>Ga0209168_10001053_pt1 | contig 23010 bp, 19 predicted proteins | sample Coa_R1_FD_187156 | JGI IMG/M metagenome (GOLD analysis project Ga0209168, IMG submission 187156) | Surface soil microbial communities from Centralia Pennsylvania, which are recovering from an underground coalmine fire - Coalmine... | ecosystem: Environmental > Terrestrial > Soil > Unclassified ...
TCCCGCCAGCGGGAAAGAGCACATCGTCCCGATCACGGCGGTGGGCGATTTTGCGTGGATGATGCCGCAGTGGAAGGAAGTGTCGCGCTACATCGCCAACATCGCCCTCTCGCCGACGGGCAAGCGCGCCGCCATCGAAGCGCGCGGCGAAATCTTCACCGTGCCGGCAGAGAAGGGCGACGTGCGGAATCTCACCCAGTCGGACAGTTCCGCGGAGCGCGACCCGGCATGGTCGCCGGACGGCAAGTGGGTTTCGTACTTCAGCGACCAGTCGGGCGAGTACCAGCTCGTGATCGCATCGGCCGACGGCAGCGCGCCCGAGCGCACCATTCCGCTCGAGCATCCGACGCATTACTACACGTCCAGCTGGGCGCCGGACGGCAAGCACATCGTCTTCCAGGACACGAATCTCCGGTTGTGGGTGGTGGACGTGGCGACGGGGAAGGCCACCGACATTGGCGGCGACGAATGGATGGTGCCCGAGCGCTCGCTCAACCCCGCCTGGAGTCCCGACTCGCGGTGGATCGCGTACGTTAGGCGGCTCAAGTCGCTCTATCGCGCGATCTTCGTCTACGACATGCAGACCGGCCAGACCCACCAGATCACCGACGGCCTGGCCGACGCCACGTGGCCGGCCTGGGACGCGAGCGGCAAGTACCTGTGGTTCTTCGCATCCACGGACCTTGCGTTAGGCTCGGGCTGGTTGGACATGTCGAGCTACGGCCACACGGAAACGAAGGCGCTCTACCTCGCCGTGCTTTCGAAGAACGATCCGTCGCCGCTGCTGCCGGAGAGCGACGAGGATACCGGTGTGCCGCAGGAGCAGACGCCGGGCGTCCCGCCGCTTCCGCCGCGCCAGCGCCCGCAGCGGCCGGCGCGCACCGACACGACGACCGATACGACGACGGCCAGGCGCATCCCGGCCGATTCGCTCAAGGCGATGCTGACGCCGCGGCGCCACGTGGAGATCGATTTCGATGGACTGTTGCAGCGCGTCGTTCCGGTGTCGGACATCGCCGAGCGCGATTACGGCGAGCTGCGGAGCGGCGTGCCGGGCACGGTGTTCTTCATGGAGAACATTCCGGAGACCGGGACGAAGGAAGAGCGATTCAGCGGCGCCACCGTGCACCGCTACGATCTCAAGGAACGGAAGGCGATGCCGTTCGTGCAGAACGTCGCCGATTACTTCGTGAGCGAGGATGGCAAGAAGCTGTTGTATCAAACGCCGGGACCCGAAGTCAGTCTCTTCCTCGTGGATGCGACCACCCACGATGCGCCGCCGGCGGGGAAGGGGAAACTGAATGCCCAACTCCGGATGCTCGTCGACCCGAGCGCGGAGTTCAAGCAGATCTTCGACGAAGGGTGGCGCAACCAGCGCGACTACATCTACGTGAAGAACCTGCAGGGCACCGACTGGGTGAAAGACAAGCAGATGTACGGCCAGTTGCTGCCGTACGTGAAGCACCGCGACGATCTCAACTACCTGTTGGACGAGATGGGCTCCGAGATCGCGATCGGCCACTCGTTCGTGCGCGGCGGCGACATGCCCGGCGAGATGCAGCCGCCGGTCGGTCTGTTAGGCGCCGACTTCGAGGTGGAGAACGGGCGGTACAAGATCACCAAAATCTACGGGACCGACAGCTGGAATCCGGATCTGCACGCGCCGCTCACGGCGCCCGGCGTGAAGGTGCAGGTGGGCGACTACCTGCTCGCGGTGAACGGGCGGGAGCTGCGTGCGCCGGACAACGTGTATCGCCTGTTCGACGGCACGGCGAACCACCAGACGATGATCACGGTGAACGAGCGCCCCACGATGGATGGCGCGCGCCAGGTCACGGTGATTCCGGTGGCGAACGACGCCGGCCTGCGTGAGCGCGCGTGGGTGGAGCACAACCGCCACCTCGTGGACTCGCTGTCGCACGGAGAGCTGGCGTACGTCCACCTGCCTAACACAGCCGAGGGCGGCTACACGAGCTTCAACCGCTACTATTTCGCGCAGCAGGATCGGAAGGGCGCGATCATCGACGAACGGTACAACGGCGGCGGCTCGGCGGCCGACTACATCATCGACGTCTTGCAGCGCACCTTCGACGGGTACTTCAACAATCCCGTGGGCGAACGGTATCCGTTCACGAGTCCGGCGGCCGGCATCTGGGGACCGAAGGTGATGATCATCAACGAGATGTCGGGGTCGGGCGGCGACCTCATGCCGTACATGTTCAAGTATCGGAAGGTGGGCCAGCTGGTGGGGAAGCGCACGTGGGGCGGTCTCGTGGGCATCTGGGACACCCCGGTCTTCGTGGACGGCGGCATCATGTTCGCGCCGCGTGGCGGCTTCTTCGCCGCCGACGACAAGTGGGCCGTGGAGAACGAAGGGGTCTCGCCGGACATCGAGGTGGAGGATTGGCCCAAGGACGTCGCCGCCGGGCACGACGCGCAGCTCGAGCGCGCAGTGGCCGAAGCGATGCAGGAATTGGCGCAGCATCCAGTGGTGCGGGCGACGCATGAGCCGCCGCCGCCGGTGTGGGGCAAGCGCGTAAAGCCGATCAACCCGTAGCGCCTAACGATGGCGCGCGGCGCTGGCGTCGTCACTCGACGGCGTCGGTGCCGTAGGGGTGGTTCAGTGGTTCGTGCACGTGCGCGAGGTCCGGCGACACGACGCACACCTTGTGGAGTGCGCCGCCCCAGCGCGTCTCCCAGGCGGCGAGCGCGCGCCGCACCGCGAGCGCCCGCGTCGAATCGTTGATGCGGATTTGTTGGAAGTCCCAGCCGGCCGGCGCATTCCCCGAGTAGCCGTTGATCGTCGGCACATGCCGGTCGAGGCCGGCCCACATGCCGTCTACCTGATAGGTCCAGGTCATTCGTTTTCCATGAACCGGCGCGTACAGTACCGCGCTGCACGACGTCTGGATCATGGCCTCGACGCGCGTGCGTTCGGCCCGCGCGTCCGCTTTGCTGTAGACCTCGGCGCTCTGGCCCTGTTCGAGCATGAACACGAGCGCGCCCAACGTGGCGGCGACGCGCCAGCGCGCGGCGAAGGCCATCTCGAAGAAGAGCGCGATGCCGATCGCGGCCGGCACGAGCAGAACGAGTCCGACGCGCGCGATGGCGCGGAGCGCCCTGGCGCCGGGCATCCAGTCGAAGATGATCGGCCACGCCGTATGGCCGCCGGGGAAGACGGTCGTGCACAGCATGAGCGTCGCGCCGGTCGCGACGGCCAGGATGCCTAACGGAGACCGGCGTGCGCGCCACAGGCCCCACATCACGAGCAGCGTCGTGACGAGCCCGAGGCCCAGCTGCTGCTCCTGGGGCATCGCGAGCGTGAAGTGCGCGCCGCGCCACAGCGTGTCGTACATCCAGTTGTCGCGCCCCATGTAGAGCCACGAGGCCGGAGTGGGCATGAACGGCGCGAGCGCACCATAGGGCCGCACGCCGACGCTGCGCGCCACGGCCAGGTAGTGCGACGCGAGCGACGCGACGAGCACCGCACCGAGGGCGACGCATCCTCCCACGGATGCGGCGTTGCGCCGGACGACGCCGACGAGCGGTCGGCGCAGGCGCGGCACGGCCAACGCGCAGAGCGCCGCGATGCCCAACGACAACACGAGAAAGAATCCGTAGTAGAACGCGGCCCAGAACTGCGCCGCGAGCGCCATGGCGAACACCGCCAGCCATTTCGCGGTCGGCGCGCGATCGTCGCCCCAGGGGTGCTCGAACACGCGGACGAGCGCGTAGAGCGCGATCAAGGTGTAGACCTGCGGCTCGAGCTGCGGATGCGCGAGCTGCGATGTGCGCGCGTTGGCAAAGGCAAACAGAAAGGCGCCGAGCGCCGCGGCCATTGGCCTAACGCGAGTCGCGCGGCGGATGAGCACGTAGGCGCCGCCGAAGTTGAGCGTCGCCATCACGATGAGCCACCATTGCAGCGACGTCGTCGGGCCCAGCCCCATGGCCCGCAGCAGCCAGTAGACGGGCGCGACCGTTAGGAGCGTGTCCGAGTAGGCGATGACGTTCCGCGCCGGATAATAGAACGGCGCGTTCCAGAACTGCTGCTGGCCCGGGACGCGGAGCAGCCACAGCCAGCTGTGCTCGAGGAGGTAGAGGTTGAAGCGCGAGTCGAGCAGATCGCCTTCGACGAGCGCGAAGCGCGACAGGATGATGCCGTGGAACGCGAGCATCACGCCCACCGCCCAGACTGCCGCGGGCGCGACCAGAGCTCGAAGGCGGTCTCGCATCGTTCGCGGTGCGGCGTCCGCGCGTTTCTCTGCGATATGCGACGCGTCGACCATTGCCATTCAACGAGCACTGCGGCCCTTCGTCACCACGGTCGAGCACGCCTTGAAGTGTGCCGGCACCGGCTTCATCCTCCGTGTGCCTCTTACCTTCGACGCCGATGAAAACGCTCGCAGTCGCTTTCTCTCTCGTATGCCTCGCCGCCGGCACCGCCGCCTCCGCCCAAGCACCGAGCAGCGACGACATTGCTCGATGGAAACAGGAAGCCCAACGCGTCATGATCATCCGCGACGACTGGGGCATCCCGCACGTGTTCGGGAAAACCGACGCCGATGCGGTATTCGGGATGATCTACGCGCAATCCGAAGACGACTTCAATCGCGTGGAAACGAACTTCATCAACGCAATGGGCCGTCTGGCCGAGGCGGAGGGCGAGAGCGCCGTGTATCAGGATCTGCGCATGAAAATCTTCATCGATCCGGATACGCTGCGCGCGAAATACAGAGAGAGTCCGGCGTGGCTCAAGGCGCTCATGAACGCGTGGGCGGACGGGCTCAACTACTATCTCTACACGCATCGGCAGGTGAAGCCGCGGGTGATCACGCGGTTCGAGCCGTGGATGGCGCTGTCATTCAGCGAGGGCAGCATCGGCGGCGACATCGAGGACGTGAGCCTCAAACAGCTGGCCGCGTTTTACGGCAAAGAAGTGGGCGACGATGAGCCCAAGAACGTGAGCGACGGCGATGGCTCGCCGCCGGAGCCCGGTGGGTCTAACGGAATCGCGATTGCGCCGTCCAACACACTCGACCATCGCGCGCTGTTGTTGATCAACCCGCACACGTCGTTCTTCTTTCGTGCCGAGCTGCAGATGGTGAGCGACGAAGGGTTGGATGCGTACGGCGCCGTGACGTGGGGGCAGTTCTTCGTGTATCAGGGCTTCAACACGCGCACGGGCTGGATGCACACGAGCAGCAACGCGGACGACAAAGACGAATATCTCGAGACCGTCTCGCACAAGAACGGGCGTTACTACTATCGCTACGGCGGCAAGGAATATCCGATGGTCGTGTCGCGCATCACGGTGCCATACAAGACGGCCACCGGGATGTCGAAGAAAGTGTTCACCGTCTATCGCACTCGTCACGGGCCGATCGTCAGGAAGATCGGCAACGCGTGGGTGAGCATCGACATGATGAACGAGCCGATGCGGGCGCTCATCCAGTCGTACACGCGCACGAAGGCGCTGTCGTACAAGGATTTTCTCAAGACGATGCAGCTGCACACAAACTCGACCAACAACACGATCTTCGCCGACGCCGACGGCGACATCGCGTACTTTCACGCGAACTTCATCCCGCGCCGCAATCCGAAGTTCGATTGGACGAAGCCCGTGGATGGCAGCGACACGGCCACCGACTGGCACGGCCTCTTGTCGGTGGATGAGACGCCGCACCTGTTGAACCCGGCGAGCGGGTGGCTCTACAACAGCAACAACTGGCCGTGGTCGGCGGCGGGGCCGAGCAGTCCCAAACGCTCGGACTACCCGCCGTACGTCGAGACGGGCGGTGAGTCGTTCCGCGGGTTACACGCGATTCGCGTGCTCGAGAACCGCAAGGACTTCGCGATCGACACCCTCATCAAGGCGGCGTATGACTCCTACCTCACCGGATTCGCCGAGCTCCTGCCTCCGTTAGTCAAGGCGTACGACGCCCTGCCCGCGTCGGACCCGCTCAAGGCGAAACTCGCGCCGCAGATGGAGGCGTTGCGCTCCTGGGACTACCGGTGGTCGACGACGTCGGTGCCGACGTCGCTCGCCGTATACTGGGGCATGACGTTAGGCGAGATGGTGCGGGCCGAGGCGCGCAAGGCGAATAGGCCGGTCGACGACTACATGGTGAACGGCGCCAGCGACGCCGATCGCCTGGAGGCGCTGGCGGTGGCCACCGACAGCCTCACATCGCAATTCGGTTCCTGGCGCACGCCGTGGGGCGAGATCAACCGCTACCAGCGCAACAACGGCGACATCGTCCAGCACTTCGACGACTCGAAGCCGAGCATTCCGGTGGGCTTTACCTGGTCGCGCTGGGGTTCGTTAGCCGCATTCTCCGCGCGTGCGTATCCAGGTACGAAGAAGTGGTACGGCACGGCAGGCAACAGCTTTGTCGCCGTAGTGGAGTTCGGGGACAGCGTGCGCGCGAAAGCGATCACCGCGGGCGGCGAGAGCGGCGACCCGATGTCACCCCACTTCGGCGACCAGGCGGAGCGATACGCGACGGGCGCGTTGCGGCCGGTATACTTCTATCGGTCGCAGCTGCAAGGGCACACGGAGAGGACGTACCACCCGTGAAGTCCCGCTCCGTCCGCCTTAGTGTTTTTTCGTCAACGTGCCGAGCATTCCGAGGCTCAGCGAGCCATCGCGTTCGATGTGGAAGGTCATCTCATCGGCCAAACCGTGCTGCGGGTCGTGCAAGATCAGGCTATCGGCCTTGACCTCGTACGTCATCCGGCTGCCGGGCTGTCCCTCCATTGACAACACCTTTCCGTGCGACAACTCCATGGCGAATTCGCCGCTCGCTCTGTTGTAATACTTACCGTCGAGCGAGCTGCCGGAGCACGCGGTGAGCGCCCCGGCGACGAATGCGGCAGTACATAGAGACACGATGCGTGATGGGCGGCGCATGGCTATCCTCCGGCATGAGGCGAGACGCTGTGGGTCACTGCGGTACATAGCGCTATGCGTACAACGAAAGGAAATCCGATCACGCGTCCGAATCGGGTGCGGACTGCCGGACGCCAAATGGCGGCGATACCTTGCCATCAGAGAGTGGTTCATATGCGAGGTTGACGGTGCGCGTCGTTTCACTGCTGGCTAGCGGGACCGAGATCGTGTGCGCACTCGGCGCCGGCGACACGCTGGTTGGCCGCTCACACGAGTGCGACAACCCGGATTGGGTGCGCGCGCTGCCGGCGTGCAGTTCGCCCGCGTTCGACGTGTCCGTCTCGAGCCGCGAGATCGACGCCGAAGTGCGACGCCGCATGCACGCCGGCGAGCCGCTCTACCACATCGACACCGACCTCATCCGCGAGCTCGCGCCCGACGTCATCATCGCGCAGACCCACTGCGAGGTGTGCGCGGTCACGCCTAACGATGTGACGCGGGACGGCGGATGCCTGGACCCGCGCCAGATGGTCGCGCTCTCGGCGTTCTCGCTCGACGACATCGCGGGCAGCATCCTCGCCGTCGCCGAGCGCCTCGGGATCGCCGAGCGCGGACGCGACGTCGTCGCCGCCGAGCGGGCGCGGTTCGATGCGGTGCGCGCTGCGACGGCCCACCGCCCTCGGCCTAACGTGGCGCTGTTGGAATGGACCGACCCGTTGTTCGTCATGGGCAACTGGATGCCGGAAGTGGTCACCGCGGCCGGGGGCACGCCGCTCCTTGCGCATCCCGGCGACTACTCCACCGCGACGACGTTCGACTGCGTCCGCGCCGCGGATCCGGATTTCGTCATCGTCGCCCCGTGCGGATTCCCGCTCGAGCGCGCACTCGCCGAACGCGACGTGCTCGAGTCCTATCCGGGGTGGCGCGGCCTGCGCGCCGTGCGCGACGGCTCGGTCGCCATTGCCGACGGCAATCGGTTCTTCAATCGGTCCGGCATGACGGTGTCGCGAACGGCCGAGATGGTGGCCGAGATGCTCCACGGCGTGTGCGTCGGCGAACCGGCGCACGGCACGTGGTGGCGCTGGCTGGATCGCGACGGAACGTGAAGCGCGTCCTGCTCTCGTGGAGCAGCGGGAAAGACAGCGCCTGGGCGCTTCGCGTCCTCCGTCAACGCGCGGACGTTGAAGTGAGCGCGCTGCTCACGACGTTCAACGCGGCTGCCGACAGAGTGGCCATGCACGCGGTGCGGCGTGAGCTGGTGCGCGCCCAGGCAGAACGCGCGCACCTGCCGCTCTGGGACGTGGACCTTCCGTGGCCGTGCTCCAACGAGGACTATGAGTCGCGCATGCGCGCCGTGTGCGAGCGTGCCGTTGCTAACGGAATCGACGCGGTTGCCTTCGGCGATCTGTTCCTCCAGGATGTTCGCGCGTACCGCGAGCGCCAGCTCGCCGGCACCGGCCTCGAACCGACGTTCCCCATCTGGGGCTTGCCCACAGCCGCGCTCGCACGCGAAATGGTGGCCGCGGGTGTGAAGGCTCGCATCACGTGCGTGGATCCGGCGCGGGTCTCGCGCACGCTCGCGGGCCGGGACATCGACTTGGCTCTGTTAGGCGAACTCCCGCCGGCCGCGGATCCGTGCGGCGAGAACGGCGAGTTTCACACGTTCGTGTATGACGCGCCGGTGTTCGACCGCCCGATCGACGTGGTATCGGGCGCGGTGGTCGAGCGGGACGGGTTCGTGTTCGCGGACGTCATGGCGGCGACGCTCGCGGCGCCCGCATCAGTGCGTTAGGCGCCGGCCGCGGTCCCGGAGAGGGTCGTGGCCGGCGCGCGCGCGTAGGCCGCCGCCGCGGCTTCCGGTGAGGCAAACGGCCCCGGGGACATTTCACGCGCCGCAACCGCGAGCGGGACTTCGCCGCCGCCGAACGGATCGGGCGTCAGTACCAGGCGGTCGCCCGCGAGACGCGCCGATCCGCCGCGCTCGTCGTGTTGCACGTCGGCCCATCCATTACAAAACGCGAGCGAGAGAACGTCGCCGGTGCGCAACCAGCGATAGTCGGAGCGGAGCATCTCGAGCGTGGCCTTGCCGGCGCGGCGCAGGTGATGCGCGCGCAGCGATTCCATCTCGGTGAAGAACGGTGCCCAGCTGTCATCGTCGCGGTAACGGCGATAGACGTGCACCGCGTGTTGGGCGACCAACGCGGCGGCGTACGGTGTGGATGCGAGGAGCGTGACACCCCGCGGCCAGATGCCGCGCCGCACCGATACGGGTGAGGTGATGAAGTCGAGCAGTTCGCCGGACGTCTCGTCGACGATCGGCGCGCGATCCACCTCGAGCCATCCGTCGTCGTGATGCTCCACCGCGTGGAGGATTTCGTCGCGGCGCGATGACTGCGCCAGCTCGTGGTCCGTCCAGCGGCGCATGATGCGCTCGGCGAGGGCAGCGTGGTCGGGCTGCGCGATGAGCAGCGCGGTGGAACCGGTCCGGCGAACGATCATGGGCCGATCCCGCGCGCACGGGAGCGGACCAGCCGCCGAGGTGTGCGCGTTGCAGTGATGTCATCACGCGGAGCGGCGGCATCCATGTCACTCTCCCTTGGCCACATCGCCGTAACCTACATCGGCGGAGTGATGGCGCGTCGGAGCCGCATGCAGCGGGGCCGCTTCGGCGCACACGGCGGGACGATGCGGCGCATGGGCCGGGGCGGCCCGGACGGCGTGCGCATGCCGCGCTCGCCTAACGACAGCGGGCCGAGCGGCGAGTAATCCCGCGGCGCTTCGTCAGGCGTCCACGGCGCGGAAGGCGGCGCACGTGTCGTGGCCGCCGAATCCGAACGCGTTGTTGAGCGCGACGCGCACCGGCCGCCGCACGGTCGTGCCTAACGCGAGCGCGATGTCGCACCGGGGGTCGCGGTGCTGCACGTTGATCGTGGGCGGCACCACGCCGTCCACGATCGCCAGCACGCTCCAGATCGCCTCCACCGCGCCTGCCGCGCCCAACAGGTGCCCCGTCATGCTCTTCGTCGAGGTCGCGACCAATCGGTCGGCGTGCGCCCCGAACAGCGTGCGCACCGCCGCGGACTCGGCCTGGTCGCCCAACGGCGTCGACGTCGCGTGCATGTTGATGGTATCGACGTCGTCCCGCGAGAGGCCGCTCTCGTCGAGCGCCCGCTGCATGGCCAGCCGGACCCCGGTGCCCTCCGGATCGGGTGCCGTCATGTGATACGCGTCGGCCGCCGCGCCCACGGCGCACAGCTCGGCGTAGATCCGCGCGCCGCGCGCCCGCGCGTGCTCGAGCGACTCGATCACCAGGACGCCGGCGCCTTCGCCTAACACAAAGCCGTCGCGGTCGGCGTCGAACGGACGGCTGGCCGTCGCCGGGTCGTCGTTGCGCGTGGACAGGGCGCGCATGGCATCGAAGCCGCCAATGCCCAACGCACAGATCGCCGCCTCGCTGCCGCCGGCCAACACCACGTCGGAGTGGCCAAGGCGGATCGCCGCCAACGCATCGGCAAGCGCGTGATTCCCGGTCGCGCACGCCGACGATACGGCATGCCCGGGCCCGCGAAACCCGTAGCGCATGGCGATGAGACCAGACGCCATGTTGGGAATCATCATGGGAATGAAGAACGGCGATAGTCGCCGCGGCCCGCTGCGCGCAAACGTGAGGGCCTGCGCCTCGAACGTCTCGATTCCCCCGATGCCTGTGCCGAGGAACACGCCCACCCGGTCACGCTCGGCGACCGGCATGTCGGTCGGAGCCAGCCCGGCGTCCTTCACCGCTTCGTCCGCGGCGACGAGCGCGAATTGCGAGTAGCGATCGGTTCGTCCAGCCAGCTTTCGGTCCAGATGCGCCGTTGGGTCGAACCCCTTCACTTCGCACGCGAAGCGCGTGGCCAGGGCGGATGCATCGAACCGCGTGATGGGCGCGGCGCCACTCACGCCGCACAAGAGTGCCTCCCAGGATTCCTTGACCGTGCCGCCGAGCGGCGTGATTGCGCCCAGGCCGGTGACCACGGCACGGCGAACGCCGGCGGCACTTCGGAAAGGTGTCGGCGCTCGCTCGCTCATCGGGGAGGATGTGGTGAGAAGGGCGACGTGTCCGACGCGCTGCGGACCGCCAAGTACCCGGCGAACGTACTCGGACCCGGGGATGCGTACGAATTCGGTGAACGATGCGCGGGCGAAATGACGGATGCAACGGCGGGTTTACGACAAATGCCGGTCCCCTCTCGTCACGTCTGGCGTGCATCGAAAATGGTGGGCATCATTTAAGAGCGACCGCCATCATTCGAGCGCCCGATTTCGTTCGGCGTCTGGCCCATTCGGAGCATCATCGTATGCCAAAGAAAGCCTCAAGCAGCGGCGTGCTGCTTCTCGTCGGCACCACGAAAGGCGCGTTCGTGTTCCATTCGTCGTCGGCGCGGGGCAAGTGGACGATGTCGGGTCCATATCTTCGCGGCGAGCCGGTGTATGCGATGGCGTTCGACGGGCGTGCCGGGCGTCGGCGGCTCTGGGCTGGGACCGGCAATCCGTTTTTCGGATCGTCGCTGAGGTCGAGCGACGACCTGGGCCAGACGTGGAGCGACAAGGAAGAGCATGCGATCAAGTTCCCGGCGACGTCGGGACTCGCGCTCAAGCAGATCTGGCAGATTCGGCCCGGTCCGGCGAGCAATCCCGACCTGATGTACTGCGGGGTCGAGCCGTCGGCGTTGTTCGAATCGCGGGACGCCGGCAAGACGTGGACGGTGAATGCGGGACTGCTCGGGCATGAGCATCGCGTGAGGTGGACGCCGGGCGGTGGCGGGCTGTGCCTGCATACCATCGTGCCGTTGAGCGACAGCCGGATCGGCGTCGCGATGTCGACCGGCGGCTTCTATCGCTCCGACGACGCAGGCAAGACCTGGCGGGCGCGCAACGTGGGCGTACGCGCCGAGTTCTTGCCGGACAAGTATCCGGAGTTCGGTCAGTGCGTGCACAAGGTGGTGTCCCACCCGGCGCGGCCCGAGCGGCTCTTCCTGCAGAATCATTGGGGTCTCTATCGGAGCGATGATTGGGGCGAAACGTGGCACGACATTGCTAACGGAGTGCCGTCGGACTTCGGCTTCGCAATGGCGATTCACCCGCACGATCCCGACACGGCGTACATCGTGCCGCTGGAGTCGGATGGATTCCGGTGCGTGCCGGAGGCGAAGCTGCGCGTGTATCGGACGCGCGACGCGGGCAAATCGTGGAAGCCGCTCGCGCGCGGTCTCCCGCAGGAGGGCGCGTTCGAGAGCGTGTTGCGCGACGGACTCGACACCGACACGAGCGATCCCGCGGGGGTGTACTTCGGGACGCGGAGCGGCAAGGTATTCGCATCGCGCGACGAGGGTGCGTCGTGGGAGATGGTCGCCAAGTCGCTGCCGTCGGTGGTGTGCGTGAAAGCGGCGGTGCTCGGGCCGGCTCCGTCGCGCGCGAAGCGAACGATGACGGCGGCGCACGGCAAACGAAAAACGGCGCGCCGTCACGTGCGGGAGGCGCGCTGATGCCGGTCGTCGTCGAGATCCCGGGTCCGTTGCAGCCGTACGCCGGCGGTCAGTCCGTCGTGATGGTGAGCGCGCCGGGCGGTACGGTGGGCGGCGCGCTGGAAGCGTTAGGCGAAGACTATCCCGGCGTGCGCGACCGCGTGTTGACGGAGCAGGGCGATGTGCGCGAGCACCTGAACGTGTTCGTCGACGAAGACAACGTGCGCTTTGCGGACGGACTGGCGACGCGGGTGTCGGATGGCAGCCGGGTGACGATTCTGCCCGCTGTGAGCGGCGGCTGAGGACGCGGGAGGGGGGTCCATGAGTCATGGTGAGCGGAAAATTCGCGCGCAGGTGACGGTGGCGGGGATCGTGCTGCTGATCGCGGCGGCGATCTGGATTTTCGCGCTCGCGCATCCCATGCGCTGAGGGTCGCGGCTCGGCCGCGGCGGAAGACGTATGGCCAAAACACGGAAGGGGAAGCGCGCATCTACGCGCTCCGGTCGGCCGGCGCGGAGCTCGGCCACCCGCAAGCGGGCGGCGGCCTCGAAGGGGAAGCCCCGGAGAGCGCGCCCGGACGAGGACACCGCGCTTCGCGAGCAGCTCGTGGACATCCTGCGCGGCGGACACGCGCACGCGACGTACGAGGATGTGGTGGCGAACTTGCCGGCGGAGCTGCGGGGGCGCCGTCCTAACGGAGCACCCTACTCGCCGTGGATGATCCTGGAGCACATCCGGATCGCGTTCTGGGACATTCTGGAGTTCAGCCGCGACCCGTCGCACGTGTCGCCCGACTTCCCGAGCGAGTACTGGCCGGCGGATCCCGTCCCGCCCGACGCGAACGCGTGGGCCGACAGTGTGGCGCGGTATGCGCGCGACCGCGAGGCGTTCGAGCGGTTGGTGCGGGACCCAGCGAGCGATCTGTTCACGCCGTTCCCGCACGGCAGCGGGCAGACGCTGCTTCGCGAAGTGCTCGTGGCGGCGACGCACACGTCGTACCATCTGGGCGAGCTCGTGGTGCTGCGCCGGTTGCTGGGGGCGTGGCCGGCCTGATGCGGAGCCGCGACACGCGGTGACTCGATGTCGAGCGCCTAACCTCGGGCGTTAGGTCGTCGTTGGGCGCATCGGTGACGAGGCCGCCTCTTGCGTCGTCCCGGCAGCGGTTGCATTGTAGTCTTTCGCGCCGCGACGCTGCGGCGCGCCCCGCCCGCATGGAGCGTGCATCGTGATGGACGTTGGTTCCGGGCTGTCGCCCCGCCCGCGTCGCCGAGCGTTGCCTAACGCACGGCCCTGGACGTCGCTGCCGGTCGCCCTCGCTCTCTTCTCACTCGTCCCTGCAGCCGCGCCCGCTCAACAGGCCGCGCTCGCCGCGATCACCCACTCCGATTCGCTCGACAACGGGATGCGCGTGATCGTCGTCGAGAACCACGCCATTCCGTTAGCCACGGTGGACGTGGTGGTGAAGACGGGTGCGATGTCGCAGGACACCACCGACGAGGGCGTTCCGCACCTGTTCGAGCACATGCTCTTTAGCGGATACCGGGGCGTGTTCCACGAGACGTTCGGCCAGGACGTCGGCGCCATACACGCGGCGTACAATGGCCAGACGCAGGAAGAGCTCGTCTCCTACTTCGTCACCGTACCGTCCCCAAGCGTCGAACGCGGCATCGACATCTTGTCGACGCTCGTCCGCGAACCGCACTTCGAGCAAGAGGACCTGAACAAGCAGCGGATGGTGGTGCTCGACGAGATGAGCCGCGACATCTCGGATCCGCGGCAGCACCTGAACACGGCGGTGGGCAGGATGCTCTGGGGCAGCGGCTGGCCGCAGAAGGATCCGCTCGGCTCCGCGTTTCCACTCTTCGCCGCAACGCCGCAGCGTCTCGATCAGATCTTCCATGAGTACTATGTGCCTAACAATTCGGCGCTCGTCGTGACGGGCGATGTCTCGGCACCCAAGGTGTTCGAATGGGCACGCTCGCACTTCGGCGGCTGGAAGCGGCGCGCCAACCCGTATGCGAAGCATCCGGTGCCGGCGGTTCCGGCCCTCAAAGAACCGCAGGCCACGGTCGTGAGCGCCGACGTTCCCGATGTGACGATCCTAGTCGAATGGCAAGGACCGAGCGTTGCTGCGCAGCGGAGCGATACGTACTCGGCTGACGTGCTCTCGCAGCTGGCGGACGACGAAGAGTCCGAGTTTCAAAAGCGCCTGGTCGAGTCCGGCTTGTTCCAGTCGGCGTCGATCGGTTATCAAACGCTGACGCACGTCGGACCGATCCAGTTCTACGGCACGACGACCGTCGATCATCTGGCGGCCGCGCTCACCGTGCTGCAGACGGAAATCATGATGATGGGAAACGAATCGTATTTTGACCCAGCCGCGCTCTCGATCGCCGCGAAACAGCGCCGCGTCGGCCTGTCCTTCGATCTCGAGCTGGGGCCGGCGCTCGCGGGCCAATACGCCGAATGGTGGGCGACGAGCGGTCTCGATTACTACGTGACCTACGGCGACAGCCTGGCCGCGCGCACACCAGCGGATCTCCAGCAATTTGCCAAGACGTACCTCGTCGGTCGCCCGTTCGCTATCGGCGCGCTCGTTGCGCCCAAGGACGTGGCGACGGTCAATGTGATGTTGCAAGAATACCTGCAGATGGCGGAGAGCAACCAATGACACGCGAGCGGCGGTTGATTCGATGCGGCATCGCGAGCATCGCGGCGGCCGTGGTCGCTGCGTTAGGCGCCTGCGCGAGCGGTCATCCCGAGAACAAGCTCACAGTGGCGACGGAAACAGGCCGCCTGGTGCCGCTGGATAGCGTCACCTTCTCCTATGTCATCGGCGGCGTCCGCGTGATCCAGCGGCCCAACTATGCCAACGACGTCGTGGCCGTCCGGCTCTATCTGCTGGGAGGCCGGCGCCAGCTCACCCAATCGACGCAGGGCATCGAGGAGATGCTGCTTCGCACCTCCAAGTACGGCACGGCGAAGTATCCCGGCGACTCGACGCGGAAGGCGTGGTCGCGAACCGGCAGCGCCTTCGAACTCACGCCCGCGGACGACTGGACAGAAGTCGGATTCCGTGCCGTGACCGGCGACTTCGACTCTTCGTGGAGCGTGTTCGCAGAGCGCGTGATGCATCCGACGCTCGCGTCGGCCTCGGTCGCGCTCGTTCGGCAGCAAATGCTGTCGCGCGTACACCAACGGCTCATCAGCCCGGATGGGTACCTGTTTCTGTTGTCTGACAGCGTCACCTTCCACGATCGGGCGTACGGCTACGAGCCGGAGGGAACGGAGGCGTCGTTGACCGCACTGGACTCTGCTGTGTTGGCGAAGTACGAGGCAACGCAGATGGTGACGTCGCGGATGTTGCTCGTGGTCGTCGGGAACGTGAGCCGTGCGACGCTCGAGCGTGCGGTGAGTGCGACGCTCGCCACGCAGCCGAAGGGCGACTATGTGTGGTCGTTGCCGCACGACTCGACGCGCGTTCCCGTGCCGGTCGTCATGCGTGCGCGGCCCGTGTCGACGAACTACGTGTTCGGCGTGTTCGAGGGGCCGTCGGCTTCGGGCAAGGATTTCGCCGCCTTCCACGTCGCGACCGTGCTGCTCTCCTCGCGCGTCAACAGCATGGTTCGCGAGCAGCATTCGCTGAGTTACACCGCGTACGCGCCGTTCATCGAGCGCGGCATCGCGACCGGCGCCGTCTACTTCTCGACCGCAGCTCCCGCGCGTGTGCTGCCGATCGTCAAAGACCAGATCAAGTGGGTGCAGCACATGAATCCCGGATTCACTATGCGATATTTCACGGAGGGATTCATCTTCGAGTACCTCGCGTCCAATAGCACGGACGATGCGCAAGCGGACTTCCTGGCGCGCGCCCAACTGTATCAGGGCGACTATCGCAAGGCGTCGGATGCGATGGAAGAGATGCGGAACGTCACCGTCAACGACGTGCGGAGGGCCGCCCAGCACTATTTCTCGCACATTCAGTTCGTGTACGTCGGCGACACCACCCGCGTGACCCGCCAGGACTTCGCCAGCTTCTAACGCACGCCGACGCCCTCGCCGACCTCCACCTGCCTGACGTCGGTCACGCCGGGCAGGGCGCGCAGGTCGGCGACGACCGCCGGGGCGAGCGGCGCATCCACATTGAGCACGGCGAGCGCCTCGCCGCCCGCGGCCAGCCGCGACTGGTGATACTCGCCGATGTTGATGCCGGCCGCGCCTAACAGAGTGCCGACCCGGCCGATGACGCCCGGCACGTCGCGGTTGCGCAGGATGACCAGCGCGCCGCGCGGCTCCACGTCGAAGCGGTAGTCGCCGATGTGCACCAGGCGCGGGTGGCGCTGCCCGAGCAGCGTGCCCGCCACGAAGGTGACGGTGTCGCCCGCGCGGATGCGCACTTCCACCCGGTCGCCGCCGTCGGCGTGCGCTTCCCGCGTCGCCTGGGTCACCGCGATGCCGCGGCCTTTGGCCAACCAGGCCGCGTTCACGAAATTGACCCGCGTCGCGCCTAACGTCGACCGGAGGATGCCGACCAGCACGCACGGCACCAGGGGGCGCAGCAGCCGGGGCGCGCTCCCGGCCAGCACCACCTCCACGTCGTGCACCGGCGCATCGGCCACCGCGGCCGCGATGATGCCCAACGTGGCGCCGAGCGTGAGGAGCGGCCCGGCGCGCCGCATCTCGTCGCCGCCCACCGCCGGCGCGTTGACGGCGCGCGAGAGGTCGCCGTCGGCGAGCGCGGACCGCACCGCGTCGGCGATCTCGAGCGCGACGTTGCGCTGGGCCTCGGCCGTCGACGCGCCGAGGTGCGGCGTGAGCAGCACGTTGTCGAGCGTGCGCAGCGGGTGATCGGCGGGCAGGGGTTCCTGCTCGTACACATCGAGCGCCGCTCCGCCTAACCGGTGGTCGCGGAGCGCGGCGATGAGCGCCGGCTCGTCCACGATGCCGCCGCGCGCACAGTTGACGATCACGGCGCCGCGCTTGGCGCGGGCCAGCATGGCCGCGTCGAGCAGGCCGTGCGTCGCGTCGGTGAGCGGCACGTGCACCGTGATCGCATCGGCGCGCTCGACCACCTGCTCGAGCGGCGCCAGCTCGATCTCGAGCTCCGCGGCGCGCTCCGGCGCCAGGTACGGGTCGAAGGCGACCACGCGCATGCCGAACGCGCGCGCGCGGCGCGCGACCTCGCTGCCGATGCGGCCCGCGCCCACCAGGCCTAACGTCTTCCCGTAGAGCTCGGTGCCGGTGAACGATTTGCGATCCCAGGCGCCGGATTTCATGGAGCGGTCGGCGGCCGCGACCCGCCGCACGAGCGCGAGCAACAGCGCGAACGTGAGCTCGGCCGCCGAGATGGTGTTGCCCGATGGCGCGGTGAGCACGGCGATGCCGCGCTCCGTGGCCGCGTCGACGTCGATCGTGTCGACGCCCACGCCGGCGCGGCCGATCACGCTCAGGCGGCCGGCGCGAGCGAGCGAATCGCGGGTGATCTTCGTGGCGCTGCGCACGAGCACCGCATCCACGTTTTCCATCGCGCCGGCGAGCCGGTCGCCCGAAAGGCCGGGCGCATCGACGACCTCGAAGCGGCTGTCGTCGGTGAGCGGGCCTAACGCCGACCGGTCGATGGCGTCGGCCACGAGCACGCGCCACTGCGCGCTCACGCGAGCACCTCGGCGAGTTGCGCGAGCAGGGCATCGAGCTCGGCGACGCTGTGGTCGCCCATGTGGCCGATGCGGATGGTCGCATCCTTGAGCTCGCCGTAGCCCGCGCCGATGGTCCAGCCGCGCGCCGCGAGCGCCGCGGTGACCGCCGGTCCCGTGCGTCCCGGCGGCAGCGTAAGGCACGTGACGGTGGGCGAGCGGAACCCCGGCGGCGCGAGCACGCCTAACGGAATCCCGCGCTGCGTCATCTCGTCGGCCCATTGCCAGCACCGCTCGGCCATGGCCGCATGGCGGGCCCACCGCGCCTCGATGCCTTCCGCGGCGATGTGCTGCAGTTGGACCCGGAGCGCATAGAACAGGGACAGCGCCGGCGTATTCGGCGTCTGGTGCTTCGCCAGATACTTGTCGAACTCGACGAGGTCGAAGTAGATGCCGCGGCCCGGCGCCGCCCGGGCGCGCGCGAGCATGGCGTCCTGCGCCACGCCTAACGCAAGCCCCGGCGGCAGCGCGAGCGCCTTCTGCGATCCGGTGAGCACGAAGTCGAGGCCCCAGGCATCGGTCTCGACCGGCGCGCCGGCGACGCCCGTCACGCTGTCCACGAGCAGCACGACGTCGCCGGCGTCGTGCACCACGCGCGCCAGCTCGGCGATCGGATTGAGCACGCCCGTGGCCGTCTCCGAATGAACCACGGTGACCGCGTCGTACGAGCGGCGGCGGAGCGCGTCGGTCACCAGGTCCGGTGCGTGAGCCTCGCCTAACGGGACGCGGAGCGCATCCGTCTCGAAGCCGCACGCCACCGCGATCTGGTAGAAGCGCTCGCTGAACGCGCCGTTCACCAGCGCCAACACGCGCCGCCGCGCGCCGTTCCGCACTGCGGCCTCCATGAGGCCCGTCGCCGATGAGCTCGCGATATAGACCGGACGCGCCGTGCGGAACACATCGCGCAGCGCCGGCTGCATCTCGGCGATCAAGTGCTCCATGGGCTTCCCGCGGTGCCCGATCATGGGCCGGAGCTGCGCCTCGAGGACCTCGGTCCGCACCTCCGTTGGGCCGGGCAGGAAGAAGCGCCCGAAGCGGGGGCGCGTGATGACGATTCTCTCTTCGCTGTCGAGCATAGCATGCGTCATGAAGGGCTCCCATCGTGCGACGGTGCGGCCAGGAGCGCGACGCCGCGGTCGAACACGGCGCGCGCCAGGGACGAGCGGGGTGGTGCGCCGCCCAACGCCAGCGGGACGACGGGCGCGAGCGACGGACCGTCGATCACGTGGTCGGCGCGGTCGACGACCTCCTTTCGCCTAACGACGCCGGCGAAGGCCACGAACGCGTCGACCGCCGGACGCGCCTCGAGATCCGTCGCGCCATCCCCCACCAGCATCGATGGCCGCGGCACGGGCGGCTGCCACGCCGCGATCACCGCGCGCTTGCCGCCCGACCGCGCCAACGGCGACGTCTCATCGAATCCGCAGTAGGATCCGTCGTCGCCGAAGCGCAAGTCGACGGCGGCGACGCGCTCGTCGGGCACGCCAAGGGCGAGCGCCACAGCGAGCACGGCCGGCCTCAGCCCGCCGGACACGATGCGGACCTCGATGCCTTCCGCGTCGAGCGCGCGCACCACGTCGCGCGCGTCCGGGACCAGCGTCGACACGTACCGCTCGGCGAGCGCGTCCAGGTCGCGTCGCGCCGGTCGCGCCAGCGAGAGACGTCGGGCGTACACGTCCTCGAGCGCGGTGTCGCCCTGCATGGCCGACTTCGTAAGGCGGGCGATCTCATCCTCGTGCGCGGCGCCCAGCACCTGGATGCCTTCGATCGCACAGAGAGTGGAGTCGCAGTCGAAGATGACGCAGCGAAACCGCACGTCTTCCCATGGGTGGCTGAGCGGGATGGTCGAGGCCGAGCGTTGCATTCCTAATCTTCGTCGCCGTACCGATTGACACCAGCCTTGCGCGCCACCGAATCCGTCACGGCGCACGAGGGGCTTACCGGCGCGGCCGCTCGTCATTAGCGTTCCGCGGTTCCCTCGCCTCGAGGCGCGATGCGTCAGTCCGGCCCGGCCTGTGACGAAATCGCGCGACCCGAAGTTAATCCGGCATGACCGCATCCGACTCTGCCATCGTGCGTCGCGTGTTGGACGGTGACACCGAAGCGTTTGCGGTGCTCGTCACACGGTATCATCCGGCGTGCATCCGCTTGGCGACGCACGTGCTCGGCACGCGCGAGGATGCGGAGGACGCGGTGCAAGAGACGTTTCTGCGCGCCTACCGGCACCTCGGCCGATACGAAGAACGGGAGCGATTCACGGGGTGGTTGTTCCGCATTCTCGTGAACCAGTGCCGCACCATGCTGGCGCGCCGGCGACGCGGCGAGGCGCACGTGGTGGACGACGCGCCCGAGCTGGCATCGTGGGACGACGACGTGGCCGAAGGGATCGAGCGCGACGAGATGCTGCGCACGGCGCTCGGGCGGCTGCATCCCCTGCAGCGCGAGGCGGTGCTGCTGCGGTTCAGCGCCGATCTCTCGTACGACGAAATGGCGACGGCGACGGGCGCCGGTGTCTCGGCCCTCAAGATGCGGGTGAAGCGCGCGTGCGCGCAGCTGCGCGCGATGCTCGGCGAGTCGATCCATGCCTAACGAACGCGACGAGCTGCCGCCGTGGATGCAGTCGGCGCTGCGCGAGCCGGTCGCGGCGCGGGCGGACCACGTGCACGCGATCATGACGCTCGTGCGCCGCGCGGCCGTGGCCGACGAGCGCGCGCGGCTCGTCCGGCGGCGGCGGGTGGCGCGGTGGCGGGCGCTCGGACTGGCGTTGGCGGCGACCGCGGCCGGTGTCGCGATCCTGCTCGGATCGGTAAGCGCCATGTGGCGGTCCGCGCTGCCGGAGCCGCTCGCGGCGAGCGCGACGTTCATTGGCGACTCCATCGATCCCGCGCTGCACGACACGTTCGACCTGGTGCGGTTCGCGCTGCGGACGCGGGGTGCGTCGCGGGTCGTGCTGGCCGGGGACTTCAACGGCTGGAGCACGACGGCGACGCCGATGTCGCGGAGCTCCTCGCCTAACGCAGAGCGGTGGGCCGCCGTGGTGGCCCTCCGCCGTAACGACCGCCGCTTTGCCTTTCTGGTCGACGGCACCCGATGGGTGCGCGCGCCGCGCGCCGCGGTGCATCGCGACATTCGGCGTCCAGGCTCCGACCAATCTTCCTACCGCGATTCCACCTGACGGACCCGCGCCGCTCCACACTTCCACCGCTCTCGATGCCCATCCGATCTGCCGCAAAAAGCGACTACAAACCGTCGTATCTGGCCGCGACCATCGCGGCACTCCTCGTGTTCGTGCTGTACCTGGTGACCCTCGCGCCGTCCACCGCGATGTGGGACACGAGCGAGTACATCGCGTCGGCGAAGGTGCTGGGCCTGCCGCACCCGCCGGGCAATCCGGTGTTCGTTCTGTTAGGCCACTTCTTCGGCCTGCTGCCGATTCCGGTGAGCTATGCCCAGCGGATCAACATCATGGCGGCACTGGCGAGCGCCGCGGCGGCGGGCTTCTGGTTCCTCATCACCGAGCGTGTGCTGTGGCGATGGTTGGCGCAGCGGTGGCTCCGCCTTACGGGCGCGGCGGCCGCCGTGTTGATCGGCGCGACGTCGTTCACGGTGTGGAACCAGTCGGTCGTAAACGAGAAGGTGTACACCATCTCGCTCATCGGGCTCGCGGTGATCTCGTGGCTGATGGTGTGCTGGTGCGACGCGCCCGACGATCCGCGCGCCGACCGGTGGCTGGTGCTGGTGGCGTTCCTCCTCGGACTCGGCTACGCCAACCACCCGGCCGGTTTCCTCCCGCTGCCCGCGGTGGGCATCGCGGTACTGGTGCGGCGCCCGCAAACGCTGCTCCGGTGGCGGCTGGTGCTCGTGGCGGTGGCCGCGCTTGTGTTAGGCCTGACGCCGTTCGCCTACGAGCCGATCCGCGCCGCGTATTTCCCGACGATCAACGAGGGCGAGCCGACGGGCTGCCTCACGCACTTCGAGTGGTCGTGCACGTTCAGCGCGCTCACCGTGCAGCGCCTCGAGGACAACATCAATCGCAAGCAGTACCAGAAGCCATCGGTGCTCGATCGGCAAGCGCCGTTGACGGCACAGGTCGGGATGTACTGGATGTACTTCAAGTGGCAGTGGCTGCGCGACGCGTACGGCGAACACGACCACCTCCAGAACGGACTCGCGGCGTTGTTCCTCGTGTTGGGCCTGGCTGGTGCGTGGGCGCACTGGAAAAACGACCCGGACTCGTTCTGGTATTTCGCGGTGTTCTCCTTGACCGTGTCGCTGGTGCTCGTCTACTACATGAACTTCAAGTACAGCCTCGGCCAGTCGCCGGAGCTCGGGAACACCGTGGCGCGCGAGCCGCGCGAGCGCGACTACTTCTACCTGTGGAGCTTCTCTTCGTACAGCGTCTGGGTGGGCATCGGGCTCACGTACCTATGGGAGTCGCTGGCGACGCTGGTGGCGGGCGCCAAGGCGGCGACGGCGTCGATTCTGCCTAACCGGGCGTGGCTGGCCACGTGTCCAGTGCTGGCCATCGCGTGCATTCCGTTCTTCGGCAATCTGCGCGACGCGCCGCGCTCGGGGCAGATGTTCACCCGCGACTTCGCGGTGGACATGCTCAACTCCGTCGAACCGTACGCGATCATTGTGACCAACGGCGACAACGACACCTTCCCCCTGTGGTATGCGCAGGAAGTGGAAGGGGTGCGGCAGGACGTGATCGTGGCCGTCGCGACCTACCTGGGCACCGATTGGTTCGTTAGGCAGATGATGCGGCGTCCGGTGCGTCCGTACGACGCGGCCGCCGGACCGGCGCGCTATGGGGGCAGGTCGTGGCCGATGCCGTCCGGATCGCCGCTCAAGATGACGTACGCCGAAGCCGACTCCATCCCGCCGGTCCTGTCGCTGCGCCAGCCGCAGATCTTCACCG
>Ga0209168_10001054_pt1 | contig 22986 bp, 28 predicted proteins | sample Coa_R1_FD_187156 | JGI IMG/M metagenome (GOLD analysis project Ga0209168, IMG submission 187156) | Surface soil microbial communities from Centralia Pennsylvania, which are recovering from an underground coalmine fire - Coalmine... | ecosystem: Environmental > Terrestrial > Soil > Unclassified ...
TGAAGGGCGCGTTTACCGGTGCCACGCAATCCAAACCCGGACTGTTGGCGATCGCCGAAGGCGGAACGGTCTTTCTGGATGAAGTGGGCGAGCTATCCGTCGATCTTCAAGCGAAACTGCTACGGGCTCTTCAGGAAAAGGAGATTCGGCCAGTCGGCAGCACGAAGCAAGTTCCCATCAATGTGCGCATTCTGGCCGCTACGAATCGCGATTTGGAGCAGGCCGTCGGTCAAGGTGAGTTCCGCCGCGATCTATACTTCCGCCTCAATGTCTTGAGCTTGCGAATTCCTCCGTTGCGGGAGCGGCGTGAGGACATTCCGCTTCTGGCTGAGACCCTTCTCGCCCGCGTTTCGCGTGTTTCCGGGAGAAAGCATGAGCTGAGTGACGAAGCCATGAAAGCGCTAGTAGCTTACGACTGGCCGGGCAATGTCCGCGAACTGGAAAACTGTATCGAGCGGTGCTGCGCCATGAATTCCGGCCCGGTGATCGGCACCGCCGATCTGCCCGGTTCCATCCGGGGCGCGGCCGCGCAACGGTCTAACGGGGGACCAGAAGGAAGAATTGCACCCATCTTCGATCTGGAAAAGCAGGCAATCCTCGGTGCGATTGCGCAGTTAAACGGGGACAAGTTGATGGCTGCGAAGCTGCTCGGCATCGGTAAGACCACTCTCTACCGCAAGCTGAAAGAATATGGGGAGAGCACAGTAGCTCTTCAGCGATAAGCAAGACATCCGCCTGCCGAACACTCCCTCTCCGGTCTCACGCGCGCCGTTTCCCACTCGTAGTTATCCAGCAAACATGCAGTCGACCAACAGCAAAGGAGGTGTTTGTGAACACTTGCATCTCTGCGGTCCAACACCTGCGGCCACTCCGGGGCGGCGCACAGGCCCACCTGCTAAGGGCATCTGACGGGGCCGGCTACGTCACCAAATTCCAGAACAATCCCCAGCACATCCGGGTGCTCGCGAACGAGATGCTGGCTACCAACCTGGGACTTGCCCTGGGCCTGCCGATGCCACGAGTGGTAGTGATTGAAGTCTCCGATTGGCTCATCGAACACACAGAGGACTTCCGAATCAGTCTGGGTGACGTCAAGATTCCGTGCCACAGTGGGAAGCAATTGGGATCGCTGTACGTGGGCTCGGAGAGTCCTGCAGTGACACTCGACTACTTGCCGCGTGAGCTGCTGCAGGGTGTGCGCAATCTTAGCGACTTCGCCCGGGTCCTTGTCCTGGATAAGTGGACGTGCAACAGCGATGGACGGCAGGCAATCTTCTGGAAAGGGCGGAGAGGGCAGCGATACTCCGCAACCTTCATTGACCAGGGGTATTGCTTCAATGTGGGCGAGTGGACGTTCCCGGACTCTCCCCTGCGAGGCGTATACGCGAACAATTGCGTGTACGAGGGTGTGATGGGATGGGAGGCGTTTGAGCCGGCGCTCACTCGCGCGGAAGAGATGGATGCTCACACCATTTGGCGGTGTGCTGCCGATATCCCCGAAGAGTGGTACGAAGCAGATCGAGACGGCCTGCATCAATTGGTCGACGCGTTGTACCATCGGCGGACTGCCATTCGGGGGCTAATCGAGAAGTTCCGCGAATCCACGCGGAACCCGTTTCCAACCTGGTGAGACTCTCCCCCCATCCGTTGACTCTTCTGCCGTTAGGCGGGAGGAAGGCATTGAGATTCGGTAGGATGGAGCCTCATGGAGCTTTACATCATCGCCGGGCCTAATGGCGCTGGCAAGACAACCTTCGCTCGGGAATTTCTTCCCAACTACGCGGAATGCAAGAACTTCGTCAATGCTGACTTGATCGCGCAAGGAATGGCGCCTTTTTCGCCCGAAACTGCTGCCCTGCGAGCCGGCAGAACCATGCTGGAGGAGATCCGGTCATTTGCCGAGAGGCGAGTTTCTTTCGCGTTCGAGACTACGCTGTCAGGCCGAAGCTATCTGACTCTGCTGCGAAAACTCAAGTCCGAAGGTTATGAGATTCATTTTTTCTTCTTGTGGCTTAAGAGCGTTGATCTTGCGTTGTCAAGAGTAAAGGAAAGAGTTTCAAGAGGCGGACACGATGTGCCCGAAGCAGTCATCCGACGTCGTTTTGATCGGTCCATGCGAAATTTTCTGCTTCACTATCGGTCCTTGGCTAGGGTGTGGACGCTGTTCGATAACTCAGGCGAGATTCCCAACGTGATTGCGTTCCAGAGAGATGAAACGATCCGTATAATACAAAGGAGCGCCTACAGTGATCTGGTTAAGCGCTACGGTCGAACATGAGCAAGCCCTCAAGAGAAGTATTGCAGTTACCGCTTGAAAAGCGCGCCGAAATTGCCTTTAAAGTCGCAGTGGCTAAGGCCATTGATGAGCACACGCGCTTAGGCCTACCCGTCTACATCTGGCGCAACAGCAAAGTCGTAAAATTGTCTCCGAACAAGACGAATAAGTCTTCGAGACGACGAAAGTAAAAAGCCCTACCCTCTCCTGAGCATCGCCAACTGGACGGCCTAGACCGTTCTGGACCTGTGCATTTCAAGTAGCTCTCTCGCGGCAGCCAACCAAATCTCAAGCGAAAAAGAAATGAGGACGGTCATGAGAATTCGTGTGACCACGAGAGCCGACTTGTTTGAGAAACGAAAACAACAACACGTCGAGCGCGGCTATCGAATCGAAGATGAGCGGCCGATCCCTGTGAACGGTTTCTGCTCGTTCATCGCCGTGAGCGAGATACCCGATTCCGACGGAATTGGCGATCTCGTGGCACAGGCGCTCAATGGGATACCAAGATGAGACCACATGGAAAAGCAAAGTTGGGATTTTTCCCGTTGCCCCTGGCGGAAGCCGCACGGCTGAAGAATTGCCTTGTTTTCGCATCGGAATTCTCGGCACTCGATTCCTGCGTGGGAGATGGTGTGGCGTTCACTCACCTGCTGCATGGAGTAACCGCTCATCGCTATGGCATTGAGATGGACGCCAATCGGGCCGAACAAGCAAGAGCCCTGGGAGTCGAGACTCTGCAAGCGAACGCGATGGATGTTCGGTGCCCAGCGGAAACCGTGTCCCTGCTCTACTTGAATCCTCCGTACGATTGGGAATCCGGAGAGAGCAACAACCAGAGATTGGAAGCGGTGTTTCTAGAACACACTTATCGCTGGCTGAAGGCTGGTGGCGTGCTCCTATTTGTGATTCCGCAGTTGCGATTGGCGAAATGTGCCAAAGTGCTAAGCGAACATTTCACGGATCTGCGCGTGTTCAGGCTCACCGAACCGGCTTGCCTGCAATACAAGCAGATCGTAGTGCTCGGAACGCGGCGCAAACGGCATTCCAAGGTTTCCGATACCGGATTGTTGAATGGAGTGCGTTACCTCGAAGCCTTGGCAACGAAGAGCGAGCTTGAACCGCTGGGCGACAATCCTGAAGTCCAGTACGAGGTTCCAGCCTCCGAGCCGGTTGTCCTGACCCATATGGGCATTCCCTTGGATGAGGTTGAAGACTTGTTGCTGGAGTCAGCCGCATACCGACAGGCGGGCCGTGTGCTTCTACCCAAGCTAAATGACGTCAAAGGCCGGCCGCTCACACCGCTGCATGGCGGCCATGTCGGATTGCTCTGCACCGCCGGAATGCTCAATGGGGTATTCGGTGAAGGAGAAGATCGCCACATCGCCCACTGGCGCTCGGTGAAATTCAGCGACCATTGGGAAGAAGAGGAAGAAGATGGAACCAAGATCCTGCACGACCGGGAGCGGTTTTCGCACGAACTCACACTGGTCTTTGCCAACGGTAAGACGCAGATTCTCACGCACGAGAAGAAGGAGTCCGAATGAAAAATGCACACCTTCGATTCGGCTGGCTGACCTACGTGAAGAGCACGGAGAAGACTACCACCAGCATCAAGCTGCGACTCGATCGCTTCATCGGCGAAATGTTACCCGATCCACCCCGGCAGGCCAAGGCCCATCTCATTTCCGTGATTGGCGGGGACACACAGGTGGCGGCCGTCAGTGCGGCCATCTCGTTGGGAGACAGGTTCTTGGTAGAAGGGCCAGGCGTAGAGCCGATGCGAGTGTGCCTCGAACGAAACGCAGAGTGTTTCAAAGGCTCGATACAGCTTTCCGGGCGAAAGAAGCCCGTGCGTCACCTAATCGCTTTGTCAGAAGAGTTCGCCTCGAGCAGTGCATCGGCGAGTTCGGGCCGAACGCTGCTGGCAAGCTCGGAAAACGGATTCATCTGGGCCTCCATCGCCCATATTCACGGAATTCCCGGAATGCCAGACTGGGCGGACTGGTTTGCGGATGAACTGGAATCTCATAAGGCGATCATCCGTGCTCTTGGTATCGGATGTGCTCCAGTGCTGATCAAAGGCGAGAAGGAACAGTTCCTTTCCTGGCTCAGTTGGGGCGTTGAGAGCGGAGCCGTCAGCCTTCCGGCTGCAGCTGGTTCGCTCCGCTGGCCCGGTTTGAGTCTCGAAGACCTCTTTCTTGTAGGCCAACGAACTCTTTGATGTAGAGGGCGTACGCCGCAGAATCTCTGTCCGGACTTCTCAACTTGCCGATTGCCGACGACGCGGAAAGCCGTGCGTGGCGGCCCCTTGCACCGATCACCGTCTATTTAGGCCAGGTGTGGAGGGCCATGTCCGAAAGGCGAACCAGTTCCTCACGAGTTGCGCCGTTGATGGCCTGCACCGTCATACCCTGAAAAAGAGCAGTGATGAAACGGGCCAGATCGGCGACATTCGCATCTTTCGGCAAATCACCCTCAGACTTTGCTCGCTCAAAGCGCTGGCGAAGGGCATCCTGCTCCTTCACTCTCAAGGCAATGAGCTTCCTTCGGACTGGCACAGCCTCTACACCGCCGGCCAGAGCTGCCTGAATCGTCATGCACCCGCGCCGTGACGGTCTCTCGGTAAGAAACTCGGCCGTCTGATGCAGGATCCGTTCTGCTACGGCGTACGCTGTCGGCTCATTTAGCGCGGCATGGATGAAGGCGACCGGTCCGGCTAGATATCGGGCTAACGCTTGTTCAAAGAGCGCCCGTTTGTTTCCAAACGCCTTATAAAGGCTTGCTGGTTGGATCCCCATTGCGGTGGTCAAGTCATTCAAAGAGGCCCCTTCAAATCCCTTTTGCCAGAAGACATGCATGGCGCGATCAAGCGCCTCTTCCTGATTGAAGCCACGCGGCCGTCCTGCGCGCTTTGGCGATCTGCTTACCACGATTCTTTATAGTTTACCATATTATTTAGTGATCGCTAAATAAGTTGCGACTTGTACGGGCTAGGCACCATCTAGACCGCTGTGGCCGCAACCAGGCCCAGGGGAGCCAAACATGTCACAGAAACTCGCAGGGAAGATTGCCGTGATTACCGGAGGCAGCAGTGGGATTGGACTTGCGACGGCAAAACGGTTCGTCAATGAAGGCGCGTACGTATTCATCACAGGACGCCGACAAAGTGAACTGGACGCGGCGGTGAGCGAGATCGGCCATAACGTGACGGGTGTCCAGGGTGACGTCTCGGAATTGGCAGATATCGACAAACTGTACGCTGCGGTGAAGCAACAGAGAGGCAAGCTCGATATCGTTTTTGCAAATGCCGGCACCGGCGCATTTGCTCCGCTCGAACAAATCAGCGAAGAACATTTCGACAAGCAGTTCAACGTGAATGTGAAAGGACTGCTGTTTACGGTGCAGAAGGCCTTGCCGCTGCTGCAGCCAGGCGGATCGATCGTGCTGAACGCCTCGATCGTCGCTACGAAGGGTAGCCAGGCCCTGAGTGTTTACAGCGCGACCAAGGCTGCGGTCCGATCGTTTGCGCGCACTTGGTCGGTGGACCTGAAAGACCGAAAGATCAGGGTGAATGCGATTAGTCCTGGCATTATTCCAACTCCGGGCTACAACACCTCGCTGGGAATGACGCAGGAGCAGGTCGATCGGTTCGTGCAAAGCTCAATCCCCAACATACCCCTGGGCCGTCCCGGCACGACCGATGAGATTGCCAAGGCCGTCTCGTTTCTTGCTTCCGACGACAGCAGTTACGTGACCGGTATCGAGTTATTCGTTGATGGTGGCTTGGCCCAGATCTAACCGCTCGGATCAGGCAGGGTTCCCGACAGCGTGACCCGCTCTGCGCGCGAAGCGCGAGCTCTGACACGTTTTCTTACCAGCGCAGTGTTCTTAGCAACGCAACCATCTCGTGACTCACGGCAGTGCTAACATAGTGCTCGCGTCGGATAGGAGAGTTCCGAGCCTTCAGACTAGGATCCGCTGTATGAAGGCTTGAGAGGGGGTCCTCTCCGGCGGGGTCTTGGCGCAACAGGATATGGTGCCAATTCGCACTTGTGCCGACAGATCGGCATACCGAGAGCGCCTGCCGTCGATCTCTTCGTAACGTCCTTCCTTCTGTTCCCCGTTCCCTTCAGGCATTCGCCCAGTTCAGACCGTCCAAACCACGAGGATCACCCATGGCCGTACTTTCCACGATCTATGACTACATGCGCGCCCACGCCGCGGTCCTAGGAGAGCGCATTCTTCGAGAGTACCCAGCACTCCACCAATTTGACGATTCAGTTCCACCTCGGATTGAAGGGCTGCTGCGAACACCTTTCCCTGCACAGACCATCGCCATTATGGGAGTCGCCAAACGCTGGCAGAGAGCGCGAACCGCCATGGTGGTCGCGGAATGCGGTACCGGCAAGACATTGATCTCGCTCGGAGCCATTCATATCCACGGTCAGGGGAATCCGTTTACCGCATTAGCGATGGTGCCGCCACACCTGGTCGAGAAGTGGGCGCGGGAGGCCTTTCTGACATTGCCCGGGCTACGCGTGTTCCTGATCGATGACTTGCGAAATGGCGGCGATGAGAACAAATCCCACGGAGTGAACGAAGTGCATTTAAGGCAGGGGCGCATCGTGCGGGAGGGTTTGCACACGACGTTGAGCGAATTGCGGCTGCGCAAGGATTCGCGGAATTCCCGGAAACGCTGGCTGTCGTTTTGCGGGCGACCATCTCTATTTATCGTCGGACGTGAGCGAGCCAAGCTTGGTTACTTCTGGCGCCATGCCTACCGAGTACCCCGTTCTGGCCCATACGTTGGCTGCATCGTGAATTCGGACACGGGCAAGCCGGTGATCGTGGACGAAAGCCGATTAACGGCATGTGAGTTTGAGAAGGTCAAGATTGCCGAGACCATCGAAACCAGGGGAGAGAAGTCTTGTCGCCCACTGCACAGCCCACTGTGGCAGGCGGACTCGGGCAAGATCCGCCGCATGGCTCCGATTGAATTCATCGGGCGCTACATGCCGGAATGGTTTGACTATGCCATTTGCGACGAGATTCACCAACTGGCTGGCGACACGGCGCAAGGCAATGCCCTGGGCACGCTGGCCTCATGCACGGACCGGATCGTCGGACTGACCGGAACACTCCTCGGTGGCTATGCGGACGATCTTTTCAACACTCTCTTTCGCCTCGAAGCGAGACGGATGAAGGAACATGGCTACGAGTGGGGCACCACAGGCCGAAGTTCCTTCATTCAGGACTATGGCGTTCTCGAGACCATCACTAAGGTCGAACCTGCTAACAATGCGTGCTCCAAGGCAAAAGCGACCAGCACGGCGCGCCGAAAGCCAGGTGCATCACCGCTGCTGTTTGGCGAATTCCTCATGCAGTTGTGCGCCTTCGTGTTCCTCGAGGACATTTCGGGAGAACTCCCGCCCTACGAGGAAACCTATCTGAGCGTGCCGATGGATGCTCCCATGCGAGAAGCGTACCGCGAACTCGAAGATGACATGCGGAAGGCGTTGAAAGCTCACCGGGGCAATCGGTCGGTTCTGAGCACTATGCTCAACACCTTATTGCTGTACCCCGATCATCCGTACGGGATCGGGACGCTATACGGAACGGAGTTCGATCCTGAGCTCAAACGCAGGGTCCGATTCGTGATTGCAGAACCCCGTGACCTTCCCGAGGACCGTATCTATTCCAAAGAACGCAGATTGATCGAGGAGATCAAGAAGGAACTGGCGGAGGGACGGCGGTGCCAGGTCTTTGCCGTGTACACGCAAAAGCACGATGTCACAGCACGACTTCAACGAATCCTGAGCACCGAGGGAATCCACACCGCTGTCCTGCGAGCGAGCGTTGAGACCTCCAAGCGCGAGGCCTGGTACACCAGGCAAGTCAAAGACGGAGTCCAGGTGGTGATTTGTCATCCCAAGCTGGTGGAGACTGGTCTGGACTTGCTGGACTTTCCGACCATCATTTTCTACGAGTCCGGCTATTCTCTGCACACCTTGCGGCAAGCCAGCCGCAGATCGTGGAGGATCGGACAACGACGTCCCGTGCGGGTGAAGTTTCTTTGCTCGGAAGGGACGATGCAGACATCGTGTTTGCGCCTCATGGGAAAGAAGCTCCTCGTGGCTCTCACTATGGAGGGCAAGTTTGCCGGCGAGGGGTTGCAGAGCATCGACGAAGACGATGACATGCTCTCCGCCATGGCGCGAGAACTAGTCGAAAGGAACGGTATCGGCGAAACCGCCGACGCCGTCTGGCGAGCGCTCAACACAGAACATCAAAAGCTGTTTCCTACGAATTCTCGCAGCGAGGATGAAACGTCATCCATCGAAATACCGGGTATTCTGTTGGAAACTCAGCCTGACCCCACGAGTCTTGTCGAAGCCGCAATGGACACCGCGTCTATCGTCGTCTTCGGACAGCGGCCGCAATCGTTGTCAGGTAAGAGGCGGCGTGGACGGCCAGCAGTCCCGGAACAGTCGTCGTTATTCGGCTTCAGTTGAGCTGAAACAACTCACTGGTGAGCGAAGTCCTCTCTCCTAAGCTCGCTCCATCCTCGCTCGCAATTCGGCAGTTTTCACACTGCCGTGCTTTGCTCACCTTCCAGAACTCTTGTTTCAAATCACAAAGGAGGAAAGAAGTATGTCAGAAACAAGCACGTTAATTGGCTACAGCGGCCGAACCATTGGCCGCGAAGAACTAGCGCTGGTGCCGACACCAGCACCAACCGAAACTCACCGTCCGGTCCCACACCACGAAATTGTGCAAGCTCTCATCGAGACGCTCGGCTTCCGCCACATCGGAGTCGTGCACGACGAGTATGCCGTCTCACCGGACGGCATGAAAGCTTTCGGCGTCCTCGATCTCGCAACCGAGATGGAAGGATGCCGCTTTTCCATCGGCTTGCGTAACTCCCACGACAAAAGCATGCGTTTGGCGATGACCTGCGGCTATCGCGTATTCGTGTGCTCGAACATGGCATTTGCCGGAGACTTCACGCCGGTGCTCGCGAAACACTCGAAGTCGTTCTCGCTCATTGACTGCATCTCGGTGGGTGTGGATCGGATGCAGAGAAACTTCGAGCCCATGCGAAAGCAGGTCGAAGCCTGGCAGAAGAGTGAACTGACGGATGTGACAGCGAAGGTGGTCATCTACGAGGCATTTGTCGAGGGCAAACTGGAAGCTCCCAAGCACCTTGCACGAACCGTGCATGACCTCTACTTCGAGCCCAAGTACGAGGAGTTCCGGCCGCGAACGATTTGGAATCTATCGAATGCGTTCACTTCCGCGTTCAAGGAACTGGAGCCCATCCCGCAGTTCAAGGCCACTGCGAAGCTCGGGGAATTCCTCGAAGCTCGGTTCTCACAATCGTTCTAGCTTGTAGGGCGGTGTCGGCCGGCCGGCCCTTTTTTACCAGCGAGCATCGCGCGGAGGATCGAGGTTTCCTCCGAACTGATTTCCCAGAAGCGCGTTTCTGGATAGCTTGCCGATATATTAAACCCGCATTCTGTTCGAGCGATCTTCGCGGGCGATGATGTAGAAGGCATTATTCCCTAATAGAATTCTGGTATCCCAAACTGCTTTTCAAGAATGATGTCCGCCGTCTCAAGCGCGCCTTCTACCCAGGTCTGATTGGTCGAATACGCCTCCCCGCAGACGTAGCAAGGAACGTCGTGGATGGGATGGACCATCCTCTCCAGGAGTTCCCAGGATTTGTGTCCCCGGTTCCAAAAGTGCACAGCGCAACCGTACGGCTCGTCGCACCAGTCCTGGTAGGCTCCGCCGATTGGGGGAGGCACATGCTTGGAGTCAGCATCGTGCAAAGCAAGAAGTTGCAGGTGCATCTCGGCCAGCATTTCGGGAGGCACGACGTGGTCCTGCCAGTTCCGAATCAGACGATCGTGGACGAGGCCACGCGACTGGACCTTCTTACACTCCTCAGGAATCGAAACGTAGCCTTCGTTGGACGAACGCAGTCCTCCCCAGAATTCGACATTCGTCATGTCGCAGTAGGCCATTATCATCGCCTTAGCCTCACCGTGGATGCATGATTTCCAATACCAGCACTGTCGAACCGGAGTATCCGTGTATGATCTTGCTGGGCACGAAAGGTTACTTTCCCAAGACTGGCCTTGCCACCACGGCTTGGGATAAAGAAGGAACATTTTAAAGAGCGGGATAGGTTCCACCGAATCCAAACAGAGGCGCAAATTGTTGGTATTTGTCCAGGGCTTCGAATGACGGGAGAAGCTGTTTAAGACAGCGACGCGGCATCGCCAACACAAGGGCTCGGGCGGTTACGCTCTGGCATCCGCTGCGAAACGTCACTTTGACTCGGTTCCCGGCCTTGTCTCGCAAAATCTCAAACTGGGTCAGCCACTCGCCGAAGATGACCTCGCCTCCTGCTGCTTCGAATCTCTCCTGGAGGGCACCGCCTCAAAGCCTTCGTCAATCGTCAAATATTTTGTATCGGGAGCGAAATCAAGGCTCTCCATGATTAGGTCAACTGCGTTTGCATTCTCTCCCAACGCATCGAAACCGCTAATAGCCCGGCCCAACATAATCCCCTCCGAACTTATGCTTTTAGCAAGTAAGTTCCAGAATCCCCTCTCGTAGAGGGATTTCCCCTCAAGCTTTGACGATTGAAGATATGAGTACAAGTCCTTTCCATAAAGACCCTTTGTGTTAGGCAAGAGCTTCCGTACGGCATATTCAATGAGTGATCCAGCGCCATTCTGGCGTACGCAGTCCTTTTCGGCATCTCCAAGCTCGTAGGGAAGGAGGTCGGGGTTGTTGAGATCTGACCAGGAGAGATATTTGCCGCGCAAAAAAAATATCGCCGGTTGTGTTCATTTCGGAACTCTTCAGCCTCAACGCTTTCACAAGCCTTTCGATGCGCTTCTGTGATGACATAAAGCGCATCCCCCCCAGTTCGCACTTGGTCTCGGCCAGGGCTGGTGAACAAGCAGTCAGAAGCCTACCCCCGATCCGATTGCTTCCCTCGAAGACTGCAATCTTGAGCTTGGTCGAGTCTCCCCGTGGACGAGTGGGAATAGTGACCGCCCGTGGGTCCGCAGTCATCAGCCGCCAAGCGGTGTAAATGCCCGAGACTCCTCCACCGACAATCGCAATATCGTAGTCAGGGGGTGGACTTGCCTCCTTGCTTTCGTAAGAAGGGCTTAACTCAGAAGTATCGAGATAAGATTCGCGGGCTTGACAATTGGTCCTCGTAGCTAAAGCTGCAATCGATCCCCAGAGGCTCTTCGCAAAAGAACGACGATCCATAGTCCCCCCTGCACGCTAAGAGATTGCGATCAGGCCATTCGCCCATGAGAGAAAAGGGCATGGTTTCGGCCAGCCGCCATGTCACTAACTCTGGAATGTCGACCAAAACAATTCCCTGAGCCAACGGCGCTCGCTTCGGTAGAGACTGCCTAACCTCATCACGTAAATTCGCCGGATCTCCTCAAGTCGCGCAGCATATGACGCAATCCGCTCGCGTTGCCCATCTAAGACCGCAGCCACTGCCAAGCCTGCGGTCATGCCACCATGAAGCGCGGAAAGGATACCCTGAGAGGAGAGAGGGTCAAATGACATTGCCGCATCGCCGCACGCAACCCACCCGTCTCCTGCAAAGCGATCAAGACGGCCGCCGGACGCATCCAAGGGGCTCAATGGAGAGTCGAAAATGGTGGTTGAAAACATGGAGCTGATGTGGCGCGTTTCGCTCAACGCCCGATGCCATCCGTCGGATTTCGCAGTGAAGCGCGCCACATCCTGCGGACGGACATGCAGGCCTGCGATTGGTACCCCTGTAGGTAAGAAAGCCGCATACCACCAGCCTTGCGGCGCGGATTCCACTACCGTACGATTCAGACAATCCCCAGCTTGTGGCTTTCCCAATCGGTACAGAGCCACAAGAGGCGTGTCCCGCTTCCGTGCGACTCCTAGTCGGCGAGCAACCGCGGCACGCCTTCCGGTAGCATCGATTAACCAGTGTGCCCCCAAAATACTGCCGTCGTGAAGCTTGACGTGCCAGCTTTCGCCTGTCCTTTTCACGTCAACCACGCTGGATTTCGTGAACGTCGCGCCGGAACCAACCGCGTACCCCCGCAAAGTTCGATCGAAGCAGAGTCGATCTAGCCGCCACCCCGGTCCGTCCGGGTCTTCGATGAAGTCATTTGGTACGAGTTCTTCTGAATTCCAAGACGACAGATTGCCACTAATCGGATGGTGCCGACCACTACAATCAGGAGTCGGCAGGGAAAGCTTGCGCAAGATGTGCAGCGCTGCTCCCGGAAGTGCTTCGCCGACCTTGTGAGTATTGAAATCGTCAGTGTCCGCGAACAAGACACGGCGGCCGCTTTGCGCTAGCACATGCGCCGCCAGAGAAGCGGCTGGCCCTCCCCCTGCAATAATTACGTCCCACATAAAGGCTAGCGATATCGGATTCGCATTCGACGAAATTCTTCCAGCTGTTCTTGATTCTCCCAGCCTGCCCGCTGGGCGAGGGAAATAGGGCGAGGCAACGTTGCGACGAGGCGAGCGGCTTCCATCGCAATCGCCTCTAGCTTGCTGCCCGCAAGCGACTCCACGTAGAACACTGCAGGGAAATCGGGATCGTTCTTGAGACCAGGTCGCTCCTCCACCACGCCCATGGCACCGAACTGAGCCACCATCTGCATCATGACCTTCGCCGGCGAACCTTTCAGCGCACGATTCCAGTCCAAGCGCGCATTGAAAGCTGCTATGCGTTGCTCACGCGGCAAAGAGGTATTCCTTACCGTTTCATAGTCTTCCTGGGTGAGGACCCAGTTAGGAACCCTCGCTGGCCAGAATGTAGGCAGATAGGGGTCGTATTCCGGTTCGTAACCCGAACGACAGGAGGCCGTATCCCCCTGCCACGGTATCGCCATCCATCGGCTGAGGTCGCCTGCGCCTTGGGCATAGAGGGGCCCACCCGGTTGCAGCACGATCAGTTGCGTGAGCTTAGGCCCGTAATCAGCTTCGAGTTGGCCTGCAGCCCGATGACGGATGCGAAAGGGTTTTTCGTACAGACTGGCATGACGCATTGGCCAAGTCATTTCACACCCTGGGTGGAAGGCATCGGCCAAACAGAAATGCAGAGCCGCCTTATCCAGCATGGTGGGCTGTTCGGCGACCGATACTTCACTCAGGGATTTAGGCGGTATTGCGCCGGGATTCCAATCGCTGACAAAGTCACCCTGCACCCACCGTTTGAGCAAAACCTGCTGCACCGATGGCAAAGCGAGATTGTTATTCGGCGAAGAGGCTGAGAATGAACCGAAGGCATCGCCGTACATCCATGGCCAGTTGCGCGGTTCGTTCACCGTGGTGTCATGAGGGCGGAAACAGTTGTAAATGGCCTGACGCAGATCGGCATAGGGATCGCCAGCATCGACCTCAGCGAGTTTCGCAATGAATTTATCATTGTCGAAGTCCATGGGGCAGCCCTTACCAAACATACTGGCGAAGCCTTTGTTGACCCATTGCAGATTCGACAGACGCCGCAATGTTGGCAAAACATCGCGACTAAAGGAGACAGTTTGGGGCATTTGGAACCAGCCGCACTGGACATACACGTCCACCAGGAGATCGTAGAGTGTGCGCCAGCCGACCACGTTTGGCGCGTAGTTTGGCGGAGCAACTACGACCCAGGCCGGATCCACGATCACCGCTTGTCCGTCGATCGACACCAACGCCGTCACTGGACCATCGGAGATGTCGTCGTACCAGTCATTCGCGTTATTGAAGCTGTTGGGATCAGCTGGATCATAGATCGGCGCTCCGGAAGGAGACGCTGACTTCCCGTTTCCCCCAAGCACCAGGAGCCGCCCGTCCTTGTCGGTGCGAATCTCACCCAAAGGTACCGGCGTGCCCTTGAAGGTTCCGGTGTCAAATAGATGATCTTTTCCACCAGCAACGGATTTTCCCCCAATCGTGCGTGGGCCCGGGTCGATCGCGAGAACTGCCCGATGGTTGCCGGTCACGTCCGGATTGCGTCGCGGAACCGACATGTTCGTTGCATCCGGGATGTCCAGCGCAGCCTGAAACTGATACCACTGGGCCTTCTTATTCGCTAAGTGCACGGTCCACTGAATGTCGGCGGAGTCTGCATTAATTTCACGCACAACCTGACCTGCCGAGTTATAGCCATAGATTCGAAAACAGGCGGCTTGCCGCTTTAGAGCGCCGCTCGAATCGCGATAGAATCCCGACGGGCGGGACTCTGGGTTCACGACTTCCGGACCGATGAAATATCCACTCTTGCTGTCGCCAATCCGTGCAATGCCGATCGCGGGATGAATCGCTGCCCGCGTAATCACGGTATCCACGCACGGTGCCAAGCGGAGTGCTGGCCTTGGATCGACCGGCTCGCCGGTCGGCACACCGTTCGCATTCCGACGCAATTGTGCCGAGGCTGCGTACACCGTTCGCCGCGCCTCTGCGATCGACCCTTCCGGCGTATGATCTGCCGTAACTCGCCAGATATTCCAGGAAAGATTCTCGCCGTAGCTCGTCTGACCGCGGGCTGTGGTGTCCTGTTGGGGAAGAATTAAATCGGCGACCTGTATCAGAGGACTAGCAGACTCTTCCCAACGAACGGTCGCTTGATCGAGAGGCATCGTGGCGGGGTCGGTGCGAAACTGAACCGAGAAAGGAAACCTCACCTCGCCCGCCTTCAAGTTTTTTTCAAGATCAGCGGCAAGATAGGAGGGATCCAGCGGGACCCCTTCGATGGCGCCCGGGTCCATCGCTCGCCCTAGTTTGTATTTGACGTAACGCCCTGGTCCAAACGCAAACGGTATGCAGCTCCAATAGTCTGTGACGAGCACGCTGCTTATGGGTTTCGCCATTTCGTCCAAGAGTCTTGCGGTGACGGGATGGGCTGCAAGGTAAGGGGAGTAATCGCCGTCGACGACGCCTGCTTTAGTAAAGGCGCACATGTCAGCCGCAGTATCAACGAAGAAAACGTCAAAGTTCTGCAAGATAAAATCAAAGGTTGTGTCGCCCGGATCGCCAAACACTTTTGGGATCGGTGTGTGAAAGAGCTTGATCCCGATGCCGACCGTCGTTTTGTAGTCATTGAGTGTTGGCAACGTATCAGAAGAAAAGCGCACCCAGGCTGGATACTCCGTCCCGGCGAAGAGTCCGACTCTCAGGTCGTCTGGCAACTCCGGCCGAATGCGAAAGACACCATGGACGATTCCGTGAGGCTTGAGAAAAACGGGTCGCAGCGCAGGGCACTGGCCCTTCGCGATACGGCCCGCTTGCACCATGCTCACAAACATCTCCGTCAGAGACGCAATTGGATCGCTGCCACAATCAACGCCTGCCTTGCTCATGGATTGGTCGGAGCTCGTTGCCAGATGATTCATGCACTTCTCCAAGGGATCACGAGGGCTCCTGGTGGAAACACCAAGATACTTCGACCGGAAACAACGGTCGAATTAGCAGAGTCAGATTCTGCTACTGCACCGATGTGATCTCAAAATCAACTGTTGCCTTGCCATTCTCCGGAATAAAGGTCGCCGTTGCCCGATATTTTCCGTCCTTGATATCCGCGGTTGTAAATTTCCAGACGGCAGTTTTCGGCCAACTCCGCCCTGCGGGGATATTCACCGGCGTCACGTGCTGACAGAACTCTTGTCCCTTGGACCAAACCCAGACAGGTTGATCTGGCGCGCCCACGGGCGCAACTTCGATTTCAAACGTCTTGCAAGAAGGTGCTGACCCTTTGTAGTCCGTTCGTTTTGTATCCGTCACGACAAAAGAAAAGGTTTCTTGATAGGAGCGAGGGGGATTCGTCCCAGGCATTCTATTTACTTGGAGGTTTCCAGGCTTTGCCTTGAGGCTGTAAGTCAAAAGACTAGAGGTTTCCTGACCTTTGCTCGGAAATGGCATCAACAAGGTTGCGAAGACTACAAGAAGTATGCATCCTAACCACTTTTGTTTAGGCATTGTTTGCTCCTTTTCGGTACTAACTGTCCCTTCTTAAGTCGGCGTCAACGAGCTGGCATCGCATTCAGCAGATCCACGACGTCGGGATTCATCAACAACAGTTTCCGGTTCAGAAGGGTTACTGCTTTATTTCGTCCTTCCTTTTGGTCTTTCGGGGCTCCCTTGTAATGGCAACTCAAGAACTTTTTCTGGACGGGCGGTGCTTTGGCGGCCTCGTCCATGGCGACGAGAAGAGCGCTGTCATCCTGCAAATAGCTCCAGATCTCGTCCGGAATCGCGTGGTCTTGGTTTCTGCTTTTAAACGTAAGGAAAAGCTGATCTGAAGGTGAGTCCGTGACGTATACGTCGGCGGTACAGAGAGCGAAAATCGCTGTTATCGCGCCGCCAGCGACGCCTATGCCGTCCCCAACGTGTTGAACGTGGACACTATCGCCGAACTGGAGGCCTGTCCCCACGGCGCCGGCGGTCGTTCCGAGAAACGCATTCAGGATCTTGGTTCGCCTGTATGCGCGCTTTTCGTCAACCAGGATTGAGCTCTGGTTTCTAAGCATGATTTCCTGGATTTGCGACTGCAAGAGATTTGAAATGAGCGCGGATCGCGTGGCAGCCTCATTGATCTGCTGACGCGCTTCAGGCTGAAGCCGTGCCTCTTCGCTCAAGGCTTTGTCTCCCTGCGCAAGCACGTTTTCTGAATTTAGCTGGACCGCATTTGCCTTCCGCGCTGCAGCCTCGAAGAGACGCTGCAAATCGCCGCAGACTCGCAGGTCACGAGCGATGGCCCGCACGTTGTCGGGCACTGCTCCCTCCGGCAATGAACAACCCTCCAACTGCGTGTAGCCGAGAGTGGTGGCGGTCAGCAATAGCCCTACTATCAGCGAAGCGAAGCGACGATTCGGCATAGAGGAGTTGTCCTCCACCAAATACGCCCGATACACATCGGGCGTTAAGTGCGTATCAAGACACACTCATTTCTTGGGAAGTCGGCGAAAGAAGCCCCCTCGGATGAGAAGCTCATACGAACTTCATCCTTCGCTTCACCGAACGGGATAAAGATAGGCACCCGCTCTAAAAATGTCAATGTTTAGTTGCAGTCCCTTGGACTGGCACGAATTCGACATCTTGGCCCGCGAGTTTCCGCAACTTAACGACATGGACAGGATAGGTTACAACGTCGAGCACGCCGGTCGTTTTATGTTCGCTAAATTGCACCATCGTCAGTGGGCCTTTTCCCTCACCTCTGTCAGTGTAATAGAGTATTTGATCTATCTGGGCGAGATAGCCGTTATTAGGTCGTTCCCCTAAGGCGACCACGATCACTTCATCTTGTCCAAAGTCAACATCGATGGGAATCTCCGAAAGTGTCGGTGGTAGGTCCGATCGTGATTTTACAGCGGCTTGGACTGGTCGTTTAGGCCCACGGTTACCCTGATATAAAGTTTGGAATGAAACCCTTTCCCAGTACAGACCTGTAAGCATAGGGAAAGGGGCGTCTTTCCCGTACGAACCTGACTTCACCATCGTCCACATGGGGAAGGGGCCATCTTTCGAAGCGCGAAGGGGAAACGGACCATCTTTTGTGGCGGCCTTCGTTGAAGGTTTGTGTCCTGCCTGTTTGTTCTTCATTATCGCGACCTCCTGTGCTCACGGGTACTAGGATCTGTACTTGGAGTGAATACAGATCGAGAGAAATCAAATCGAACAAAGATTCGCGAATGACACATTTTGGCAACGAAGGTATTCTCGACGCCTAGTGTTTCTTGCAGTTTGCTATTACGTACTTTAGGCACTCCTCGTATGATCCTGGACCAAAAATATGAGAGTAGATTGCGAGCACGATACCGCCCTCAGGCACAATTATGCAGCCCGTCCCTGGGGCATCCGTCAAAGAGTACACGTCGTACCGGCCAGAGCTCTCTTTGACAGTAATAGTGAGCAGCTTTTCTTCGTTGACAAAGATTTCGACAGACTTGTGTTGTCCATCCAGGATTTGAACATGGGCTTGCCAGGGTACGAGAACTTCGCTGCATGGGCCGGGATGAACACGCTTTTCGGCTATAAAGACCTGGGCCGCCCCCGGATCGACGACATAGACGCGATGACCTCTTGGATACTTATCGATCACGTCCGCGCCCATACAGGTGTTTTCCAACTGACCGGTTATTGAGACATCGATACGCCCGTGGCTACGGACGGCAAGTGCATGAAGTTGGTACATGAGCTCCTCTTTTGCTACCGTTCGCGAAACGGGATAGCGGCGCGATCCAAGTCGGCCGGAGGGTTGTAATACATGGTGACGACCTCTGTGCACCGGTCACAAGCCGCCGCGCCCTGCTGGAAAAACCAGCGGCAACTGTCGCGGATCGCACAGAACTCCAACCGGCGGTCGCGAGCCGGAAGGAGCTGTACCAGATTATTCGTCAGCCGACACTCTTGTCCGTCGAAGTGCAAGCATTTATTTTGTTGGCAGGGTGCTGCAAAGCGAAACACTTCCGTGGGGGAGACGGGGGCGCACATGGAAAGCAGCTCTGGAGTAACTGCCAGCTGTTCCGGCAAAAACTTCACTTCCGAAACGCCACTCTCACCGGAGATAACCCCAAAGATGGTCGATTGCGGCAAATCAGGTTGAGCGCTCGGACATAGTAAACAACGGCCAGCCACTTACTCTTTCTCCAATTCAGACTTTAGCTGCTCAAAATTTGGGGCTACAAAGCCGATTAGCCGATGCTTGTCCACGGTTTCATTAACGAGTGCAGCCTGGCGCGGTAGTTCCTGGATAGGGGGCCTCGCGATAATTCCGATAGTGATCGGACCGCGTAGGATCTGATGAATTTCTTCCTGACTGAGCTTGCGTTGAGCAAGTGCCTTCGCCACCGCTTTGGACACAAGCTGTTGCAACTCCTCGCTCGTAAACTCGTTGGGCATTAGGATTCTCCTGCTTGACCTCGAAATAATAGCGGCGGAATATTACCACCGCGCGAGTCGCTGTCAACACAAATTATTGTTTTGTTACGAATTCGAAACAGGTTTAATGTTGCCAAAACACCGGATGAGATTTGACATCAAGGTGCTCACGAGATGACCGCCGCGAACCGACCGCTCCGGGTCGGACAATGTCAACGATTAGCTGCGGTGCTTAAATTGCGAAGGAGGAGAATTTCATGTTCAACCGAACTCATGCCGCTGATCGAAAGGCGAGCGATAACAATAACAGTTGCCGCTCTCAATGAAGGGCGTATCCGGGTCGATGTTATACCCGCGGCATTGGCAGAAGATAGTAAGGCAAACGGCAATGTCCCAGGACGACACTCGTTAAAGTCGCACTATTGTGGGCTTGACGGGCAGTACTTGCTAAAAGAAACGGTTGAGGCTGTAGCCATAATGTGCTCCATGGCCTGCCCCTCCGGCTATATATCCTTCGGCGACAATATTGCCGACAAATTTGAAGTACAGGCCACCGCCCGCATCTTCGCGCCAATGGGCCGGTGAGAGGTTTGACAGATGGCTAGGTAGAAACGAGACAGTTGGATACAAACCTCTTTTGGCGTGTGGGGAAAGCGCTCCAGGCCACGCGGTCTCCAGACGAAGTGCGGACCATCTGAGTCATACACGTAACGGGACAAATCACGGCAACCGCGAAATAGTCCCAAGATGAGGACTGCCGACCATCCGGAAGTGAGTGATTTCTGCCATCGTCGGACTTGTTGCTTTAGGCCGGACGACCTTTCAGGGATGCTGAAGCGGTTGCTTTCGGCGGAGTTCTCTCAGTTCATCGAAACAGGGAGCACACTGTCTGATGTGAACTAATAGGCAGGCGTCGTGGACGGCCTGAGGTTCGGCCGCCAGTTTCTGCAGGGCGGAGTGTCCAGGACAGTTGACGCGCTCAGGATTGGGATAGTCTTCATGCACAACCCGGTCAAACGCATCAAACAGTTCCTTCTCCAAATTCATTAATTTCCCTCATCCCGTCAAAATCTTCGCTCGTGCTTCCGCGGGTCATCCTATCGCACAAGCCTCTTTTGGGCAAAAACAGAAGTCGCTTTCAACCGCCTGGCCAGAAGTTGAATCTCGACAACGTCCGCCAAAAAAATCGCCTCATGTGTGAGATACATTTCCGTTTTGTCGCCATATATAGATAGAAGGGACCGTGGGGTCTGGATTCCAGATCGTGACCCGATATGTTGGACGGTAGCCAGTCGAGGACGCGCCGGGTCTTCCGTTGGCCGGGGGCAGCAAGAGAGACCGCCAGAGCCTACCTGAATGCCAGGAGGCACTCAGTAGACTCTCGACAAGGCATCCCAACCGATTTGAAGTCACTCATCGCGAAACTGGTTGAAGTCTCCGGAAACCCCAGGGACGCTTGCCTGAGATTCGTGCGCCAGTTCGGCATTGGAGAGAAGCAATCGTATCGGGAATGGACCAACAACGAGCAACAGAAGCTGCTCGACTTGATAGCCTCTCATCCCCTGCATGAAGTGACCCTCCTGCTCCGCCGCTCGCCGGCTTCGGTTCGCTGTATGCTTCGGCGGCTGGGTGCGAATGCGCGCATGGGCCAGGATTGGTTCACGAAATACTCGCTGGCCGAGGCTCTTCATGTTCGCGCCGAACAGGTGCAAAGGTGGATTGAGCGGGGATGGCTGAAAAGTCGAATCGTACAGACTGGGAGACTCAAGAAAGAGATTATCGACGCGGCTGATTTTTGCGAGTTTTGCAAACACCATCGTGCGGAGATCGTTGGGCGAAGGTTGAACTCGGATCGGCTGAGCTTTGTTCAGACATTTGTCTTTCCTCCTAGTCACATGGAACTGCTGACGGTGAGAGAAGCCAAGAAAGAACAAGCGGAGTACGAGGCACAGATGAAAAAGGAAGACAGTTCTGTAGCGCCGGAGTTTGAGCCGGAAAACGATTTGGGCATCACAGCCTAATATTGTAAGTCGACACTATACTCTCGGAGCGTCAGGCGGCTCTGACTGGTCATGTTTCGAGTGCTCTTGGGAGAGACGATGGTCAATCCGATGTCTCTGTTTCTCACCAATTTGAAGCGTCCGTCTCACATCTCTGATTTCGCGCCAGAAGCTGTTCCGAAGCGTCGCCACTGACGTTCCGAATGCCTGGGCAACTTCCTTCCAGTTGTAGCCGGCCGCTCTGAGAGCCAAGACGGTGCTGTTTCTATCGCTCAGTTGTCGAACGATGTTCTCCAAATCCAATCGCGCATCTGCTTGACGGCTCCAACCATGGTCTACCGCACGACTCGACAGCTCAACCGCCCCACCGGCGCGGGGTCTTCTTTGCGGTGCAGAAGGCGCTGCCCCTGATGAAAGATGGCGGATCGATCATCCTGACCGGCTCTGGGATCTGGCAGAAAGGCATCCCGGTCTATCCGACCTACGGAGCTACCAAGGCGGCTCTGCGCTCGTTTGTGCGCACTTGGACGGCGGACTTAGCAGGCAAAGGGATTCGCGCGAATGTGATCAGTCATGGCCCCGTCGAAACACTTATTTTCAAAGGACAGTTTGGCGAGAACACGGATGCAATGAAGGAACGGTTCAAGACGATGGTTCCGATGGGGCGCATCGGGAAGCCTGAGGAGATTGCTTCGCCAGCGGTATTTCTCGCTTCGGACGAGAGCAGCTACATTACTGGAGTCGATTTGCCAGTCGACGGCGGCCTGGTGGCCGTATAAACCAATTCTTCTACCCCTGGACCTCAACCTGACTTTCGCGCGACGCTATTGCGCCAAGCGAGGCGGATGCCGGATAGGCGGCACAAGCAGCCAAGGATTTCCTTAACAGGTGATTTTATGAGTACGTCGAACACAATTTCAAAGACCGGTGCGGCTTTCTACATTATCTGGGCCTGCTTGCATATTCTGGCCGCCCGCTCGGTATACCTGCTTGGTCGGTCATTGGATTCGCCAATGGTGCAAGGACGAATATTCCAAGATGCATGGAACCTCCTGTTCTTTTCGATCATTGCCATTTTTGTGGCTTCGACGTTGAACTGGAGGAACAACCTGTGGGGTTATTGGATCAACTTCGCTACTGTCGGCATCGCGGATACCGGCTTTATCTTCTTCGTCCTTGTACCCGGCTATACCCCTGTCTGGCCTAGCATTCTGGGCCCGGTATTTTGGGTGCTAGCGACGATTTCCTCGACAATCGCTCTACTGACGCGAACCAAAGGCGCGACACCGACTCTTACGACCGACAACTAGCTTCGAAGCGATTCTTTAGGCAGCCTTCTTCACTGGAAGCCCAGCTTCCATCCATCCCTGCTTACCTTCGGGATAGTGCGCCACGTTCTTGTAACCCATCGCCGCCAGTTCACGGGCAGCGTATTCGCTGGCGTGTCAATGCGTGTTCGTACAGTAGGTGATGATCTCGGCGTCTTTGTTGGGCAACAACTGGGGAGCGAGTTCCTTGATCCGTTCAGGCGGAATGTTCAAGGCTCCGGGGATATGCGCTTCGCGGTAATGTTCAGGCGCTAGGGTCTCGACGACAGTGATTCCTTGCTTCCGGTCGAGCTTGGCTTTCAGGTCTCTTGTAGAGATTGTGCTTTCCATTCTGATCTCCTTGCTGATGCCGTTCGACCACTATGCCGCCTCCGCGCCCACGCTGCAATGTGCGCCCTCGGAATCGACGAACTGAGCCAGCACCCCACCGAAATCCTGCTTCTTTGGCGGCATGCTGAAGAGCACGCCTTTCGCGCTCATGTCCCGG
>Ga0209168_10001055_pt1 | contig 22940 bp, 18 predicted proteins | sample Coa_R1_FD_187156 | JGI IMG/M metagenome (GOLD analysis project Ga0209168, IMG submission 187156) | Surface soil microbial communities from Centralia Pennsylvania, which are recovering from an underground coalmine fire - Coalmine... | ecosystem: Environmental > Terrestrial > Soil > Unclassified ...
CGTCGCCCGAATCTTGCGCGAGCTGTGCAGTACACCCTCGGCGCGCATCAGGCGATCGACGTCGCCCTCCGTGTAAAGAGCGACTTTCATGGGTTCGAAACCGTCGAACGCCACGCGATATTCTTCCCAATGCCGCGCAATGCTCGCCCAGCTCAGACCAGCCTGAAATACCGCGCGGCTCATTACGTCCAGGTAATCGCTCAGCTGCGGGTGCTCGATTACGTCCGGGACGTCGCTTGCCGGACCCTTCATTGACCGTGCCCGCCGGCCGCGATCGCCGGTGCACCTGCTTGCGCCTGCTTGAGCACCCTGTGCAGCATGATTTCTTGTACCATCATTTGGTTCGGCAAGACAAGATAAAGTTAACGAAGGGACCACGATGAATACACCAACGATCGTATCGCCGCAGGAATGGAAAGCGGCGCGCGAAGCGCTGCTCGTCAAAGAGAAGGCGATCATGCGCGCACGCGATGCGCTCGCCGCGGAGCGCCGGCGGATGCCGTGCATGGCTTTCGAGAAGAACTACGAGTTCGAGGGGCCCAATGGTAAGGTAAGCCTGCTCGATGTATTCGAAGGTCGCCGGCAGCTCATTCTCTACCGCGCCTTTTTCGAACCGGGCGTTTTCGGATGGCCGGAGCATGCGTGCCGCGGTTGTTCTTTTGGAGCCGATCAGGTCGCCCATCTCACCGACGACCGACCCGCGGTGGAGTGAAATTTTAACTGCCGCGCAAAGTGAAACGCGCTGAAGATTACGCGGGCCACGCCGGCTTGCGCGTCATGGTCCGCGTTTGCGGGAATGACCCAACCCTCGCCGGGTCCGAGCGTTCTCCGAGCGCACGCCTCAACTTTGAGCACGGCGAACGTGATTTGCTCCCCGTGATAGATGCGCGCTCTGAATAGACATCGACTAGCCTCCGCGAGACCTACGGTGCGTTCGCGGGCGCGTCGAATGCGAGCGCCGCCATCATCTGCACTCCGGCCGGCAGACAGCGTTCGTCGATGTCGAACGTGCTCGAATGGTGCGGGTTCGACGTCGATTCGCCGCCGCGCGCGCCGAGCGAATAGAAACACGCGGGAACGCGCTGCGCGAAGAACGAGAAGTCTTCAGCACCCATCAATTTGTCCGCGTCCACCACGTGCGCTTCGCCCGCCGTGCGCTCCGCCAGGGCGCGCGCATAGCGCGTTTGATCCGGATCGTTCGAGGTGACCGGATAGCGCCACAAATACGTGAAATCGTACGACGCGCCCATCGCGTCGCAGCACGATTTGAGCACGCGTTCGATGCGTCCCGGCATCGATTTGCGCACATCGTCCGAGAACGCTCGCACGGTTCCGAGCATTCGCACCGTGCGGGGAATGACGTTGTGAATCGTTCCGCCGTGAATCGAGGCGATCGTTACGACTGCCGGTTCGATTGGATCGACGTGTCGCGAGACGACCTGCTGCACGGACGTGATGAAATTCGCCGCGGTGTAAATCGGGTCGACGGCGTCATGCGGCGCCGAGCCGTGACCGCCTTTGCCGAGGACGTCGATCTCGATGGAGTCGCTCGACGCGTACATGGGGCCCTCGCGAAAGCCAAGGCTTCCGACCGGCAGCTTGCTGTTCAGATGGAGACCGTACGCGCGTTCGATGCCGAATCGCTCGATAACGCCTTCCTCGATCATCACTCTGGCGCCGCCATGACCCTCTTCGGCGGGTTGAAAGAGCAGGCACACCGTGCCCGCTAGGGCGTCGCGGCCATCGGCGATGAGTTGCGCTGCTCCGAGCAGGATTGCAACGTGCCCGTCGTGACCGCAGGCGTGCATTTTGCCGTCGATCGTGGAGCGATAAGCGTGAGCGTTTTCCTCGAGAATCGGCAGCGCGTCCATGTCGGCGCGAAGCATGATGGTTCGTCCGGGGCGGATTCCGCGCATTACGCCGATGACGCCGGTTTTCGCGATACCGCTATGCACCTCGAAACCGAGTTTACGCAGCCGGTCCGCGACGATTGCGGCGGTGCGATGTTCCTCGAAGCCCAGTTCGGGATGCATGTGAATGTCGCGCCTGAGCGTGACGACGTCCGAAAGCAGTGCTTCGGGAAGGCTAATAGTACCAGTCATCAACGTTACAGCTCCAGCAGGGACTTTTGTCGGAAACGAAGCATACCCTGGCACACGGTTGCGGACCCTCGTTACCAAATGACTAAAGACCAATTCTTTACCGACTATGCCGGATATCACGCAGACATCCGGAATCAGCGTGCCCACGCGGTCGGAATCCCGCTCATCGTGTTAGGGCTTCTCGGGCTTTTACACGCCTGTCCGATACGCATCGGTTCGGTCGATTTGGCGGTTTTGACCGCCATCGCAGTCCTACTGTATTACGTCGCGCTCGACGTTCGCGGCGCTCTCATCAGTGCAATCGCATTTGCCATCCTCTATGGGGTTGCGATGTATCTGTCGTGGGAAGTAAGTCTCGGAGCCTTCATCCTCGGATGGGTCTTCCAACTCGTCGGGCACCGCCTCGAGGGAAACAAGCCGAAATTTCTGGAGAACGTGGTGTACCTGCTCATAGGTCCCATGTATTTCTTCCAAAAACTTTTCGACTCGTTAATCTTTCCGAAGCGAGCTACTTAGATTGCTTTTCCCGTAACCGCGTGGTAGGATTGCCGGGTATATCTGGTTTCGAAGTCCGTCGCAGTGTCCAGTTCCAACGGTACCTAGGCGAGTCGAATCAGGCCCTAACAACCACGTAATAAGGAGTCTCGTTTAGTGTACGTTGATGAAATGTTGAACTGCGTGGACTGTGGACGTCAATTCGCGTTCACGGCCGGCGAGCAGCAGTTCTACGCCAGCAAAGGTTTCCAGAACAAGCCGAACCGTTGCCCCGATTGCCGCCAAGCGCGCAAGCAAATGCGCAACAGCTCGGGCGGCGGCGGCGGAATGGGCGGCGGCCAGCGCCGTGAAATGTTCCAGGCCACGTGCAGCCAGTGCGGCGGCGTTGCCGAGGTACCGTTCCAGCCGCGCGGTGACAAGCCGGTCTATTGCCGCGATTGCTTCCAATCGCGTCCTTCGTACCGGTAAGCCGGCGTAACATCAAATAGAGAAGCCGCCCGTTTGGGCGGCTTTTCTGTATAATTCAGACTCTTTTCATGAATCTCGCGTACGTTGGCTCTTCACATTCCGTGGGGAGATTCCCGATGATACGACGTGGTATTTTTTCCGTTGCGGGGATCGCTGTCGCGATTTCCGTGCTTGCGGCCTGCTCGTCTGCGTCCGCACCGCAGCTGCAGCCGCAAACGCTGCCGGCTACGCAGCAAGGAACCGCTCAATCCGCAAACGCTCAATCTGAAACCGCGCAATCCGTCGGCGCGGCTTCGGCATCCGTTTTGGCGACGCTCAACACGGAAACGACGATCGGCTCCGACGTCGATCCCGTGACCGGCGACGTCAATCCGTACGGCTTGGCCGTTGCCCCGGTGACGGCGGGAAAACTGACCGCCGGCGATTTGGTGGTTTGCGACTTCAACGACAAGTCCAACGTTCAAGGTACCGGAAACGCGATCGTTGCGCTGCATCCGGTTGCCGGGTCGACGCCCACACATATCACCAACGCTAAGGACCTTCTCGGATGCAATGCGATTGCGATGGCGCCGAATGACATTATTTGGCCCGCCGATTTCGGCGCTAACAATGCTCCTCTGGTGGGGCCGCACGGGGCGATTTTGACGACGCTCTCGCAATTTCCGTGGAAGCATCCCTTTGGCGAAGCGTTCGTACCGCCGATCAATGCACAAAGCTGGCCGGCGTTTTATATCAGTAATGCCGGCGACGGCACGTTGGTGCGCGTCACCATTTTCCCGACGCACTTCGCCTTCACGACCATCGCGACGGGCTTCCCCGTCAATCACGGGGCGCCGGGAAGCATTCTCGCACCTTCCGGTTTGAACTACCGTTCGAACGGTGACGTCTTGTTCGTCGTCGACGGCACGAACAACGCGCTCTACGCAATAAGCAACATTTCAAGCGTCGGCGCTGAAGGAATTCGCGTGCACGGCTTGAGCTTCACCGGTCCGAATGCATCTGATGCGCGCGTAGTCTATTCGGGAGCGCCGCTCAATGGACCGATCAGTTCGGCGATCTTGCCTGGCGGGAATATCGCCGTCGGCAACACGCTGGACCCGACGGGTAAGAACCTCATCGTCGAGATTTCGCCCAGCGGCGGACTGGTTTCCGTAAAGAACGTCGACACCGGCGCAGCGGGAGCGATTTTCGGCATGGTTGCAACCGGTACGAGTCCCGCAAACGCAAAACTCTACTTCAACGACGACAACAGCAACACGCTCGTCGTGCTCTCGCACTAAAGACTCTGGGCTCGGTAAGGGAACAAGCCCGCTCGCTCCACGGCGGGCTTGTTCGTTTTTACATCCGTTGCGAGTATTATTGCTCCGTTACGCGAGAGTTGCGCACGCGGAAGCGCCTTCGGCCCAGACGACCGTCACGCAAACCGCGAGGTTGACGAGCAGCGCGAGAAATCCGGGATTGACGCCCCAAATTTGAATGCTGTGATGCCAGAGGTAAAAGGCGACGATTTCGCCGGCGGCGATGCCGCTGCCGATGGCCCAGGCGCTCGCGCGTTTCCAATAGATGCCGAAGATGAAGGCCGGCGTGAACTGCGTGACGCCGTTGTAATAAAGCAGCAGCAGATCGACGAGCGTCTTGTTCCAAAACAGCCACATGACGAACGCACCCGCCGCGATTACGATGACGAAGGCGCGCGTCCAGCGCACTTCGCCCAGCACGTTTTTCGCGAAGACGCTCGATGCGCCGAGCAGCTGCGCGGAGGCCGGAAGCAGCGCCGCCAGACACCCCGCACCGCCGATAATTCCGAGCACCCACGCGGGATAATACCGCTGCACGACCAGCAGAAACGATTGATCGGCAGCCGCGCCCTTCAAGCCCGGCGTTACGACCAGAGCCGTGAATCCCGCAAGGAAAACGAGCAGCAGCACGATTTGGTAAAACGGCAGAAAGATCGCGTTGCGTCTGATCGTGTCCCCGTCACGTGCGGAATAGACCGCAGCGATGGAATGCGGGCCCATATAGAAGCCAATGCTGGTAAGCAATACGGTCGAGATGAACCAGTTCATGCCGAGCGGCGTGCTTCCGGCACTGAGCGTGAGCCAATGCGGCGATGCCGCGAGCACGCGATCGAACAACGTGCCGAAGGACCCAAAGAAGTGCAGCGGCAGGACGACGCCCGCAAAGATCACGGCTCCGAGCACGAGCGCGTCTTTCACGATGCTCGCCCACGCGGCGCCGTGCAGTCCGGCGGTGAACGTGAAGATTACGATGAGGGCAAATGCCGCCGCCACCGCAACCGTCGCGTCGTAATGGCCGTAGCCGGCAATGCTGAGCACGATTTGCACGCCGGTGAGTTGCAGCGTGACGTACGGAATGATGAGGAGGAACTGGAGCACCGCGACCCCGGTCGTGAGCACCTTGCTGCCATACCGTGCCTGAAAGAAATCGGGTGACGTGAGCAGGTGCTTTTCCTTGCCGATGCGGCACACTTCGGGCAAATAGAAATAGCTGATGATGTACCCGATGGTGCCGTAGGCAAGGATATAAAACGCGGGCGCACCTTTTCCGTACGCCCACCCGGCTGCTCCGAGGAACGTAAAACTGGTGTAGACTTCGCCGGCGAGCAATATCCAAAGGAACAACGTGCCGAACGATCTTCCGCCGACGATGTACTGCGTCGGATCCATTTTGATACGCCGCACGCTGTACAGCGCGAAGACCACCGTGCCGAGTAAAATGGCGCCGGTGATCGCCAGCGCGACCGTTTCATGGCTCACGCCGCGGCTCCAGACGGTAGACGCCGTAGAGAAAGAGTGGCGCGGCTGCTACCCACACGACGATCCAAACGAGCAAAAATGGGAATCCGAAGACGCGCGGCTCGACGCGGTTTGCGAACGGCACGGCGACGGTGAGCATGATCGGTGAGAGCAGCGCCAGCGCTGCTCTCACAAGCTGAATCGCTTTCAACTGTTAGAGTTTAATCTGCAGCGACAAGTACGCAGTAAACGGCATACCGAGCGAACTGGTTTGGTCGTTGAACGTTCCGAAAGACGGTTCATACGGATAGCGAAGGAACTCCTGCACGTTGTCGCCCGGGTTGTACAGATTGCCGACCGGCGATACGAAGTCGGCGAGATTCGTGTAGCTGCAGACTTTATTGGTCTGATAATACGTAAACGCGGTCTGCTGGCCGCCGAAGCAGGTACTGAGCAAGTTCGCGAGCGTTAGCGTCAGCGTGGCTTTCGGCGATACGTCGTACGAGATGCGCAGATGTCCGAGCAGCTGAGCCGGCTCGCGGAACCCGCCGAGCGAATCGAACTTGCCTGTATACGGATCCGGAATCACCAAGCTCCCGGCGCAAGTGCCCGCGTCATACTCCGAACCACCCGGAACACCGTACGGATAGCGCGGGTCGTTCGGAACTTGCGTTGCGAGCGGACTGCACCCCGCCGCCGGGTCCATGCCCGGCGTCGTCTCGGGTGCGCCGTAGCGGTTACCGGCTACGAATTGCAGCGCCGGCGAAATCGAAAACTTGTCGTGCTTGTAGCTAAGAATCAGCGACGCGACGTACGGGTAGTTGTACGCGTTCACGCCGGTGCCGATGCCGCCGGGGTTGATCGAGAAGGGCGGATACGCACCGTTCGGATCGAGCAGCGGCTGCGGAGGGGAATTCCAATACGGGTTGCCGACGTCGCCGGCGGCGCAGCCCGCGTCAGGAGCACCGGCGGCCGTGTAGCACGGTGCTGCCGTCAAGCCGTTCGTCGTATTCGCAACGCCGCCGGGACCGGTATAACATTCGTTGCTTGGAGTGCTCGACGGGTGAGCCGCGCAGTAGGACGTGTACGCGTTATACACTTGAATGTCGGCGTTGATCGGCGAGAGCAGCGATTGCCCGTTCGGCAGCGTCGAGTATTTTACGTACGAATCCGTGTAGGCAAACGAGAACTGCCCTGCGAGGCCGTTGCGGTTGAAGTCGCCCGCGGTGAGCGCGAGTTCGAAACCCTTCGACGTTTGGTTTCCGGCGTTGAGTCCCGAGATGATGCCGGCCTTCGTGCTGGTGTAGAAGTTCTCGATTTCATCGTGCGTTTGCCGCAGGAACGGCGTGAGCTTGATCGAGACGCTCGTTCCCGGGAAGTGATGCTCGATCGAAAAGTCGGTGTTGTAACTGATCGGCGGGCGTACGTCATGGCCGGGCGTGCGGAAACCGAGCGAGTAGAAGCCGCTCAAAAGCGCCGGCAAATTCGCTTGCAGTGCGTCGTATTGTTCGTAGGCCGACGTCGGTTGTTCGTTGTAGCGGCCGAAGCTCGCGCGAAGCACCGTGTCGGAATTGACGGTATACGTGATGCCGAAGCGCGGCTCGAAAATGTTGTAGATGTATTCCTGGCTCGGCGTATTCAGCAGCGTATACTGATTCGGCGTGCCGTTGGGACTTATCAAATCGACGTACTGCGGTCCGAATGTCGAGCAGCTGCTGCCGACGGCTAAGCCTTTGTCCACTAGCGTTGCATTCTGCGTGTCGTAGCACGTGTCGTAATTGAACGAGTTGAACCAGAAGGTGCGCGCCGGGCCCGTATCCGTGTTATCGCCTTTGAAGTCGTATCGGTCGAGGCGCAGGCCCGCATTGATCGTCAGTTTGTCGGTAGGCTGATACTGATCGGTGACTGAAAAGCCGGTGAAGCGTGGTAGAACGTCGTTGTATTCGCCGTATTGCCCGTTACCGCCGACGAAAAACGCGCAGGGGTTTCCGCCGCAAGTGTACGACGCCGGATTGGGCGGTAGCGCGCTGCCCGACCCGATGCCGCCGAGCGACGCGAACGTCGCCAGGCCCGCCGACGGACTGCAGCTCGCCGGCGTCGCGACCGTGCCTGCCGAAGGCGCCGTGTAACAAACGCCGTGGGCGAGATCGGCAGGGTTCACGAGCACGGCGAAGTTGTCTTCGGGATTGAAAGCCGCACCGAACGCGCCGTACGGCTGTTCGTTGTACATGCGAATCGCATCGGCGGTCGTGTACGACCCTTCGACCTGCAGCAAGTTCGGACCGAACTGCTTGGCAAACGTTGCGCTCACGCCGCGCGTATGCGCGCTGAGTTCGTAATCGTTAGAGTCGAAGCCGGTGAACTCGTACGTCGATACGGGTCCGGTTCCGATGTAATCGGAGTAGTACGTGTATCCGTATAGGCGAAGGTACGAGTCCGATCCGAAATTCTTTTGATACTGCAGCTTCGCTATCGCCTGGTCGTTGTACCCGACGTCTCGTACGTCGAGCGGAATCTGCATGCCGAATGCGCGGTTCTGCGGCGACGAAGGAAAGAGATACGGCTGCACGAGGGAGGCGTAATTCGCGGGCAGCAGCGTGCCGGTCTGACCGGTGTACGTGTAGTAGTCCGAATAGAACGGCACGAGGAACGCGTTGCTGAAATCGCCGAAGAGCGGATCGTTCGGATTCGACGGTATACCCATGTCGTAGCCGGAGTTGTAGAGCGCGCTCTGAATCGACTCGTTATCGTAGAGCAGTTGAATGTCGTCGCGCCCGCCGTCGCGCTTGTGCGGGATTCCGAAATGCAGATTGACCACGGTATCGCGCAGCATCAAATTGGCGACGTCGTTGCCGTACGGAATCGGCCCGAGAATCCAGCCGGGACTCTCCTGGAGTCCGACATTGGGCTGCCCGTTGGTATAGCACGAAGAGAACACTCCGAGGTTCGGCAAACCAGCGAAGCACGTTCCGAGAATCGGGCCGAACCGGCTCGCATACGATGTGCCGTCGGATTGATCGACGTAGCGGATATCTTTGTTCGAGCCGCCCAGACCCACGTAGTAGCTGAAGAGCCGGTTCGGCGAAGCACCGCCGGCCTCGACGTTCAAACTGTGATAGAACGCCGGCGCACCGGTGGTTAGATCCGCGCTGCCGTAGCCCGGATACGTACCGGTCTTGATAACCTGATTGATGAATCCCGCCAGGCCTTGCGCTTCGGCGTTCGCAGGCGTCGCGCCGGTGTACACTTGCAGTTCCTGTTGCCCCAGCGACCCGAGCGCGCTCGACGGATAGTTGTCGAACGCGCGGTTGACCGGAATGCCGTCGAATTCGTATCCGACTTCGTACGCATCACCGCCGCGCACATGGACAGCCTGCAAGTATCCGGATTGATTCGTCGGAACGTACGCGCCCGGAACGCTCGCGATCGCGGAGAACGCGCTGTTGAGATTACCGCCGCCGCCGAGCGCGCTCAGTCGCGCCTGCGAGGCCGCGTTGACGGAATACACGTCGGCGGTCGTGCCTGGACGCACAAGCGATCCGGCGGCGCGCGACGTGACGTTTGCGATGGTCTTCAGCGTCGGCTGCATGCTCATTTGCAGCGTCTGCTGGTTGTCCGCAAACACGCTGATGCCGGCCAACGAGACGCTGGTGTATCCCACCTTCTCTGCCGAGACCGTGTACGTATCGGGCGGGAGGGAAACGAATGCGAACCGTCCGCTCGCGTCCGTCACGGTACTCTGCTGCTCCGCCGGGCTGAGCACAGTGACGCGCGCACCGGCAATCGGCGCGAATGAACCCGCGTCGCGAACTACCCCTACGAGGGAGCCGGTCGTTCCGGCGAGCGCGACGGCGTTGGAGAGTAGCACGCATGCTGTCAGCGCGGCGATAGCGATCGATTTCATTTGTCGTTCTCCCTTGGCGAAAGCGGATGTGCGGCAAGAAACGAATGATATGCGGCCATCGCCGTGTGGAATTCAGCACGAATGGCTGCGGCCTCACGCAGATGAGGCGCAAGCGGCGGCCCCTGCGAGAGGGCGACGTCGCTTTGCAAAATCATCAAACGCTCCCGCACGCGATCCGGCATCCACAGGTCGTCTTCTGAATTAACGACGCCGGAGGTAAATCGTGAGCGAACCGCCGCGATATCGTGCGCCAGCGAGGCGGTTGCATGAGCGCTCAGGGTGTCCAGACGGTTCAGTGCATCGTCGACGTCCGACAATTGCGCGTTCAGCGAACTCAAGAAAGCGTACCGCGCTTCGTATTGCGCTTGCGTCCATGGCGCGCGCGGATCGGCCGCGACCGTCACGGGTTGCTCTTCGGTGATATCGTCGGCACGCAGCCGAACGACGTAGCGCCCGGGTACGACCGTCGCCCCATCGGAAGGACCTGCGTCCCATGCGCGCGCGTTTTTCAGCGGAATCGGCGGCGCGGCAGTCAAGTTCCACGTGACGCGGTTGACGCCGGCGTAATTTGTCGCGGCGATACGGCGCACGAGGTTTCCGCGCGCGTCGAGGACCTCTATCCACGGCTTCTTTGCCGCCGGCTTCGGCAGGTCGTAGGAGAGAATCGCGCCGTAGTCGGGATTGCCGCCGGCGTAGACGCCTGCGGGTACGCAGCAGCTGGTGTCGTGATCCCCGTACTGATCCGTCCACCATTGATACCACGTGTACGCGGTGCGAATTGGGAAAAGCACGGGTGCGGCTGGCGGGTCGTTGCGGGCAACGCGTTCGATCGGCGTCAGATCGTCCAGAACCCAAATACCGCGCCCGTGCGTTCCGGCGATCAAGTCGCGTTCGCGCGGATGCACCAGCAGATCGTAAATTGCAACGGACGGCATGTTCAGCTGCAAGCTCTGCCAATGCTCGCCGCGATCCGCGCTCATCCACGCGCCCTGTTCGAGGCCGGCGTAGAGCACGTTCGGGTTTACCGGATCCTCGCGAACGACATGCGCATACTGGTCGCTCGGCAATCCCGTGGTAATGCGGCGCCACGACGCGCCTGCGTCGTCCGTCACGTAGATATACGGCGCGCGATCGCCCAGATAACGACGATTTACGACGGCATACGCACGTTTTGCCGAGACGCGGGACGCCTCGACGCATTCGATTCGGCCCCACGCCCCGGGTGGCGAAACGTTGCGCCAGTGCGCGCCGCCGTCAGCCGTTCGCGAGAGCACGCCGTCATCGGAGCCGGTCCATATGACGCGCGCATCGAGCGGCGAAGGCGCGATTGCGAGCAGTGTGTCGTAGAATTCCGCGCCCGACACGTCGGTATTGATCGGGCCGCCCGCCGCCTGCTCTTTACTCGGATCGTTGCGCGTGAGATCCGGACTGATTGCGCGCCACGTCCGCCCACTGTCGGTTGTCGCAAAGACGACGTTCGCGCCGAAGTATGCCTCTAGCGGATCGGTAGACGAAAACGCGAGCGGCGCATCCCAGTTGAAGCGGTACGGAATTCCCGCGAGGCCGCGGCCGTTCGTATCGGTGACGCTCGGCGTAATGTCGTAGTTCTGGCGCGAGCGCATGTCGTAAATGCCGAGCTGGCCGTTGAGTTCGTTGACGCCTTCGTTCCAAATCAATGACGGATTACCGGGCTGCGGCCACACCGCGACGCCGTCCGAGTTGTTTGCGACGTCGCGCCAGTCGCTCTGCACGATGCCCAGCGGATTGAGCGAGTTCGACGGCCCGCAGAACGAGTCGTTGTCCTGAAAAGCGCCGCACACGGTGTACGGGTTTTGATCGTCGTATCCGAGGTGATACGTTTGCGCGAGCACGACGTTGTAGCGCCAATCCCACGTTTTTCCGCCGTCAATCGAAATGGGAGCGCCGCCGTCGTCGGCTTCGATTATCCGATTGCCGTCGCGCGAAATCCAAAAGCCGTGATGGTCCTGGTGAAGCGCTTGTGAGACGTCGATAAACGTCTTTCCGCCGTCGCGCGTCTCGATGAGATTCTCCGAGGCGAAGAAGACGTGATTTGCGTTCGTGGGATCGACGACCAGCCGGCTCATATAAAATGGCCGCTGATCGATGAGGGTGTCTTTTGAAAGCAGTCGCCAGTGCGCGCCGGCGTCATCGGATCGCCAGAGCAGTCCCGCCTTGGATTGAATCAGCGCGTAGATGCGTTTCGGGTCGCTTGGCGCGACGGCCACGCCGATGCGGCCCATCAGTCCCGCGGGAAGGCCGCCGCCTCGTAAACGACGCCACGTGATACCGCCGTCCGTCGATTTGTACAATCCGTCGTCGCGGCCGCCGCTCGTGAACGTCCACGGTTTGCGACGAATTTGCCAGATGCCGGCGTACACGATGCGCGGATTGCGCGGGTCGGCGTCCATGTCGCTCACGCCGCTTGCCGGTCCCGCAAATAGTGTGCGCCGCCACGTCAGACCGCCGTCGGTCGTCAAATACACGCCGCGCTCGGCAGTGTTGCGAAACGGATTGCCGAGGACGCCGACGAGGACGCGTTTCGGATCGTGCGGATCGATCACGATTTTGGAGATCGCATATGAATCAGGCAAGCCGGCATTACGCCAATGCGCACCGCCGTCGCGTGTAACCCAAACGCCGTCGCCGTACGACGCGTCGTTTCGCACTGCGGATTCGCCCGTACCGGCCCACACCGTTTGCGGGTCGCCGGGCGCTACGGCAATCGCGCCCATTGCCGCAACTGCGCCGCGCGGCCACACGTTTTGCCACGACAGTCCGCCGTTCGTCGTTTTGAACACGCCGGCGTCGGCGGCACCGAAGTAGTACAGCGCAGGATCGCGATCGCTGCCGGCGACCGCTGCAACGCGCCCGCCCGCAGCCGCGGGTCCGACTTGCCGCCACGCGAGTTGCGAGAAGAGTGCTGCGGCGATCGCCGTGATCATCAGGCGCTCATAACGCTCAGGTAGTACGAATCGAACGCGCTGAGCAGTCCTTCAGCATCTGCGTACGGGCCGGGTGTATATGCGCGCGAACTCATGCCCAACTGCGTGAGTTGGTTCACGTGCCAATCCTGGCGGTTGGTCATATCCCAAAAGTCAACGGCATCCGACGGATCGAAGCGCGGATCGCCGATCGTCGCCGGATCGAAAAACCAATCACATACAACGCGGGTGCGATCCGCCGCGAGCGGGTGCATGTAATGCACCATCACGTAATCGGGATGCAGACTGAGCAGCATCGAGGGAAAGATCGTGTAATAGTACACGCGATTGAGATCGTCTTCGCGAACGTTTCCGAGCGGCGGACGCGAACTTGCGCCCGAGGTCGTCAAACTTTCCGCGGAATCGCGCAGGACGGAGTAGCCGCCGAGGAACGGTCCGCTGCTCAAATCGTTTCGGCCGCTGTCCGATGGTGAGAGTTTCTCGAGCTGCGGATGCACGATCGGGCAATGGTAGCACTCGGAATAGTTCAGAAACACGAGCTTCCAATTGCAATTCAGATCGTACGCGATCGAACGCGCCGAACGCAGCGTCTCGATGCGCCAGTCGCCGAAGCGGTGCGCGAGGGGAGCGAAGGTTTCGTCGAACGGTTCGGGCTGCTCGGAAAGATTAACGAACACGAATCCGTGCAGCGATGCGGCTGCCGCTTCGTGTAAAGGATAGGCGGTGCGATCGAAATCCGGAACGTTTTCCATGTTTCGCGCAACCATGAGCGAGCCGTCCAGGCCGTACGTCCACGCGTGATACGGGCACTGAATCGAGCCGGTGAAATGCCCGTTCGGCGCCTCGCAAATGCGCGTGCCGCGGTGACGGCAGACGTTGAAAAACGCGTGCACGCGGCCGTTCGTATCTTTTGTGACGATCAAACTTTCGCCCGCGACCTGCGCGATGAAAAAATCGCCCGGACGCTCGAGTTGTTCCAATCGGCCGACGCATATCCAGTGCCGGCTGAAAACTCGCTCGCGTTCCTTCGCGAAGATATCCGGCGAGGTGTACCACCGCGCGGGCAGCGTTTTCGCGCCGCCGGTGACGCTCGGTTTCAAGAACGTCGTCATATCGTGCCTCGCGACTTTTGTCTGATGGCCGGAGGGTTCGCTTCCCGGACCGACGAACCCCTTGCCGCACCAAAAAATATTCGGAGATTAGAGTGGCTTAGCGACGATATGTCGGGAAAGCCGAATAAAATACCGAATACCGTTCGCTCGATGCTCGATTTATTCGAAGGAATCATACGATGGGCGATGTCACGGTGCAGGCCCTCGAGCGCTCCCTCCCGCGCGCGGCGTATCTCGACGCTGCGTTCTTCGAGCGCGAGAAGCGTGCGATTTTCTGGGACCAGTGGGTATGCGTCGGACGCGCCGATCGCGTTTCCGCGACCGGTGATTTCCAAGTCATCGACATTGCCGGCGAGAGCGTCATTTTGCTGCGCGGGCGCGCGGGTGCGCTGTACGCCCATCTGAACTTCTGCCGTCACCGCGGAAGCCGGCTGCTCTGCGGTCAGGGACGTCTGCAGGGCGGCATCCGCTGTCCGTATCACGCGTGGACCTACCGCCTGGACGGGACGCTCGCGGGCGCGCCGTTCGTACCGATGCAGGCCATTCCGGAAAGTGCGCGCCGTTTGCACGCCGTCGCTGTGGACACGTGGGGCGGTTTTGCGTTCGTGCATCTCGATCCGCGGCGCGCGATTCAGCCCGGCGAAACGCTCGCGGATCAGCTCGGGCGCATTCCGCAGCGGCTCGCTCGGTATCCGCTTCACGAACTGCGCACCGCGCGCACAATCGCGTACGACGTCGCCGCGAATTGGAAAGTGCTGCTCGAGAACTACAACGAGTGTTATCACTGCGCGGGCGTGCACCCCGAACTGTGCCGCGTCGTTCCGGCGTTTGCCAGGGGCGGTGCGGGTTTGGATTGGGATAGCGGGATTCCGCAGCGCGAAGGAACCTTCACGTTTACGTTCAGCGGGACGACCACGCGCAAACCGTTTGCGAATTTGAACGACGACGAGCGCGTGCGTCACAACGGCGAGCTCATCTACCCGAATTTCATGCTCAGCCTATCCGCAGATCACGTCGCGGCATTCACGCTTTGGCCGCAGAGCCCGGATCGGACGCGCATCGTCTGCGATTTCCTGTTTCACCCGGACGAAATGAGCCGGGCCGCGTTCGATCCGTCGGACGCCGTGGAATTTTGGGACTTGGTCAACCGGCAAGACTGGGATATCTGCGAGCGCGTGCAAGCGGGAATGACCAGCCGCGCGTTCGAGTTCGGATACTATGCGCCGATGGAAGACGCAAGTCTGGACATTCGGCGCTACATCGCGCGCAGACTCGGCGATGAATAGCGATGGGCTCTGAGCACGACGTCATCGTTTTAGGTTTGGGCGGCATCGGCAGCGGCGCCGCGTATTGGCTCGCGAAGCGCGGCGCACGCGTGCTGGGCGTCGAACAATTCGAACTGGGTCACGCGCGCGGCGAATCGCACGACCACACGCGGATCATTCGCCTTTCTTATCACGCGCCGCAGTACGTGCAGCTTGCGAATGAAGCGTATGCAGCGTGGAGCGCGGTCGAAGCCGACAGCGGTGCCAGACTGGTCCACAAAGTCGGAGGCTTGGACCTGGGACCGCAAGACGGCGCGATACCGCTCGAAGGCTATGCGGACGCGATGAGTGCTTGCGGCGTACCGTTCGAGTGGCTCGATGCGTCGGAAATTCGGCGCGAATTTCCGCAGTTCCACGTCGCCGAAGACGTGCGCGGCCTTTTTCAAGCGGACGGCGGATTCGTCGCGGCGGAGCGCGCCACGGCGGCGCATCAACTGCTCGCGGAGCGCTTCGGAGCGCGGCTGCTTGGGCGCGCGCCCGTGCGCGCGATTCAAAGTACGGGTCACGAGATCGTCGTGACGCTGGAGAGCGGCGAGCATTACAGCGCGAGGTCGCTCGTCATCGCTGCCGGTCCATGGAGTGCGCGCGCGCTCGGGTGGTTCGACGTCTCGATTCCGCTCGAAGTGACCAAAGAGCAAGCCATGTATTTCGTGCCGAGGGATCTGCGCGAGTTCGACCCTTCGGCGTTTCCCGTTTGGATTTGGATGGACGATCCGTCGTTCTACGGTTTTCCGGTTTTCGGTGAGCCTGCGGTGAAGGTCACCCAAGATGCCGGCGGCAAAGCAGTCGATCCCGACACGCGCGGATTCGATCCCGATTCCGATATCACGCAGCGCGTACGCGAATTCGTTGCGCACGTGCTTCCGGGTGCGCTTGGCCCGGAGCATCTTGTGAAAACGTGCCTGTATACATTGACTCCCGATCGTGACTTCGTCATCGACACGCTTGCGGAACATCCGAACGTGCACGTTGCAATCGGTGCAGGCCATGCGTTCAAGTTTGCGTCGGTTATCGGGAGAATCCTAAGCGATCTGGCAATCGACGGCCGCACGAACAGCGGCATCGAGCACTTCGCGATCGATCGCGGGATTCTCCGCATGCAGGCGCCGCCGAAAACGTACATGGTGTGATGCAGCTGCGCAGAAGCCTCGGTCTGGTCGACGTTGCGCTGTTCTTTCTGGTCGCGTGCACGAATCTGCAGTGGATCGCAACTGCCGCTGCGGCCGGCCCCAGTTCGCTGCCGGTGTGGCTCATCGGCGCAGCCGGTATGTTCGTTCCGCTTGCGGTGGTGGTCATGTATCTCTCGTCGCGCTATCCCGAGGAAGGCGGGATGTACGTATGGAGCAAGCGCGCATTCGGGCCTTTCGCCGGGTTTATCACCGGATGGACGTATTGGTGCAGCAACCTGCCGTATTTCCCCGCGCTGCTGTATTTCATGGCGGGCAACGCGCTGTTCATCTGGGGGAGCGGCGCGCAAGCGGCTTCGCCCGCATACTTCGTCGCGCTCTCACTGGGCGGCTTCGCGTTCGCGACGCTGCTCAACGTGCTTGGCTTCGACGTTGCGAAGTGGCTCAACAATGCGGGTGCCTTGAGCCGCTGGATCGTCACGCTGCTGCTCATCGGACTCGGCCTCTTCGCATGGTTCAAGTTCGGCGCGGCGACACGCATCGACATGGCGAGCGTACGGCCGAGCGTTCAGCTCAAAGACGTCATCTTCTGGTCGGTCATCGCGTTTGCGTGGACCGGCGCGGAATCGGTGCCGTTCGTCGCCGGAGAAGTAAAGGATGCTCGGCGCACGGTTCCGCGCGGTCTAGCTATCGCGGTTCCGGCGATTGCCGCCGTGTATATCTTGGGAACCGCAAGCGTGCTGATTGCGATGCCCGCACATCAAGTGAGCGGGTTGTACGGCGTGATGCAGTCCATCGCGCGCGTATCCGCGCAAATCGGGTGGTTTTGGCTGACGCCGGTTGCCGCAATTCTCGTTGCGCTCAGTTGCTTGGGCAGCACAGGCGCATGGCTTGGTTCCGTCGCGCGAATTCCGTTCGTTGCCGGCATCGATCGCTATTTGCCGCCTGCCTTCGGCCGTATGCATCCGCGCTGGGGCTCGCCGGTTGCAGCATTGCTCACACAAGCGGGCATTGCGGCGATCTTCATCTTCCTCGGGCAAGGCGGCACGACCGTGAAAGGTGCCTACGACGTGCTGGTCAGCTCGACTGTCCTCATTACGATGATTCCGTTTCTCTTCGTCTTCGGGTCCGCGCTGCGGCTGTCCGGTGGAAGGTTTACGGTCATCACCGTGGCAATAGTCGGCCTCTTTACGACTGTGAGCGCGCTCGTGCTCGCGGCGTTTCCTTCGGACGACGATCCGAATAAGGTTCTTGCCGTCATAAAGATTCTTGGTTTGACCGCGCTCGTTTTGGGTGGCGGCGTTGCCGTCTATCTTCTCGGAGGACGGCGCAAAGGAGAGGTATGCAATCAACTTACGACGCCATCATCGTCGGCGGCGGACACAACGGTCTCGTAACGGCGTGCTACTTGGCGCGCGCGAAACGCAAGGTGCTCGTGCTCGAACGCCGATACATCGTCGGAGGCGCATGCGTTAGCGAAGAGCGTACGTTTCCGGGCTTCAAGGTGTCGACGGCGGCATACGTCAACAGCCTGTTTCGCCCCGAGATCATTCGCGATCTGCGCCTGAAGGATTACGGCTTCGAGCTCATCGAGCGCGATCCGGCGTCGTTTTCTCCGTTCCTGGACGGCAGATACTTGATGCTCGGCGGTTCTCCGGAGCAAAACGTCACCGAGATATCCAAATTCAGCAAAAAAGACGCGCAGAACTATCCGAAGTACGAAGAGATGCTGCTGCGCGTCGCCTCAGTCATCGAGCCGACGCTCGTGCAGATCCCGCCGAACGTCGTGCGTCCCGGCGTCGGCGATTTTCTGCAGCTCGCCGCACTGGGCAAGAACGCGAAGAAACTCGGCGACGGTATCGATGAAGCGCTCGAGGTGCTTACCGGCGCGGCGCGTCCGATTCTCGACCGTTGGTTCGAATGTGAAGAGCTCAAGGCGACGCTCGCAACCGATGCGATCATCGGCGCATTTGCATCGCCGTCGATGCCGGGAACGGCCTACGTGCTGTTCCACCACGTCATGGGTGAAACGAACGGCAAGCGCGGCGTGTGGGCGTACGTCAAAGGCGGCATGGGCGGCCTTACGCAAGCGCTCGCCAAAGCCGCAACGGATCTCGGGGTCGAAATTCGCACGGAAACCGAAGTAGCGCGAATTCTCACGAAGAACGGCGCCGTCGGCGGCGTCGTGCTCGCAAACGGCGATGAAATTCGCGCGAAGACCGTGGCAAGCAACGCCGACTGCAACGTCACCTTCAATCGGTTGCTCGACGGAGCCGAGATTCCGGCGGCGTTCCGCGAGGCGGTGAACCGCATAAGCTACGAAAGCGCTTCCGCGAAAATCAACGTCGCGCTGGAACGGCTTCCCAGCTTTACGGCGCTTCCCGGACATGAACCGGGACCGCAGCACCGAGGCACCGTGCACTTGTGCCCCGATCAAGACTTCATCGAGCGCGCGTACGACGACGCAAAATACGGACGTCCATCGGCCGAACCGGTCGTGGAGTGCACGATGCCGTCATCGGTCGATCCCACGGTCGTGCCTGCAGGCAAGCATCTCATGTCGATGTTCGTGCAATACGCGCCGTATGAAATCAAGAACGGCGAATGGAACGACGCGGCGAAAAATGCGTTTGCCGATCGCTGTTTCGACGTCGTCGAGCGCTACGCGCCCGGCTTCAAGGACTCGGTCATCGACCGTCAGATTCTTACGCCGCGAGACTTGGAAGCGACGTTCAACCTGACCGGCGGCAATATTTTCCAAGGAGCGATGAATCTGGACAAACTGTTCATGTTCCGGCCGGTTCCGGGCTACGCGAGTTACAAGATGCCGCTCAAAGGTTTGTACCTTTGCGGGTCCGCCGCGCATCCCGGCGGCGGGGTAATGGGAGCGCCCGGCTGGAACTGCGCTCGCGAAATGCTAAGAGGAAGGTAATGATGTGTCATCGTGAGGTATCGAACGACCGCGCGCGAGCGAAGCGAGTCGAACGGCCCCGAGCCTGTCGAGGGGATTATGGCACCTAGATCTGCATTTCTTCCCCCGGAGATTCAGCGGTATATCGACGACATGACGCTGCGCGATCTTCCCGTGCTGCGCGATTTGCGCGAAGAAACCGCCAAGAACCCGCGAGCCGGCATGCAGACCGGCGCCGATCAGGTGCAGTTCCTGCAACTGCTCGTGCGCTTGGTCGCTGCCCGGCGCTGCATTGAAGTCGGCGTCTTCACCGGTTACAGTGCACTGGGCGTGGCGCTCGCGCTGCCGGACGACGGTCGAATCGTCGCCTGCGACGTGAGCGAAGAGTACACGGCAATCGCGCGCCGCTATTGGGAGCGCGCCGGCGTCGCCGGTAAGATCGATCTGTATCTGGCGCCGGCTACGGAAACACTCGATGAACTCATCGCGTCGGGCGAAGAGGGGCACTTCGACTTCGCCTACATCGACGCCGACAAGTCGAACTATGACGCGTATTACGAACGATGTCTGCGACTGCTGCGTCCGAACGGAATCATCGCCATCGACAACGTGCTGTGGAGCGGCGAGGTGGTTCAAGAATCGACGCAGGATCCCGATACGAAGGCGCTTCGCGCGCTCAATAAAAAAATCGGCGTCGACGAGCGCGTCGACGCAAGCCTGCTTCCCATCGGCGATGGTCTCATGGTCGTGCGCAAACGCTAGCGTGCTCAAAGTCGTTACGCTCAATTGTAACGGCATCCGGTCTGCGGCGCGCAAGGGCTTTTACGAATGGATGCACGCGCAGGACGCCGACGTCGTCTGTCTTCAGGAAACGAAAGCGCAGGAGCACCAACTGCCGCTTGAGGCGGCTGCGGTTTCCCATTACACCACCGTCTTTCTCGATGCGGAGAAGAAGGGGTATAGCGGCGTCGCGATCTATGCGAAAAAAGAACCCGAGCGCATCGTTCGCGGTTTGGGTTGGCCGGAATACGACCGAGAAGCCCGGTGGGTGCAGTTCGATTACCAGCAGTTGAGCATCGTTTCGTTCTACATGCCTTCAGGCGCGATGGGCCCCGTGCGGCAGGTCGTGAAGGAGGCCTTCATGGAGCGGTTCTACGGCGAGCTTCGCCGCCTGCGCCGGAACGGGCGCTCGTTCATCATCGCCGGAGATTTCAATATCGCACGGAAAGAGATCGACGTGTATAATCCGGTGCGCTGCAGCCGCATCTCCGGGTTCTTTCCGCACGAGCGCGCGTGGATGGAGGGCGTCATCTCGGAACTCGGATGGGTGGATGCATTTCGGGTCGTGAACCAAGAACGCGGGCAGTTCACCTGGTGGTCGAACTTTCAAAACGCGTTCGAGCGAAACAACGGCTGGCGCATCGACTACAATCTCGTCACACCCGATCTGCGTCACCTCGTTCGTTCCGCCTCGATTTACCGCGAGCAACGCTTCTCCGACCATGCGCCGGTCACAATCGACTACGATGTGGAGTTGAGCTGACATGATCAACGAGCTGGCCTTCGTCGCGTATTACGTGCGCGACGTTCCGCGTGCGCGGCAGTTTTACGGCGAAGTCCTTGGACTACGGCCCGGCCAGTGGTTCAACGATCTTTGGATTGAGTTCGATCTCGGAAATGCGACCTTTGCATTGGACGGTACGGCCGAAGAACTCGGAATAACGCCCGGAACATCGATGGGAGCAGCTTTCGAAGTCGACGACGTGGAAAGCGTGCGGCAGCGCATTATCGACGCGGGCGCCGAAGTATCGGAGATTCACGAGTTTCCCCCGTGCTGGGCGTGCTTTGCGCGCGACCCCGAGGGAAACCGCTTCGTCATTCACAAGCGAAAGGCGTAATGAGGAGAGCAGCATTTTTAGGCGGCACCGCCGCATCGCTGTCGCTCACGTTTGCAAGCAAGGCGTTCGCCGATGACGCGACGCCTGAATTCGAGCGGATCGAACGCAGTACGGGCGGACGTCTCGGCGTCGCAGCAATCGATACCGGCAACGGACGGAGCATCGCCTACCGCGCTCGCGAACGGTTTCCGATGTGCAGCACGTTCAAGGTACTTGCCGTTAGCGCCGTGCTTACGCGCGCCGACCGCGGGCAGGAGCGGCTGACGCGCCACGTGCGTTACGGCAAACGCGATCTTCTGGAGTGGGCGCCGATTACGACCAAGCATGTCGCTCAAGGCTTCATGAGTATCTCGGATCTGTGCGCTGCGGCAATAGAATACAGCGACAATACGGCTGCAAACCTGCTGCTCGAAACGCTTGGCGGCCCAGCCGCCGTGACCGCCTACGCACGGAGCCTCGGCGATTCGCTCACCCGGCTCGACCGCACCGAACCGGCGCTCAACACGGGAATTCCGGGCGACGTGCGCGACACGACGACGCCTGCGGCGATGCTGCAGGATTTGCAGTGCATCCTTACGGGAAACGTGCTCTCTTCACAGTCGCGTTCGAAACTCGAAGCGTGGCTCGTGGCCGACACCACCGGCACGAATCTGCTGCGCGCCGGGTTTCCACGCGCGTGGCGCGCGGGCGACAAAACCGGTTTGGGCGGACCGCATAATCGGACAGGCGAGAGCAGCACGCGGAACGACGTCGCCATTGCATGGCCGCCCAACGGCGCGCCAATCCTGATTGCGGCCTATTTGACCGGATCGCAAGTCGACGCGGCGCGTCGCGACGGCGCGTTGGCCGCCATCGGGCACCACGTGGCGAACTCCGGCATGTAACGGCCCAGGCTTCTGCCAATAGCCCACGCGTGAACATCGTGTGCATTGGCGCAGGCCCAGCCGGCCTGTATTTCGGTCTGCTGATGAAGAAAGCGCATGCGAAGCATCGCATTCGCGTCGTCGAACGCAACCGCCCGTACGATACGTTTGGATGGGGCGTCGTCTTCTCGGACGCCACGCTCGAAAATCTGCGCAATGCCGATCGCCAAACGCACGACGAGATTGTCGACAGTTTCGCTCACTGGGACGACATCGAGGTTCACTTCAAAGGTCACGTTTTGCGTTCGGGCGGTCACGGCTTCTCGGGCATTGCGCGCAAGCGGCTGCTGAACATCCTGCAGCGCCGCGCCGAAGAACTCGGCGTGCAGCTCGAATTCGAGCGCGAAGTTTCGAATCTCGACGCGTACCGTGATGCCGATCTCATCATCGCGTCGGACGGCGTCAATAGCCGCGTCCGCGGCACATACGCGCAGGAGTTCCAACCGAACTTGGATACACGCAAGTGCCGGTTCGTGTGGCTCGGCACGACGCTGCCGCTCGATGCATTCACGTTCGTCTTCGAAGAAACACCCTTCGGGTGGTTCACCGTGCACGCCTATCGTTTCGACGAGAACACGAGCACGTGGATCGTGGAATGCCGCGAAGAGACGTGGCTTGCCCACGGCCTGGACAAGGCGGGCACGGACGAGTCGATCGCGTTCTGCGAGAACCTCTTTCGGCCGTATCTGCGCGGGCACAAGCTGATGGCAAACTCCGCGCACCTGCGCGGCCGCGACTGGATCAATTTCACGCGCGTGAGCAACGCAAACTGGACGAACGGCAAGATCGTGCTGCTGGGTGACGCGGCGCACTCGGCGCATTTTTCGGTCGGTTCCGGTACGAAGCTGGCGATGGAAGACGCGATCGCGCTGCAGCAGGCGCTCGACCAGGAGCCGTCGCTCGAAGGCGCGCTTGCCCGTTATGAGAGCGAGCGCCGCACCGAGGTTCTACGGCTG
>Ga0209168_10001056_pt1 | contig 22940 bp, 23 predicted proteins | sample Coa_R1_FD_187156 | JGI IMG/M metagenome (GOLD analysis project Ga0209168, IMG submission 187156) | Surface soil microbial communities from Centralia Pennsylvania, which are recovering from an underground coalmine fire - Coalmine... | ecosystem: Environmental > Terrestrial > Soil > Unclassified ...
GGCCCCGGTCGCGGCGGGCTCCCCGCGCGCCACGAGGCGGGCGCTAAACTTGCCATCGGGAATGCCTAACTCCGGGAGCAGCGCGTCGACTTCCATCCCCAGACGGCGCGCGCCATCCCGCCGGCGCACCGTGAGCTCGGCGGCCGCGGCGGTGAACGCCGTGCGCGCGGCGGCGAGGCGCTGCTCGAGCTGCCGGATGTCGAGCGACGCCGTGTCCACCAGGTCGAGCTCGGCGCGCGCGGCGCGACCCGCCTCGAGCACGTCGGTCACCGTTGGGCCATACTTTTTCGTTAGGCGAAACACCACGTCGCGCCGCCGTTCCACCTCGGCGAGGCGCGCCGGATCGAGCTCCACGCCAGACGCGTAGTCGTCGAGCGCGCGCGCCAACTCCTCGAGTGCGTAGTAGCCGTTGTCGAACAACTCCTGGAGACGCGACAGCCCGGGATCGATCCGTTGAATCGCGCCGAGCGATTTGTTCACGTGGGCGAGGGCGGGCAGCACGCCGCCATCGGATTGTTGCAGGGCGTCGGCCATGCCCTGCGCCAGAGCGCGAAGCTCGTCGGCGTGCGCCAGCCGGCGGCCTTCTTCCTCGAGCGCTTCGGCCTCGCCCGGCGTGAGCTTGGCCTCTTCGATCTCGCGAGCGACGTGCCGCAGGTAGTCGGCGCGCCGCTCTGCGTCGGCCGCACGGCGGCGCAACGCCTCGATTTCCGACTCGAGCGCATGCATGGCGTCGTAGCGATCGCGAACGACGGCCGCGGCGGGCGCGGCGCCGGCGAACGCGTCGAGCAGATCGCGCTGCGAGTCCGCATCGAGCAGCGACTGCGCTTCGTGCTGGCCGTGCAGATTCACCAGCGTTCGACCGACATCGGCCAACACGCCCGCCGTGGTCGATGCGTCGTTGATCCAGGCACGCGTGCGCCCCGACGCAGCAACCTCGCGCCGCAGCACGACCAGGTCATCGTCCGCGTCGATGCCATGCGAATCGAGCAGCGTCCGCATTGCGGCGTCGGCGCCGATGTCGAACACGCCCTCCACCGTCGCCTTGTCGGCGCCGGTGCGGATGACGTCGGCGCTCGCGCGTTCGCCTAACAGAAGCGCCAGCGCGCCGACCACGATCGACTTCCCCGCTCCCGTCTCCCCGGTGAGCACGTTGAAGCCCGGTTGCAGCGGCAGCGTGAGACTGTCGATGATCGCGAAATTGCGGATGCGCAGCTCAGTCAGCACCTGTCGTTCTCGTCGCGCTCCCGCAATCCGCCCCACGTCAGCTTGCGCCGCATGCGGCTGAAGAACGTCGCGCCACGGAAATTCACCAAGAGCACCGGCCGATCCGCCCGCCGGACGGTCAGGGCATCGCCGGTGCCGAATGTCGTACCGGTCTGGCCGTCGATCGTCACCAAAAGCTCTTCGGGCCCATCATCTACTTGCACCACCACCTCGGCCGACGGCGGCAGGACCACCGGGCGCACCGCCAGCGTATGCGGCGAGATGGGCGTGAGCACGATCGATTCGACCGTCGGCACGACGACGGGGCCGCCGGCAGAGAGGCTGTAGGCGGTCGACCCGGTGGGCGTCGAAACGATGAGGCCGTCCGCGACGAACGCTCCGATGGTTTCGCCGTTCACCGACACGCGGAGGTGAACGACGCGTGCAAATCCGCCTTTGTGCAGCACGACATCATTGAGCGCGCGCCGGCGATCGGCGTGTGCGCGCGACGTGCGCGCCTCCAGCGCCATGCGGTGTTGCACGGTGTAGTCGCCCTGCGCAAAGCGCTCGAGCGCGCTTTCGAGCTCGTCGCCCGCGCAGGCGGTGAGGAAGCCCAGTCGCCCGAGGTTAACGCCGAGGATTGGGATCTGGCGCCCAGCAACCAGGCGCGCGCCGCGGAGCATAGTACCATCGCCGCCGAGCGTGAGCAGCGCGTCGATGCGCGTCGGGTCTTCGAGCAGCTCGCCGTCGGCGCCCGCTTCGAGCAGCTCGTCCTCGTACAACAAGGTCATGCCGAGGTCGGGACCGCGCCGCTTGAGCGTGAGCAGCACGTCGTGCAGCCGCTCGTAGCGGCGATTGCCCACCACGCCGATGCGCGTCACCCGGCGAGTGCCTCGGTCTCGTGCAGCGCGCGAATGCGTCGGGCGATGCCGTCGGCGTCGAGGCCGACGAGCTCGAGCTGGCGTTGGCGAGGCGCCTGCTCGATGAAACGGTCCGGCACTCCGTGGACTGCGACGCGCACCGCCGGATCGAGCCGCTCGATCACGGTGGACATGTACGCGCCGAAGCCGTTGATCACCGTACCTTCTTCGACCACGAGCACGCGTTTGTGCTGGGCGACGATGGCGGTGAGGGTGATCTCATCGTACGGCTTGAGGTAGCGGCAGTTGACGACGGTGCACTCGATGCCGTCGGCGGCGACGCGTTCGGCGGCGGCGAGCGCGGGCAGCACCATGGTGCCGGCGGCGAGGATGGCGTAGTCGCCGCCCTGGCGCAGCACTTCCCAGGTGCCTAACGGAGCTGCGGGAATGGTCGTCGCCGGCGGCACCGCGTCGGGGGCGGTGTCGCGCGGGTAGCGGATGGAGAATGGCCCCGTGGTGTGGTCCAGGGCGGCGCGCAGCAGCGCGATCATCTCGGTACCGTTCTTGGGCGCGGTGACTACCATGCCCGGCACGGCGAGCAGATACGCGATGTCGTAGAGGCCCATGTGGGTCGGGCCGTCCTCGCCGACGAGGCCCGCGCGGTCCATGCAGAAAATGACCGGCAGGTGCTGGATCGCGACGTCGTGAATGAGGTTGTCGTACGCGCGCTGGAGGAACGTCGAATAGATGGCGCACACCGGGCGCACGCCGTGCGTGGCCAGGCCGGCCGCGAACGTCACGGCGTGGCCCTCGGCGATACCGACGTCGAAGTGGCGGGTGGGGAACGTCTTGGCGAACACGCCGGTGCCGGTGCCGGCCGGCATCGCCGCGGTGATCGCCACGAGATCCGGACGCTCCGCGCCCAACTCAGTTAGGCCTTTGCCGAACACCGCCGTGTAGGCCGGGTTGGCGGTGGACGCGCGGCGGGGCTTGCCCGTCGCCGGGTCGTGGCCCGGGGGCAGCGCGTGCCACTTCTCCGAGTGGTCGCCCGCCGGAAAACCCTTCCCCTTCTGCGTGATCACGTGCACGAGCCGTGGTGTACGCATGCCCTTCACCGCCTCGAGCGTGTCGACGAGCACGTTGATGTCGTGTCCGTCGATCGGTCCGAAATAGCGGAAGCCGAGCTCCTCGAACAGCACGCCGGGCGTGAGGAAGCTCTTCATGCTTTCTTCCCACCGGCGCACGAGGGTGCCGATGGCGGAGAGCGGTCCGGGCAGCTCGTCGACGACGAACCCGATCGCGCCGCGGACCCGGTTGTAGATCGGATTGCGCTGGATCGATCCGAGATACTTGGAGATGGCGCCGACGTTGGGCGCGATCGACATCTCGTTGTCGTTCAAGATGACGAGGATGTCGCGGTCGGACGCGCCGGCGTTGTTGAGTCCTTCGTAGGACAACCCGCTCGTGAGCGCGCCGTCGCCGACCACCGCTGCGACGCGGAAGTCCTCGCCGCGCAGGTCGCGCGCGGTCGCTATGCCTAACGCAGCCGAGATCGCCGTGGCGGCGTGGCCGGCGCCGAACGCGTCGTACGGGCTCTCGTCGCGCTTGAGGAATCCGGACATGCCCGCTTCCTGGCGGAGCGTCTCGAACCGGTCCTTGCGCCCGGTGAGCATCTTGTGCGGATATCCCTGGTGCCCAACGTCCCACACGATCCGGTCGTGCGGCGTGTCCAGCACGTAGTGGAGCGCCACCGTCAGTTCCACCACGCCGAGTCCCGCGCCGATGTGGCCGCCGGTGCGGGAGCAGCTGTCGATCAGCGCCACCCGGAGTTCCGTCGCCAGGGTGCGCAGTTGATCGCGCGTGAGCTTCTTGAGATCCGCGGGACTATCGATGCGATCGAGAATGGACATGCTCGGGTTGTCTCGAGACTATGAGGTACGCAACACGACGAACCGCGCCAGGCGCTCGAGCGCGGGTGTCAACACACCGTGCTCGCGCAAGGCATCGCAGGCCTCGCGCGTGAGCGCGTCCGCACGGGCCACCGCGCCCGGAATGCCGAGGAGGGCGGGATAGGTGCTCTTGCCCAACGCCGCGTCGCGGCCCGCGGTCTTGCCCAACTGCGCCGTGGTGGACGTCACGTCCAACACGTCGTCGGCGATCTGATACGCGAGGCCCACAGCCCGGCCGTACCGGTCGAGCGCGTCGGCCCGCGTGGCGTTCGCGCGTGCCGCGATCCCGCCGATGCGCACGGACGCCGCGATGAGCGCGCCGGTTTTCGCCCCGTGCACCCGCTCGAGATCAGCGAGCGACAGGGTATGTCCCTCGCCGGCGAGATCCAGCAGCTGTCCACCCACCATGCCGCCCGCACCGGATGCGCGCATCAGTTCTCGAACAATGTCGCCGCGTGCGGCTGCGGGCAACCCGAGCGCGGCGCCGGCGTCGCATGCGGCGCGCGCGGCGAGCGGCACCATCGCGATGCCCGCCGTGGCGGCGACCACGGCGCCGTGCACCTTGTGTGTGGTCGGACGCCCGCGGCGCACATCGTCGTCGTCCATGCATGGGAGGTCGTCGTGGACGAGCGAGTATGCGTGCACGATCTCGACCGCCGCCGCGAGCGGGTTGGCATCGCCGTCGCCGCCCGACGCGCGATACGCCGCGAGCAGCAGCAGCGCGCGCAGCCGTTTCCCCTCGCCGAGCATGCTGTACCGGATGGCCGCCGAGACGTCGTTAGGCACGCCGGAGAGCCCGCGCGCGCAGAGGGCTTGCAGTGCCGCGTCGACCGCCGCGCGGTCGGCCGCGAACTGATCCGCGACCGCGTCAGCCGTCGAAGTGGCCAAGCTCGAACGTTCCATCGGCGCGCTCGATCAACACGCGCACGCGCGCCTCGGCGCGCTCGAGGGCCTTGGACGCCGAGCGCAGCCGCTCGACGCCTTCCTCGAACAGCGCGAGCGCGCGGTCGAGCGCGACGTCGTCGCGGCCCAACTCGGCCACGATCGCTTCGATGCGCGCGAGGTCGTCTTCGTAGGACACGCGTCAGCGCTCCGTTGGGCGCGGCGGCGGCGCGGGGTCGACGGCGGCGTGCTCGGTGCGCGCGGCCACCCGGCCGTCGCGTAACCGCAGTCGAAACGCCAGCCCGCGTTCGAACTGCGCCGCGCTCATGAGCGCGCGCCCGCTCTCGTCCGTCGCTAGCGCGTAGCCTCGGCCTAACGTAGCGAGGGGGCTCAGGGCATCCAGGCGGCCCGCCGCGAGCTCGAGCCGGGCCCGGCGCCGGGCGGTCAGGCGTTCGAGAGCATCGCGCATGTCGCGCGCGGTTTCCTCGAAGTGGCGGCGCGCGCGCATGGCCCTGCGTTCCAGGGCGACGCGCAAGTCCAGCGTGCGCGTGGCGAGCCGGGCGCGAACCTCGGCCAGAACCGGTACGGCCGCTTCGGCGGCCGCCGACGGCGTGGCCGCGCGCATGTCGGCCACGAGGTCGCAGAGCGTGACGTCCACCTCGTGTCCCACCGCGGATATCGTGGGAATCGTGCACGCCGCGAGCGCGCGTGCGACGCGCTCGTCGTTGAACACCCATAGATCTTCGCGCGAGCCGCCGCCGCGCCCAACGATCACGGTGTCCACGTCGTGCCAGCGGCTCACGCGCCGGATGGCCGCCACGAGCTCGCGCGCCGCGCCGTCGCCTTGGACGCGCGCCGGCACGACCACGATCTCGACGATCGGACAGCGCCGCTTGACCACCGCGATGATGTCGTGCAGCGCCGCACTGTCCGGGCTCGTGACGACCGCGATCCGCTGCGGGTGCGCGCACAGCCGCCGCTTGCGCGCGGCGTCGAGCAGTCCTTCGGCGGTGAGGCGTTTGATGGACTGGTCGAGCGCCTTCCGCCACAGGCCATCGCCCGACGCCTCGAGCGCCATGACGATGAGGTGCATTTCGCCGTGCGCCGGGTAGACGGACATCCTGCCTAACGCAGTCACCTGCATGCCGTCGTCGGGCGGCGCCGGCAGCCGCCGCGTATCGGTGGCCCACATCACACAGCGCACGCGGGCCATGGAGTCGCGCAGCGAGAAGTACCAGTGCCCGTTCCGGTGCGGCGTGAAGTTGGTGACCTCGCCGCGCACCCAGAGCGGCGGGAACGCCCCTTCGACGATGTCTTTCGCCGTGCGCGTGAGCGTCGACACGCTGATCGCGCTCTCGGGCGAGCCGCCATCGCCGACGTTAGGCGAATCCCGCCTGGTCCGCGGCGCGCGCGGCCGCGGCGGCGGCTGGCCTGGCGCATCGAAGAGGTCAGGCGCGTCCGGCGGCGACGCGCGCCGCGGACCAGGCTTCGTCACGCCGAGCGCTCCGCGGCGCGCACCGTGTTTCGCAGGAGCAGCGCGATGGTCATGGGTCCAACACCGCCGGGCACGGGCGTGATGAGGGACGCCACTTCGCGGGCGCTGTCGAAGTCCACATCGCCCACGAGACGGAAGCCGCTCTTCGCGGATGCATCCGCCACGCGATTGATGCCGACGTCGATCACCACTGCGCCAGGCCGGATCATGTCTCCCTTGACCATCCGCGGACGCCCGGCCGCCACGATGAGGATGTCCGCGCGGCGCGTGTGCGCCGCGAGATCGCGCGTCGCGCTGTGGCACACCGTGACGGTCGCGTTGGCGCCGGGCGCGTTCTGCATCATGAGCGCCATCATCGGCTTGCCCACGATGTTGCTTCGCCCAACGACGACGCACTCGGCGCCGCGCGTCTCGACGCCGCTGCGCACGAGCAGCTCCTGCACGCCCGCCGGCGTGCACGGTACGAAGCCGTCGCGCTCGCCGATCAGGTTCTTCCCGACGTTCACCGGGTGGAAGCCGTCGACATCCTTGTCGGGGCTGATACGCTTCACGATCGCGTCGGCGTCGATCTGTTTGGGCAGCGGCATCTGCACCAGGATGCCGTGCACTGAGGGATCGGCGTTGAGCGCATCCACGTGGGCGAGGAGGTCGGCCTGCGATGTGTCCGCGGGTAACCGAATGGTGACGCTGCGCATGCCGGCTTCTTCGGTTGCCTTGCCCTTGCTCCGCACGTAGACCGCGCTCGCCGGGTCGTCGCCCACCAGCACCACCGTTAGGCCCGGCACGATGCCGCGTTGGGCGAGCCGTTGGACGTCGCACGCCACCTCGTCGCGGATCCGGCGCGCGATCGACACGCCATCGATCAGCTCAGCGGGCAAAGTCCACCGCCCGTTGCTCGCGGATCACGACCACTTTGATCTGCCCCGGATATTGCAACTCGCCCTCGATGCGGCGCGCGATCTCCTCGCTCAACGACGTCATGCGAATGTCGTCCACGTCGTCGGGATTCACGATCACGCGAATCTCGCGCCCCGCCTGAATTGCGAAAACCTTGTCCACGCCGGTGTAGCTCGCGGCGATCCGTTCCAGGCCCTCGAGCCGCTTCACATAGGTCTCGAACGCTTCACGTCGCGCGCCCGGACGGGAACCCGAGATCGCGTCGGCCGCCTGCACCAGCACCGACACTTCACTCTCGTGCGGCACGTCGTCGTGGTGCGCCGCAATGCAGTTCACGACGAGCGGGTGCTCGCCGTACTTGGTGGCGACCTCGACGCCCAACTGCACGTGCGTGCCCTCGTGCTCGTGCGTGAGCACCTTGCCGACGTCGTGCAGCAGCGCGCCGCGCTTGGCCATCGTGACGTCGAGACCGAGCTCGGCGGCCATGATGCCCGCCAGGTGCGCCACTTCTTTGGAATGCTGCAGGATGTTCTGGCCGTAGCTCGTGCGATAGTGCATCCGCCCGACGAGCTTCACGAGCTCGGCGTGCAGTCCGTGCGCGCCGACCTCGTACGCCGCCTGCTCGCCCATCTCCTGAATGGCCGCTTCGACTTCCTTGCGCGACTTGGCCACCACTTCTTCGATGCGGCCCGGGTGGATGCGTCCATCGGCCACCAGCTTCTGCAGTGCGAGCCGCGCGACTTCGCGGCGCACGGGATCGAAGCACGACACTACGACCGTGTCCGGCGTATCATCGATGATCACGTCGACGCCCGTGGCGAGCTCGAAGGCGCGGATGTTCCGACCCTCGCGGCCGATGATGCGGCCTTTCATTTCGTCGTTCGGCAGGGACACCGACGAGACGCTGATCTCGGAGGTGTGCTCCGCGGCGATGCGTTGGACGGCGAGTGCCACGATCTTCTTCGCTTCGCGCTCGGCATTCCTTCGCGCGGTCTCGCGAATCTCCCGAACAGTATTTGCCGCCTCGGCCTGTGCTTCCTCGGCGAGGCGGCTCATCAGTTCCGCTTTCGCGTCGCGCGCGGACATGCCCGCCAGCTGCTCGAGCCGTCGTCGCTCGTCGGCGACGAGCTTGTCGAGCTCGGCCTCACGCTCGGCGACGATTTTCTCCCGGCGTCCGAGATCGCTGCCGCGTCGACCGAGCTCTTTGTCGCGCTGATCGAGGATGTCGTACTTGCGATCGAGACCCGTCTCGCGCTCCTGCATGCGCCGTTCGGCGCGCTCGAGCTCTTCGCGGCGCTTTCCCGCGTCGACCTCCCAGGCTTCGCGCAATTTGATCGTCTCTTCCTTGCCCGAGACGATCGCAGATTTTCTGAGGGTGTCGGCTTCACGGCGCGCTTCATCGGTAATGCGCGCTGCCGTTTCTTCAGCCGTCGACTTGGAAGCTGCTAACGCGCGCCGCTCAGCCGCACGCCCCGCCACTCGTCCCAGTATAAAAAAAACCGCGGCGGCGAGGATGAGCACTACGCCAAACGCGGCATACAGCGCGGTTACGCTCATTGGATCTATGCTCCAACGCGACGCACGCGTCACGCGATCGTGGAAACGCCCCGGGGCGTCGCGGCCAATTACGTAGGCGCTGTCGGCCCAGCACCGACGTGGGGTGCGAGGCGGGCAACGCTAACTGCAACCGGCACATGCGACTAGGAGAGAACCCTTGAGGACTGACATAAACTACGTGTGCCGGGCGCGCACAAGCAAGAGGGAAAGGTGGACGTCCGCCCTCATCGCTTCTGCGGCGGGAGCATGCGCCGCACCTCGGCGGACATGTTGCGCATGCGCTCGGCGAGCTCCTCGGGACCTTGGCGCGACTTGAACAATTCGGACGTGATCTGCATGGCCGCCAGGATGGCGGCTTTGTGCGATTCGACAACGACACCGGCGTTCATGAGCGCGCGAATGGTCGCGTCGACATGCTCGGCCACGGCGCGCGTGTGGTCCGGCGTCTCGTCGCTGCGGATCGCGTACTCCTCGCCCAGGATCGTGACTTTCACGGTCGACTTATGGGCGACGCTCATCGATCTGCTCCGAGTTCGTGTTGCTGCCTGAGAAACCGAAGACGGTCGAGGAGTTGTTTGGTGCGCTGCTGCGCGCTATCGAGACGCCGCCTCAGCTCTTCGTTTTCGCGTTCCACTTCCGACCGGCCGCTTCCTTTTCCACCGCCCGATCCATTGGTGAGCGTCCGCAAGCGCGATTCGGCTTCGTGCGCCCGCCGTCGCCACGACGCCATTTCTTCCGCCAGCGCGTGGATGAGCTGCTCCAGCTCCTGAAACGCGGCGAGGTCAGGACGTTCGTTGTCGGACACCGAGTTCTCCTTCGAGGGTACGCAGGAGCTTTTCGCGACGACCTGCTACCTCCTTGTCACGTAGAGTGCGCTCTGGATGACGGAAGGTCAATCGCCACGCGAGGCTGCGGAACCCGTTGGGCACTGCGTCGCCGCGATATTCGTCGAACAAAGTTACCTGCTCGAGCAACTCGCCGCTCGTGGTGCGAATCACGTCTTCGACGCGCGCCGCGGGCATGTCGTTCGGCACGACGAGGGCCAAATCGAATTCGGCGGCCGGCGTGTCGGGGAGCGCGCGGAATTGCACGTGGTGCGACCTCGATGCCTCCGGAGCCGCGGCATAACGCGCCGACCCAGGCTCGGCGACGAAACCGGACGGAACGGTGAGCAACGTGAGCTCGACACCGTATGCGGGCGCTGCCCATACGGGCGCATCGAGCGCAACGCGACGCACCGTGCCTTGGCGACTTCCGTCAACAACGATGGACCAGAGTCCGTTGGACTCGGTGTCGGACACGAGCGCGATCTCGGCTGCGGGATACGCAGTCGCTGCGAGCTCCGAGGCCAGGCCCTTGGCGTCCCATTCGTCGAAATCGGGCGGACGCGTTTCGGTCCAGTGCGGGGGCCGGCGATGACCCATCACAATGAGCGCGGCGCGCAGCTCCTCCAACGGCAGCGTCTCGGCCGACGGCAGGAACACCGATCCGATCTCGAAGAGGCGCACGTCGCGCTGCATGCGCGCCAGGTTGTACTCGGCGCGACGCGCGAGCGTGTCGAGGAGTTCGCGGCGGAGGTGTGCTTCGTTTTCCGACAACGGATTGGCGACGCGCACGAACCCCAGGTCGGCTCCCTTCACGAAGGGGAGCGGGCGCGCCTCGAGCAGGCCGCGCGCGACGAGGGCGTCGCGCACGCGGCGCGACACGATTTCCAGCGACGACTCGGGAACAGTGCCCGGCCGGAACGGTCGCAGCTCGCTCGAGAACGTGTCGTAGCCGCGGCGGCGCGCGACTTCTTCGACCAGATCGACCTCGCGCGTGACGTCGGGCCGCCAGGAAGGCACCGTGACCTCGAGCGCCCCGGCGCGCGACTCGATGTCGAAGCCTAACGGAGTGAGCAGGCCCACGATCTCGCTCTCCGGCACGGCATCGCCGAGCACGGCGGAAACGCGAGCCGGCCGGAGGGACACGACACGCGGGACGTGCGGCGCCGGATAGATGTCGCCGGGTGCCCCATCCACCCGGCCGCCGGCCACCGCGGCCACGATCTCGATCACGCGCGCGAGCGCACGCGGCGGCAGCTCGGTGTCCACGTGTCGCTCGAAGCGATAGCTCGCGTCGGTGGACAGGCCCAACGCACGTCGGGCACGACGGACGCGCACCGGATCGAAGTGCGCGACCTCGATGAAGATCGCGGTGGTTTCTGCCGTCACTTCGCTGTCGGCGCCGCCCATTACGCCGGCGACAGCCTGCGCGCGATCGCGGTCCGCGATCACCGTGGTGTTCGCGTCGAGCGTGCGCGACACACCGTCCAGGGTGACGATCTTTTCGCCGGCGCGCGCGCGGCGAACGACGATTTCGCTTCCGCCTAACTTGGCGACGTCGAAGGCGTGCACCGGTTGGCCGAGCTCGTGCAACACGTAGTTGGTCGCGTCGACGACGTTGTTGATCGGCCGGCCGCCCACGGCGACGATCCGCTCGGCGAGCCAGGCGGGGCTCGGGCCAACGGTTACGTCTCGCATCACGACGCCCATGTACCGCGGACATCCGTCCGGATCCTCGACTCGAACGCGCACGCTGCTCACCTGGGCCTCGCCGGCGGCGCGCGTCGCCTGCGCGAGCGCGAGCGATGGCGCGCCGGGAACCGGCGGCAGGCGCATTTCCGCGCCCACGGCCGCCGCGAGCTCGCGCGCGAGGCCGGCGTGCGACAGTAGATCCGGGCGGTTGGCCGTGACGTCGATGACGAGGCGCGTGTCGCCTAACGGAACCGCGTCGAGGAGCGGCGTGCCCGGCGCCGCCGCGGTATGGAGCTCGAGAATGCCCTCGTGATCGTCGCTCAGCCGCAGCTCCCGGGCCGAACAAAGCATGCCGTTGGACACGGCCCCGCGAATCTTGCGGCGCTCGAGCACCAGGCCGCCGGGAAGCGTGGTACCCACCGGCGCGAACGGATATACACCGCCCGCCTTTACGTTAGGCGCGCCGCAGACGACGTCGAGCAGCGTGCCGCGGCCCGCGTCCACCTTGGTCAACCACAGGTGGTCGGAATCGGGATGCCGCGCCGCTTCCACGACACGCCCGATCACGACGCCGCGCAGGTCGTCGCGCAGCCGCACCATCTCGTCCACCGTGCAGCAATGCGCGGTGATGAGCGCGGCCATGCGTTCGGCCGAGAGCGGAACGGTGAGCAGCGACGCCAGCCAGGCGTGTGACGCGTTCATGTCGCGAACTGTTCGAGGAAGCGGACATCGGAATCGTACAGGAACCGGATATCGGGAATGCCGTAGCGCAGGTCGGCGATCCGCCCCGGTCCCATGCCGAATGCCCAACCCGTGTACTTCTCGGCATCCACGCCCGCGGACTCGAGCACCGCGGGATGGATCATCCCCGAGCCGAGGATTTCCATCCAGCCCGTGCCCTTGCAGGCGGCGCATCCCGATCCGCCGCAGATGGTGCAACGCACGTCCATTTCTGCCGACGGTTCCGTGAACGGGAAATAGCTGGGCCTGAAGCGCGTCTCGGTTTCCCCGAAGAACCGCGTGGCGAAGTGCGTGAGCGTCGCCTTGAGGTCGACGAAGCTCACGCCTTCATCCACGGACATGCCTTCGATCTGCATGAATACGGGCGCGTGCGACGCGTCGAAGAAGTCCCGGCGGAACGCGTTCCCCGGCGCCAGAATGCGAATGGGCGGTGGGTACGTCTGGAGCGTACGCACCTGCACGGGCGACGTGTGCGTCCGCAGCAGGGCGCCGGTGCCGAGGTAGAGCGTGTCGTGCGAATCCATGACCGGGTGTTCGGGCGGGAAGTTGAGCGCGCCGAAGTTGTACCAGTCGTGTTCGGCCTCGGGTCCGGTGGCGACGGTGAACGACAACTCGCGGAAGATGTCGACGATTTCCTCGACGACCAGCGTGACGGGGTGCTTGGCGCCGCGCCATTGGTGGCGCGCGGGCATGGTGCGGTCGAGCGCGGGGGCAGCGGGGGCGATCGCGGCGAGCGCGGCGCGGCGTTCATCGAGGGCGGACTCGATCGCGGCCTTGAGCCGGTTCACGGCGGCGCCGGCGTCACGGCGCGCATCGGGAGCCAGGCCCGGCAGCGCGCGCATGAGCTCCGTTAGGCGGCCGCTCTTGCGGCCGAGGAGCTCGGTGCGCGCCGTCTCGAGCGCGTCCGGCGATTGGGCGGCATCGACGCGCGCGCGCGACGTCGCTTCGAGCGCCGCGGTCGCCGCCAGGAATTCGTCGAGCGTCATTCGGGGATCGTGGGTGGATGACAACAACGCGGCGGCGAACGCCGATCACTGGCCGTCGCCGCCGAGCGCAACCGACGCGTGTGGAGCGCTGCGGAGACCGCGTCGCTCCGACCTCGACCGTGGGCCGTTAGGCCTTAGGCGAGCGCCGCCCGCGCCTTCTCGGCGAGGACGGTAAAGGCCGCCGCGTCGTGCACAGCGAGGTCGGCGAGGATCTTTCGATCCACCTCGATGCCGGCCTTCTTGAGGCCGTCCATGAACACGCTATAGCTCATGTCGTTCTGGTGCGCCGCGGCGTTGATGCGGACGATCCAGAGGCGACGGAACTCGCGCTTTTTGTTGCGCCGGTCGCGGTAGGCGTACTTCCAGCCGCGCTCGACGTTTTCTTTCGCCGCCTTCCAGAGTTTGCTGCGCGCGCCGAAGGCGCCGCGCGCGTGCTCCATCACCTGCTTCTTGCGCTTGAGCCGCGTGACGTTCGACTTGACCCGAGGCATGGGGGATCTCCTTAGGCCTGAATGAGGCGCAGGATGCGCTTGGTGTCACCGGTCGTGGCGATGAGGCCGGCGCGGCGGAGTCTGCGTTTCCGCTTGGACGTTTTCTTGGTGAGGATGTGGCTCTTGTACGCTTTGTAGCGCCGGACCTTGCCCGATCCGGTCTTCTTGAAGCGCTTGGCCGCACCCCGGTGCGTCTTCATCTTCGGCATGGGAGTCGTTCCGTCTCACTTGGGAGCGAGAATCATGGTCATGTTCTTGCCCTCGAGCTTGGCGTCGGTTTCGATCTTCCCGATGTCCGACAATTCGTTGGACACGCGGTCGAGAACCTCTTTGCCTAACTCGGGGTGCGCGACCTGCCGGCCGCGGAACATCATGGTCACTTTCACTTTGTTGCCGTCGGCCAAAAAGCGCCGCGCGTGCCGGGTCTTGGTATCGAAGTCGTGGTCATCGATGCCGGGACGGTACTTCACCTCTTTGAGGTGAATCACGTGCTGCTTCTTCTTCGCCTGGCGGGCCATCTTGGCTTGCTCGAATTTGAACTTCCCGTAATCCATGATGCGGACCACGGGCGGCCGAGCCAACGGGGCGACTTCCACGAGATCGAGGCCTTGCGCTTCCGCCTGCGCGAGGGCCGTCTCCAAATCCAGAATGCCTAACTGAGAGCCATCGGGCGCGATGACCCGCAGGGGGCTGATGCGGATCTGCCGGTTGACGCGGACGCGTTTCGTGCTGTCCTGTATGGGCGAGGTTCCTCCTAGCGTGAGAACGAAAATCGCGGACGCCTCGTAAGGAGTCCGCGATGCCCGACGACCACCCGAACGCGGGCGGCGTCTCGTGCACTGAACTCCTGCAGCACACCTCGTGCAAATACCAGACGAGGGCCGGAGGGTGAGAGCGGTACCACCGCTCTACTTTACCTGGTTGTCACCACAGAATTTAGCGGCGTTGGGGCGCGCAGTCAATCGGCGCCCGAATGGCGGGTTGCGTCGAGGACAACACCTCGATCTGGCCATTGCGCCGCTGCACTTCCTGAGTCGATGCAGCAGAGCCGCGGTGTGCACGCCTGGTGGGCTTCCTCGCTCTGAATAACGCGGATTATACGGATGAGACGGATTTGACGGATCGCTCGGCTGCGGAGGCAGTGAACGGTGCGTTTGCGTTTTGCTGCTTGGTGAAAGACAACAACGTCTTGTTGTTGTTAACAACAGATCCAATGGTCTCGCCAATGAGCACCGCGACGCTGGCGCCGCCGCTGAGCGATCCGTCAAATCCGTCTCATCCGTCTAATCCGCGTTCCTCAGAGCGAGGAAGCCCACCACCCGCACTCTTCGGCTTTCGCTCAAACAGACGCCGCATCGGGTGCCAATCCGTACGCCTTACCATCGTGGACGATGCGCCCCCACGCCTGGAACGCGTCGTGTTCGAACAGGGCGAGCCATCCCTCGGCTTCCATGCGCAAGAGAATCCGCCGCTTGGTCTCGAGCGTGACGAGCGGGTCGACGTCGTAACCCATGATCCACGGCAGCGGCAGGTGGGTCGTCGTCGGGACCAGGTCGCCTAAATACAGCGCGGTCTCGCCGCGCGACCTGAGCAGCACCGACTGATGAAACGGCACGTGACCCGGCGTCGGCAGCACCGTGATCCCGGAGACAATCTCGCGCTCGCCCTCCACGAAGTCGAGCCGGCCCGCCTCGCGGATCGGCTCGAAGTTGTGCGGGAAGTAGCTGGCCGCGGTCCGCTCGTTCACGTGCGTCGCGAAGTGGTGCTCGCCCCGCTGCACGACGTACCGTGCGTTAGGCATCGACGCGCGAATCGCGCCGCCTGCATCCCGAAACGTGTTGCCGCCGGCGTGGTCGAAGTGCAAGTGCGTGTTGATCACGATCGAGACGTCCTCCGGGCGATGCCCCGCGGCGCGGATGCCGTCTTCGAGCGCCGTCGGTCCCGCGGTGCCCGCGTTCTCAATGCCGTAGATGTCGTAGAACTTCGCGTCTTCCTTGTTGCCGGCGCCGGTGTCGATCAGCACGAGACCCGCATCGTGCTCGACTAACAGACACCGCATGCCCATCGGAATGCGGTTGCGGGCGTCGGGCGGCAACCGTTTTTCCCACAGCGGCTTCGGCACCACGCCGAACATGGCGCCGCCGTCCAACTTGAGGGAACCGGCCTGGATCGCGTGCACCGTCCACGCTCCGATACTCCGCGTGAGGACTTGTGGTGTGCTCATAGTGATGATCGCTCGCTGTCCCCTACCTTTGTCCTTCGCCCCACCCATCCGATGCGTGCGGGAGCGCCGACCGGCGGCCGCGTCGACGACGACCCCGGCGCGGCACGGAGACCAGCTGCTCGAGATCGTCCCAGTGCCTGCACTCTAGCGCGCGCGCGGCATCCAGCAGCCTGAGCAGCACGTGCGCGGTCGCGTGCGCATCGCCGCCGGCACGGTGGCGATCGTGGATCTGGATGTCGTAGTAGCGCGCGAGGCTATCGAGCCGGCGGCTGCGCAGATAGGGGAGCACGCGACGCGCCAGCCTGACCGTGCACAGCTTTCGCCCAACGAGACGGCGTCCGCGCGCGCGCACCAGCTCGGCGCTCAGGAATCGCCAATCGAACTCCGCGTTGTGCGCGACGAACACGTGTCCTTCGAGTACGCGCAGCAGCTCGTCGCAGATGTCGGCGAACACGGGCGCGTTCCGCACCATGGAGGCATCGATGTGCGTGAGCGCGGTGATCATGCGCGGGATCGGGCGCTCCGGATTCACGAGCGTCTCGAAACGTTCGGCGATGACGCCGTCGCGCACGACGACCGCCGCAACCTCGGTGATGCGGTCGCCGTGCCAGGCCCGCATGCCGGTGGTTTCGGTGTCGACCACGACGTAACTCAACTCGCCTAACGCTTCGCGCCGCTCGTGCGGGACGTCGGCGAGACTCGCCCGGGTGGCGGCGTGCGCCGCGGCCATGGCGGCGCCGCGCGGTGCGAGCGCCCACTGACCCGCCGCATCCTGCGTGAACTCGGGCCGGCCGGCAAACAGCGCGAACGCCATCTGCTCGGCCACGACACGCGGCGCGCCCGGGAGCTGGCACACGTGCTCGATGAGCGCCACCGCATCGGCGGGGCCGTTGCCTAACAACTCGCACGCGCGGCGCGTGAGCACTGTGTCCGTGAGGCGCGCCGACACGCCCTCGACCGGCGTCATGTCCGATCCCTGCGCGCTTGCCCGCCGAGCCGGATGCTCAGGACCACGGGTCGTCGCGCTCGAGCGGCAGCGTCATGCAGCGCGGTCCGCCACCACCGCGCACCAGCTCCGCGCCCTCGAACGTGATCACCGCGCGCTCGCCGTCGCGGACGCGCTCCTGCCCCGTGAGGAAGTTGACCGCGGGCACCACCCGGAATCCCATCTTCTGCAGCTCGCACAGCGTCGCCTCGTTGCGCGTATACGAAATCACGACGCCGGGCCGCGTCGTCACGAAGTTGCAGCCGCTCGACCACTGTTCGCGCTCCTGCACGGTGCGATGCTCGCCGCCGCAGAACACGGGCTCCATGGGCAGTCCGACGTTCTGCAGCGCGGCGAAAATGTTAGGCATTTCGCTCATGTGCCGCTGTCCCTTGCGGCGGTGCAGGATCGCCAGGCGCTCGGCACCGACGAAGTGCGGCGGATGGATCGCGGCCAGCTCGCGGTCCAGTTGTGTGAAGATCATGTCGAGGTGAATGGCCGTGTGCTCCTTGGGCATCACAACGACAATCACTTCGGTGACCGTCGTGTGCGTGAACAGCAGCTCCGAGACGTGATCGATGGCGGCGGGACTCGTGCGCTCGCTGAAGCCCATCACCACCGTGTCCTCGCGCAGCGGGTGCACATCGCCGCCCTCGAGCGTGTAATTGTTTCGGCGTTCAGCGGCTCCGTCGTACAGAATTCCCTGGTTGGCGAGGAGCGGATGATACCGGAACAACGCCTTCATGATCAGCTCTTCGGACCAGCGCACCCCGTAGCGCATCGAGCCAATGAGGATATGGCCGCCGATCACCATCGCGGTGTCGCGCGTGAAGAACAAGTTGGGCAAGGGCGGGAGCATGTAGCCGGACTCATTGAGCGCTCTGGCCAATGGTCCTGGCTCTTCGCCTTCGCCCTCGATGAGCATCTTCACGAGCTCGTCGGGCGGGCGCTCGCCGATCTTCGAGGCTAACGGACCCGAGGGAACGACGTCGGTGGCCTCACGTACGAGCAGATTGCGCGCTTCGTCGAGCACGGCCACCTCGGCGAGGAGGTCGCGGACGTAGTGGACGCGAGCAAAGCGCTCCAGGATGGCCACGAATCGCCGGTGCTCTCGCTCGGCGTTTTCGAGGTCGACGATGTCGTCGTAGAGGTAGTCTTCGCGGTTCGCCGGCGTCACGGCGAGGAGCTCGGGCCCGGGCGTATGGACCAGGACAGAGCGTAGCGAGCCAATCTCGGAAGTGACGTGGACAGGCATAGATAGAGCAAACTAACGCGGCCCCATGTGAAGCTGCCATAGCAACGACGGAGATACTTAGGACTGCATCCGCAAAGCTGTTCCACTGGTACAAGGCCATCGGCGCGCCTCGCAACGACGCAGGGCGTGTCAGCCTTCTGCATGGTGAGCTTCCTCGCTCTGTGAAACACGGATTGAACGGATAACAGCCGGATGATACGGATCGCTCGGCTACGGCTACGGAATCATCGCGCGTCAACAACAGTCTGTTCTTTGTTTAAAAAGCTCACGGGTTGCGCGCGACGAGTTCCCCAGCCGCAGCCGAGCGATCCGTATCATCCGGCTGTTATCCGTTCAATCCGTGTTTCACAGAGCGAGGAAGCTAACCACCCACGCGAACTCGCCAGCTCTCGGTCATGCTGCCCGCTACGGGTGAGTTTCCCGGCTGGCGTCCGAGCGCGGCGCCGGGTAACTTGTGAAGAAATTCACAAGTTTGAATCCTGGCCCGTGAAACGGATCGCTGACTCCACGGTTCGTCGCTTATCCATCTACTTGCGCTTCCTCGAAGACTTCGAGAAGCGTGGAATCGCGACCATATCGAGCGACGAGCTGGCCGCTCGCGGCGGGACGACATCGGCCCAGGTCCGGAAGGATCTCTCGTTCTTCGGCTCGTTCGGCAAGCGCGGGCTCGGTTATTCGGTGGCCGAGTTGTCGGCGCGACTCAGGCAGATCTTGGGACTCGAGCGCGAGTGGCAGGTGATCATCATCGGCGCCGGAAAAATCGGCGCCGCTCTGGCGCAGTACCATGGATTTGCCCAGCGCGGATTCCGGATCGTGGCCGTGTACGATTCCGATCCGGCGAAGGTCGGACGGTCGGTGGACGGCCTGGTGATCCGGCCGCTCGATTCCCTGCCCGATGAGGCGAAGCACCAGCCGCCCGACATCGCCGTGCTCGCCGTGCCGGCCGCAGCGGCCCAGGAAGTCGCGGACATGGTGGTCAAGGCGGGCATCCGCGCCATCCTCAATTTTGCGCCGCATCAGTTGCAGGTGCCGGACACGGTGGCGGTGAAGGCAGTGAACATGGCGATGGAACTGGAAGGCCTGTCGTTTGCCTTGACGAACGGGTGACGAGCGTCGGCTCGCATCCCGTCACGATTCACGCCGGGGGTCACATGTCGCCTGCACGTGTTCGCACCGCACTGTTGGTGAGACTCGAAGCAAAGCCCGGGAAGGAAGCCGACGTGGCCAAGTTTCTCGAGGGCGGATTGTCGATCGTGGAACAGGAGCCGGCGACCATCACATGGTACGCGCTCCGAATCGGTCCCAGGACATTCGGCATTTTCGACAGTTTCCCGGACGACGCGGGCCGGCAGGCGCATCTGGCTGGACGCGTCGCGGCAGCGCTCATGGCACAGGCGCCGGACCTGCTCGCGGGTCCGCCGGTGATCGAGCCGGTCGACATCCTCGCGGCCAAGCTGCCGCGTTAGGCGGGCCGCGCGCCCTGCGCGGCGCGCGCGAGATCCGCGAAGCGTTCGACGGGCAGCGTCTCGGGGCGCGCGGCCGGGTCCACGCCCGCGCGCGCGAGCAGCGCGTCCACCTCGCCAGGGGAGAGACCGGTGAGGGTGCGCATCACCCGCCGCATTTGCTTGCGACGCAAGCCGAACACGTCTTGCACGAAGCCGCGGAATGACGATTCGAGATCCGGCGGCACGAGCGGCGTGTCGAGCGGCGTGAGCCGGACGACCGCGCTCTCCACCGACGGCGCGGGCTGGAACGCGCCGGCCTTGACGCCGAACAGCAACTCGGCGCGCGCGAACGCGCGGACGTTCACGGACAGCGAGCCGTACGTCTTGCCGCCCGGCGGCGCGACGATGCGTTCGGCGACCTCGCGCTGTACGAGGAAGACGGCGCGCTTGGGCCGCGGCGCTTCGAGCGCCTGAAAAATGATGGGCGTGGTGATGTAATACGGGACGTTGCCCACCAACACGTAGCCGCCGGGCCGCCCGCCGCCTAACGAGCCGGGCGGCGTCTCCAGCACATCTCCCAGAACCACCGACACGGACGCATCGCCGGCGTACCGTGCCTCCAACGTTGCGACGAGGTCGCGGTCCACCTCGATCGCGATCACGCGCGCGGCCCGTGCGCGCAGTGCGTCGGTGAGCGTGCCGCGGCCGGGCCCGATCTCGATCACCGTGTCGCCGGGCTCGAGGAGCGCCGCATCGGCGATGCGGCCCAGGATGTTGGGGTCGGTGAGAAAATGCTGGCCGAAGCGCTTTCGGGGCGCGTTAGGCACGGGAGCGGCGTCGGCCCGTGGGGCGCCCGACGGCCGGCGCCGGGGTGTCACGCGACGCCCGTCAGCTGCGCACGAGCACGACCGCGAGGTCGTCGCGCTGCACGGCGGTGCCCGTGTGGTCCGAGAGTTGGGCGAATACCTGCTGCAGGATCGTGAACGGCGGCTCGGCGTGCATGCGGCGCACGGTGTCGACGATGGGCTGTTCGCCGAACCGGCGGCCGAAGCGGTTGCGGGCGTCGCTCACCCCGTCGGTAAAGAGCAGCAGGAGGTCGGTGCCGGCCACCCAGGGCCGCGTGCGCGCGGCGTGTGCCGACTCCACCATGCCTAACGGTGGATCGAGCGCCGGCAGCCGCTCGCACGACCCGTCGCCCGTGACGTGGTAGGCGTGCGGGTGCCCCGCGTTCGCATAGCGCAGCATGCCGGCGCGCCGGTCGATGACGCCGTAGAACGTCGACACGAACATCTCGGTCGTCGCCAGCTCTTCCCGGAGCGTGCCGAGGAGCGCATCCAGCATGCGGCCCGGGTCGTTGGAGCCCTGCGCGTGGATTGCCGACGCGCTCATCACCAGCGCCATGATGAGCGCCGCGCGGTAGCCGTGGCTCGACACGTCGCCGATCATGACGCCCGTCCGCTCTTCGCCTAACTGAAACAGGTTGTAGAAGTCGCCGCCCACGCTCTCGGCCGGCACGACGCGCGCCGCGACGTGCGCCACCGGGTCCACGATTTCCGTGCGCGGCAGAAGCTTCATCTGCAGGTCGTGCGCGAGCTCGAGCTCCTGTACCAGCCGCTGTTGGCTGAGCGACGCCCGCACCAGCCGCGTATTCTGGATCGCGGTGCCGATCTGCGTCGCGATGGCGGTGATGAGCTTCTGGTCGCCGGCGCTGAACGCCTGTCCGGACGCCCGGTCCGAGAGATTCACCACGCCTAACGGCTCGGTGCCGCCGCCCGGCGCGGTCCACATGATCGGCACCGACAGCATCGTGCCCCGACGGTACGACGCCTCGGCCGGACACGGGTCGGCGTCGCCCTCCGCGACCACCATCGCGCGCTGGTCGCGGAACACCTGCGCCGACACGCTGCACTCATCCGTCAGCGCGATCGGGGGCACTTCGAGCGGCGGGACGCCCAGCACCGCCACGGTCTGCAGCGTGTCGGTGACCCGGTCGTGCACGAGGATCGAGCCGCGCCGCGCGCCCACCGTCTCCGAGACTTCCTTGAGAATGGTGGATGCCGCTTCGCCTAACGCAACCGTGCGGCCGAGAATCTCGGTGATCGTGTAAAGAAGGTTGATCTCCTCGTAGCGCTCGGCCAGCTCGTTGGCGGCGTGCTCGACCTCGAGAGCCGATTGGAGATACTGCGAAACGACGGGAAGGAGGAAGCGGAGGTAGTTCTCGAGCGGGGCAGCGGATTCCGACGACGGGCCGATTACCAGCCAACAGCGGCGCGGTCCCGGCAGTGTCGTCACGATCGTGGGACCGCCGGGCGAGTCCACGGTCTTTGGCGGCCCCACGTCGAACGGTGGCGTCCAGCCGAGCACGCCGACAGCCGGTGTGGATGCGGCGAGGCGCGACGGCAAGCGGCCGTCCTCCTCCGACCACACCGCCGCGGCGCAGCCCGTCGCATCGCGAAACGCGGTCAACACCGTCTGCAGATCAGTCATGCCGGCGCATCGTGAGTCGCACCACGTTGCCGTGGTTCGCAAACCGCTCCACCCGATCCATGAGCTGCGCCATCAAAAACAGACCGCGACCGTCCTCACGCACGAGGTTCTCGGGGCTCGTCGCGTCGACCAGAGATTCCTCGAGATTGAAGCCGCTGCCCTCGTCCACCACCTCGAGCACCAGGCGCTCGCGATTCACATCGCATCGCACCTGCACGCGCTTGGCGAGATGCTCGCGGTTACCGCGGAGAATGGCGTTCGATAGCGCCTCGGTAAGTGCGACGGGAACGTTCAGCGAGATCTGCCGCGCGCTGTACGCCAATTGCTCGCACTGACCCGTGACCATTTCCACCACGCGCTCGATGTACCGCACGTCGCTCGGAATCTCGAGCTCCAACGCCAGATGCAGACTGCCGATCGGCAGACCACGAGCGCGATCCGGCGACGTCATGCGCACGCGCGACGTGTCGCTCGGCGGGCGCTAGAAGGATTCGAGCGCGCGTTCGCGCGTGTCGGCGATCTGGAACAACGTGTCGAGCTTGGTGAGCTCGAACAGTGTCTTGAGATCGTCGTTCAGATTGGCGAGCCGCAGCTCCCCGCCCTGCTCGCGAATCTTCTTGGACAACGATACGAGGACGCCCAACCCCGAGCTGTCGATGTATCCGGTCTGGCTGAAGTCGATCAAGAATTTCTTCTCGCCACGCTCGAGCTCGTCGAGGACTTTCTGCTTGAGCTCCTGGCGGTTGCCCACAATGAGCTGACCCTCCACGTCCACCACGACAATGTCTCCCTGCTTCCTGAGTGCGAAGCTCATGTCTCGGTCTCCCGTCGGAATTCACGCGCACCCTGAGGGCGTGCGCGGGCTGCCGACACCGTGTCGCCCGGTTCGAGCGACTGCAACGCAGTGATCGCAGCCACATTGATAATGTCATCGGTCGAGGCCCCGCGCGAGAGATCGGAACATGGT
>Ga0209168_10001061_pt1 | contig 22904 bp, 22 predicted proteins | sample Coa_R1_FD_187156 | JGI IMG/M metagenome (GOLD analysis project Ga0209168, IMG submission 187156) | Surface soil microbial communities from Centralia Pennsylvania, which are recovering from an underground coalmine fire - Coalmine... | ecosystem: Environmental > Terrestrial > Soil > Unclassified ...
GGGGCGGCCAGCCGCGATTACCCGGGCCGCAGCGAAAGCTCGACTTCCGAATGACCAGGGACGTCAGCCGGGAAGTTTTACCTCGAACTCGATGCCGACCTCGTCTTTGAGCTTGAGCGCGCCGAAGAAGCCGACGTAGGGCTTGATCCCGAGCCCGGTCTGGACCACGGTGGCCGAGCCCCGGTACCGGCCGGGCTCCGGCTCGGACACCTGCAGCCGGACCGGCTCGCTCTGCCCGTTGAGGGTGAAGGTGCCCTCGACGGCGCCGCCGCTGGAGCCGACGCGGATGACCCGGGAGGAGGCAAAGCTGGCCGTGCCGGTGCCAAGGATCTTGGCCAGCTGCTTCTTGATCTCGCCGCGATCCCGGTCGCTGAGCGGCTTGGCGCCGCCGGTCCCCTCGCGGACCTCCAGCGAGCCGAGATCGATCTCGGCCTTCACCGTCGCGGACGTGATGTCGTCACCCGGCACGTCGACCTGCGCGGACCAGCGGGTGACCTCGATGGTCAGGTCGTGGCCGGCCATGGCGGCGAGGCCCTGACGGCCGGTCTTGAGCACGAGGCGCCCGTTGTCCGGGCCGAGCCGGTAGTTACCTGTCGTAGCAGCCACGGGCCTGACTGTACGGGTTCGGGCAGGTCGCGGTCTAGCTACGGCGCGTTAGGGGCGGTGCCCTTTTTTGGGCAGCGCCTTTTTAGAGCAGCGCTTTCTAGGGCAGGGGGAAGTCGCCGAACAGCTCGCGGATCCGGCGCAGGTCACGCAGCCGCGGCTCGGTGGTGCCGCCGACCCAGCGGCTGACCGTCTTGACCGAGACCCCGAGCTGGCGGGCGGCGACCTCCATGGTCATGCCCTCGCGGCGCAGCGCGGCCGCCATCCAGTCGGCGAACGCCGTCTCGTCGTCGTCCGGCGGGGGGGCGCCCAGCCCGTCGCGGCTGCCCGGGCCGCGGTCCTGGGACTTCAGCAACGAGGCCAGCGCGTCCAGGCCGGCGGGCGTGCCGATCTGGGCGCCGGAGCGGAGCACGTCGACCTCGACGTGGTCCGGGAAGATGCGGAAGGAGACGTTGATCGCGCCGGTCTCGCCGGCCGCCTCGAGCAGGGCCTGGGCGACGGTCTCGCCCACCTCGCGGTTGTCGTCCTCGGACAGGGGTGACTGCTGCAGGCAGCGGCGGACGAAGTCGCGGATGTCAGGGATAGACGACGGGCGCGCGGGGAATGTCTGCGACAGGACAACGACCGGTACGACCTCGACCTTGTCGCTGATCAAGTCGACTGGCTTATCCATCGCCGCCCCTCGGGTTGCCACAGACGGTGAATCGCCCCGCTGACCGCTGTCACCGGGGTATGACACTGAGGGTACGTGGAATACGTCCCCGGAGACGAGTCGTAACAGATAGACATATGTGTCCGGCGGAGCGGACTCTTCTGTCTCCCGGCGTCTTGAGATCTCAACCTGGCGGGAATAGGCTGGCGATACCGGTGATGGCGCCGTTGCCGTCCGCCGGCATCTTGTGAGCATGTGATGAGCGGTCAGCGTGCCGGCGCATCTCGTCGGCGAGCAACTGGGCCACGGCGAGATTGGGCTCGCGTGACTCAGCGATACCGCATGACCCGGAGTTCGCCGCGTCGTCGTGATGACGGGTCCGGGCCGCACCGTATACCAGCGCGATCCAGGCCGATGCAGGAGATCGGCCGTCCTGGCTCGCGCGCTCGCGCCGTAGCGCTCTGCTCGCGCGCGACCTTAACCGGGGTGCCCGCCGGCGCGGGCTTCCAACCGAAGGGGTGGCCGCAATGACCCAGGCCGCGGAAGAGCCGGTCCTGCATATTCTCTGGATGAACGGAGGCCTCGGTTGTGACGGGGACTCGGTGGCGCTGACCGCCGCGACCCAGCCGAGCATCGAGGAAATTGTGCTGGGGGCGCTGCCGGGACTGCCCAAGGTGGCGGTGCACTGGCCGCTGATCGACTTCGAGTGCGGGCCCGAGCAGGGCGCCGACAACTTCATCGAGTGGTGGCATAAGGCCGACCGGGGGGAACTTGACCCGTTCGTGCTGGTCGTCGAGGGCTCCATCCCGAACGAGGCGATCAAATCCGAGGGTTACTGGTGCGGCTTCGGCAACAACCCGGCCACCGGGCAGCCGATGACCACCAGCGAATGGCTCGACCGGCTCGCCCCCAAGGCCACCTGCATCCTGGCCGTGGGCACCTGCGCCACCTACGGCGGCATCCACGCCATGGCGGGCAACCCGACCGGCGCCATGGGCGTGCCCGACTACCTCGGCTGGAGCTGGAAGTCCAAGGCCGGCCTGCCGATCGTGTGCGTGCCGGGCTGCCCGATCCACCCGGACAACCTGTCCGAGACCATCCTGTACCTGCTCTACCAGGTGGCCGGGCAGGCGCCGATGATCCCGCTGGACGAGGCGCTGCGGCCCAAGTGGCTGTTCGACGCCACCGTGCACCAGGGCTGCGACCGGGCCGGGTACTACGAGGAAGGCGAGTTCGCCACCGAGTACGGCTCGCCCGCCTGCCTGGTCAAGCTGGGCTGCTGGGGCCCGGTGGTCAAGTGCAACGTGCCCAAGCGGGGCTGGATCAACGGCGTGGGCGGCTGCCCGAACGTGGGCGGCATCTGCATCGCCTGCACGATGCCGGGCTTCCCGGACAAGTTCATGCCGTTCATGGACAAGCCGCCGGGCGCGACCGTATCGACCACCGCCAGCGGCATGTACGGCACGGTGATCCGCAGCCTGCGGAGCTTCACCGCGAAGACGGCGGACAAGGAACCGAAGTGGCGCGTCAAGGGCTCTGAACTCCGCACCGGCTACCAGAAGACGTGGTGATGTCGCGATGACCGCAACCGAGTACGGGCAGTCCAGCGGCGCCGACGAGGCGCCCGAACTTACCGAGATGACCTGGGATCCGATCACGCGGATCGTCGGCAGCCTGGGTATCTATACCAAGATCGACTTCAAGGCCAAGCGGGTCGCGGAGTGCCACAGCACCTCGTCGATCTTCCGCGGCTACAGCATCTTCATGAAGGGCAAGGACCCGCGGGACGCGCACTTCATCACCAGCCGGATCTGCGGGATCTGCGGTGACAACCACGCCACCTGCTCGGTCTACAACCAGAACATGGCCTACGGGGTCCGCCCGCCGCACCTGGGCGAGTGGATCATCAACCTGGGCGAGGCCGCGGAGTACATGTTCGACCACAACATCTTCCAGGAGAACCTGGTCGGGGTGGACTTCTGCGAGCGGATGGTGGCCGAGACCAACCCCGGCGTGCTGGAGCTGGCCAACCACACCGAGGCCCCGCACGCGGGCGACCACGGCTACCGCACCATCGGCGACATCATGCGCTCGCTGAACCCGCTGGAGGGCGAGTTCTACCGCGAGGCGCTGCAGGTGTCGCGGTCGACACGGGAGATGTTCTGCCTGATGGAAGGGCGCCACGTCCACCCGTCCACGCTGTACCCGGGCGGTGTCGGCACGGTCGCGACCGTCCAGTTGTTCACCGACTACCTGACCCGGCTCATGCGCTACGTCGAGTTCATGAAGCGGGTCGTGCCGATGCACGACGACCTGTTCGACTTCTTCTACGAGGCGCTGCCCGGGTACGAGGAAGTCGGCCGGCGGCGGGTGCTGCTGGGCTGCTGGGGCAGCCTGCAGGACCCCGAGCACTGCGACTTCACCTACCGGAACATGGCCGCGTGGGGCCGGAAGATGTTCGTCTCCCCCGGCGTGGTGGTCGACGGGCAGCTGGTCACCAACAGCCTGGTCGACATCAACCTGGGCATCAGGATCCTGCTCGGTCACTCGTACTACGAGGACTGGGAGGACCGGGAGATGTTCGTCACCCACGACGAGCTCGGCAACCCGGTCGACCGGCGCCACCCGTGGAACCAGCACACGATCCCGCGGCCGGCCAAGCGTGACTTCGACGACAAGTACAGCTGGACCATGTCGCCGCGCTGGTTCGACGGCCAGGACTACCTGCCGCTGGACACCGGCGGCGGCCCGATCGCACGGCTGTGGGCCACCGCGCTCGGCGGCCTGGTGGACTTCGGTTACGTGCAGTCCACCGGGCACAGCGTCAAGATCAACCTGCCGCGGACCGTATCCAAGCCGGAAACCACCTTCGAGTGGAAGATCCCGGTGGACAAGCAGGGCAACGGGCTCTCCAACGCGATCGAGCGGGACCGGGCCCGGACCTACTTCCAGGCCTACGCCGCCGCGTGCGCGGTGTACTTCGTCGAGCAGGCGCTGGCCGAGATCCGCGCCGGACGGACCAAGACCTGGGAATCGTTCAACGTGCCTCAGGACGCGTTCAGCTGCGGCTTCACCGAGGCGGTGCGCGGCGTGCTGTCGCACCACATGGTGATCAGGGACGGGAAGATCGCGAACTACCACCCGTACCCGCCCACGCCGTGGAACGGCAGCGTCCGCGACACCTACGGGACGCCCGGGCCGTACGAGGACGCGGTGCAGAACACGCCGATCTTCGAGGAGAACTCCAAGGAGAACTTCAAGGGCATCGACATCATGCGCGCCGTGCGCAGCTTCGACCCGTGCCTGCCCTGTGGCGTGCACATGTACCTCGGCGACGGCAAGGTGCTCAAGAAGGCCCACTCACCCACGGGTGTGACCCTGGCAATCTAGGCCGGATTTCACGCCACGATCCCGCTCGCCTCCGAGCTCTCTCCGGAGGCGGGCGGGACGTCACAACAGGGAGGGCTGATGGCTGGCCACGAGGCGCAGAAGGCTGGCGAGCGGGTCGAGGCGCTGCTCGCCGAGCTGGGATCGCAGGCCGGGCCGCAGGTCGCGGCGACCGCGGAAGAGCTCGTGAGCTGCCTGGTCGAGCTGTACGGCGCCGGGCTGGCCGAGATCGTGCGGATCGTCGGCGCGGATGCCGCTGGTCAGTCACTGATGGCGCGGCTGGCCGCCGACCCGCTGGTGTCGAGTCTGCTGCTGCTCCACGACCTGCACCCGGTACCGGTCGCCGACCGGGTCCAGCGGGCCATCGACCAGGTCATGCCGGAGCTCGGCGCGCACGCGGGAACGGCGGAGTTCGCCGGCCTGGACGAGGCCGGGGTCGTCCGCATCCGCCTGGAGCTTACCGACCACGGCCGGCAGGCCCACGCGGGAGCCGTGCAGGAGGCTCTCGAGCGGGCCGTGGCGGACGCCGCACCGGACGCGTCCGGCGTCCGCTTCGACCTGGTCACCGCGGCTCCCGAGCTGCCCCTGCTCCAGATCACCCGGCGCCCGGCGGCGGCCCGGTGAAGGCCGGTCCCGCTGGCGGAGCCTCGGGGGGGCATGGGGGGGTCGTCCCCCCCGGAGCCAGCAGAGGTCTGCGGCGGTTCGTCAAACGGCCGGACGGCCCGCCGGCGGGTCTGCCGCCTGCCATTACCGAAGTGCTGGCCGCGCGGGCGGCGGCGCGGTCGGACCGCGACGCGGCGGAGGGCACCGAGCGGTGTGAGATGTGCCGCGACGTGCTGGCCGAGCGGCACGGGCACGTGGTGGACCTGGAGGAGCGATCGCTGTCGTGCACCTGCCGCGCGTGCTACCTCCTGTTCACCCATGAGGGGGCGGCGGGCGGCCGGTACCGGGCGGTGCCCGAGCACGTCTATTACGACCCGGGCCGGCCGCTCACCGACGCGGACTGGAACGAGCTGCAGATCCCGGTGGCCATGGCGTTCTTTTTCCGCAACTCGGCGCTGGACCGGGTGGTGGCCGGCTACCCGAGCCCGGCCGGGGCGACCGAGTGCGAGCTGGACCTGGCGGCCTGGGACCGGCTGGCCGCCGCCTATCCGCTGCTCGGCACGCTGGCCCCGGACGTGGAGGCCATCCTGGTCAACCGGGCCGATTCCGAGGTCTTCCTCATCCCGGTGGACGAGTGCTACTCGCTGGTCGGCGAGCTGCGGATGAAATGGCAGGGGTTCGACGGCGGCGCCGAGGCGAAGGCCGCCCTGGCCACCTTCCTGGACGGGTTGCGCCGGCGCGCGGTGCCGCTGGAGGGCAGGAGAACCAGCCCGGACCTGATTTCCGGGTGGGGGAACTGAGATGGCGGACCTCATCTTCGGCTGCACCGGAGTGACCGCGGAGCGGTACGCGGCGACCCCGGCGCTGACGTTCGCGCTGACCATCACCGAGCGTTCGGGCGTGCGGGTGCATGCCATCGCGCTGCGCTGCCAGATCCGCATTGAACCGCACCGCCGGCGGTACTCCGCGGCCGAGGCGCAGCGACTGCACGACCTGTTCGGCGACCCGTCGCGGTGGGCCGAGACGGTCAAGCCGATCCAGCTCGCGACGGTGACCACGATGGTCCCCACGTTCACCGCGGTGACCGAGGCCAACCTGGAGGTGCCGGTCACCTACGACCTGGAAGTGGCCTCGGCCCGCTACCTGCACGGGCTGGACGACGGCACGATCCCGCTGCTCCTGCTGTTCAGCGGCACCGTGTTCGTGGCCAACGGCGAGGGGTTCTCGGTCGAACTGGTGCCGTGGAGCTCCGAGGCCTCCTACCGGATGCCGGTCAGCGTCTGGCGGGACCTCGTGGACGCGCACTTCCCCAACAGCGCGTGGCTGCGCTGCAGCCGCGAGACGCTGGACGAGCTGTCCGCGTTCAAGGCCAAGCGCGCGCTGCCGACCTGGGACGCGACCCTCAGCGCCTTGCTGGCCGAGGCCGGCGCGCTTGGCGCGGCCGGCGCTCCTGGCGCGGCCGGCGCTCCTGGCGCGGCCGGCGCTCCTGGCGCGGCCGATGCTCCTGGCGAGGCGGCGGCCGCCGACCCGGACGGTCCGGCGGAGGCGAAACGCCATGACTGACCCGGGCATGAACCTCGACGCGGCGCGCCAGATCGCCGACGCGGTCCTGTACGAGGGCTACATCCTGTACCCGTACCGGGCCTCGTCGCAGAAGAACCGCAGCCGCTGGCAGTTCGGTGTGGTGATGGCGCCCGGGTACACCGCGGTCGATCCCTCGGAGACCAGCGCCACCTCGGCCGAGTGGGTGCTCGAGCACGCCGGGCAACCCGAGGTCCGGGTCATCCTGCGGTTCCTGCAGGTGCAGCGGCGCAGCACCTCAGCTGCGGACGGCGGCACCTGGGACGAGGCGGTGGAACGCGAGGTCGAGTTCAGCGTCGGTGCCGAGGAACTGCTGGGCCCGGGTCTGGACCGGGAGTTCTCGGTCCCCGGCGGGGAAGATCACGAGCCAGCGCCGGACGCGAGCAGCACCGTCCGGCGCCGGGAACCGCTGGCTGGCGTCCTGTCCGTGCGCACCACCCCGGTGCCGGGCCCGTGGCGGGCGGTCCGGATCCAGGTCCGGGCCGAGAACCGGACCGCGACGGATCCGGCCCCGGCGGTCAGGGACGAGGCGCTGCCGACCGCGCTGGTCGCCGCGCACGTGATCATGACCGTCTCCGGCGGTTCGTTCCTGTCCATGACCGACCCGCCGGAGTGGGCCAAGCCCGCCGTGGCCGAGTGCCAGAACACCGGCTGGTGGCCGGTGCTGGCCGGCCCGGACGGCGGCCGCCAGGTCATGCTGGCCTCGCCGATCATCCTGTACGACCACCCGGAACTGGCCCCGGAGAGCCCCGGTGAGCTGTACGACGGCACCGAGATCGACGAGATCCTCACCCTGCGCACGCTCGCGCTCTCGGACGAGGAGAAGGCCGAGGCCCGGGCCACCGATCCGCGGGCGGCCGCGCTGATCGACCGGGTCGACGCGATGGACGCGCCGACCATGGAACGCCTGCACGGGACGATCCGCTCGGTACGCCCGGCCGTTCCGGATAAAAAAGATGGTTTTCCCGCCGACTACGACCCGTCCGTGCCGTGGTGGGACCCGGAGGCGGACGCGTCGGTGTCCCCGGAGACCGACGCCGTGCTGATCGCCGGGCAGCCGGTGGCCCGCGGCAGCCTGGTCCGGCTGCAGCCGGGCAAGCGGCGCGCCGACGCCCAGGACATGTTTCTGGCCGGGCGGATCGCCGAGGTCCAGGCCGTGCTGCATGACATCGAGGATCAGCCGTACCTGGCCGTCGCGCTGACCGATCACCCCGACCCGGACCTGAGCATCGCGCACGGGCGGTTCTTGTACTTCATGCCCGACGAGGTCGAACCGTGGGGAAGCTCATGACCCGGCGGATCCTGGTGGCGGGCGTGGGCAACGTGTTCCTGCGAGACGACGCGTTCGGCGTCGAGGTGGTCAAGCTGCTCGCCGAGCGCCCGCAGCCGCCCGGCGTGCAGATCAAGGACTACGGCATCCGCGGCGTCCACCTGGTCTACGAGCTGCTCGACGGGTATGACCTGTTCGTGCTGGTGGACGCGGCGCCGCGGGGTGAGACACCGGGCACGGTGAGCGTGCTCGAGGTGGAACTGCCCAGCCCGGAGGCCCAGCCGGTCATCGACGCGCACAGCCTGACCCCCGACGCGATCTTCGGGCTGCTGTCGTCGCTGGGCGGCCACCCGGGCCGGAATCTGGTGGTGGCGTGCGAGCCAGCCGAGGTCGACGCGGGCATGGGGCTGACCGACCCGGTCCGGGAGGCGCTGCCGCACGCGGTCCGGGCCGTGGAGGAGATCCTGGCCCAGGCCCTGGCCGCTGACGTGCCCGAACCACGCGTGTCTGAGGCAGCGGACGAGCAGGAGTGCATGGCGGATTTAACCCGACACCTGGATGAACCGACTCAGGAAGGAGGTGCTCAGGATGCTGAGCAGACTGATCAAGGCGGCAGTCATCGCGGCGGTGCTGGCGCTGGTGGTTGATTCACTGCCGGACATCAAGCGGTACCTCGAGATCCGTGAGATGTAACCCGCGACGCCAGGAAGGACGTGAGGGCGTGGAAGTTGTACTCGGTTTCGCGGTCGGCTACTACATCGGCACCCGTCAGGGGCGCAAGGGCCTGGTGGATGCGATCGAATCGGCTCAGGCGATCATGGCGTCCCCGGAGACCCGGCGGGCCCTGAGCGAGGCCATCAGCACGTTCGAGAACGTGGCCGGCCCGGCCATGGAACGCATAGGCCGCAAGTCCGGTGGCGGCAGCCGGGCCGCGCTCATCGGCAGCGTGGTGGACGAACTCATCGAGCGGCGCTCCCGTCGCGCGGCGTGACCATTACCAGCAGAACCATTACCGGGAAGCGAGCATGCACGAATTCGGCCTGTGCGAGGGCGTGGTGGACGCGGTGCGGCAGCGGGCCGGCGGCCGCCAGGTAACGGGGGTCCGGGTCCGGTTCGGGGTCCGGCACGCCGTCGACGAGGAATCCCTGGTCCAGGCGTTCGGCATGATCGCCGAAGGAACCGAGGCGGCCGGCGCCGCCGTCGAGCTCGTGACGGTGCCGGCCACCATCGACTGCCCCGACTGCGGGTACACCGGCGAGACCACCGACCTGCTGGCCACCTGCCCGCGCTGCGCGAGTACCGACGCCCGGATCAGCGGCGGCGACGAGATGGTCCTGGAGTCGATCACGTACGCGGCGCCGCCAGCGGCCGAGACGCCGGTGGCCGCGCCGCCGGTTGCGGCCGAGCGAGGCTAGCCGCATGTGACTGGGCATCCCGGCCCGGCTGCTTGACCGGTGCTGTGGTTCGCGTGGGCACCGTGGTGCGCTTAGCGGCTCCGCGACCGCCCCCGGGGGACTGCGCCGGAACCGATGAACGCGGCGTTCTGATGGCTAGAGCCATCTTGAATGAATTCCCCAGGCGTCCGGCCTGCTCCGCGCGCCGTCTGGTGATCTAGGCTACGTGCACGGTGTGACGCGTAGCGGCGAGCACGCGGCGGGCGGCGCGGGCTCCCCCTTTTTTTGGGGGTTGTGGCACACAGGCCCCGGTAGACGGGGGTTGTGGCACACAGGCCCCGCGGGCCGGGTCCGGTCGTTCGGGGGTTGTGGCACACAGGCCCCGATAGACGGTGGTCGTGGCACACGCACCCCATGCCAGACCAGCGATCCGGGCCAGGAAACGGCAGCTCACCCGGTAGAGCCATCTTGTCTGGATCTCCCGACCCTCCGGCCTGCTTTGCGCGCCGTCTAGTGATCGAGGTCACGTTCACCCCGGTAGATGGGGGCTGTGGCACCCATGCCCGGGTACAGCGGAAGCGGGCCGGCTAGGCCGGCCTCGGCTCCGGCCGCCGGCTGACTCTCGAGGGCCGCGGTGAGCATTGTCCCGAGACGGTATAGCCTCGCGATGCCCGCCCGTCTCGCCGGTCCCGGGACTTCGCGTGAGATCTCGCCGCTGACGCGGATCGTGCCATGTGAACGCGGCGTTCTACCGGGAAGAGCCATCGCAACGCCACGTTCACCGGTCCGGCGGACCGCAGGCGACGGTACTGGCGGGACTGGTGTGTGACAGGCGACTGCGGGCCAGAATGCCGGGCGAGAGGATGGCTGCACCCCGAGTCCAGAGGGGTTGTGGCGCACGCGCCCGATGCGAGACACCCGATCCGGGCCAGGAAACGGCAACCTACCCGGTAGAGCCATCAGAGTGCCACATTCATCGGCTGGGTCAGCCCGCACGCGTGATACGAGGGACGGCCGAGCAGTCGCGGGGGTGGCCATCGGTCGTGACCAGGATCGGCCGTCGTCGGGCAGGCCGCGTCGCATGGCGTGATGACGGTGCCGGTAGCGTATACAAAACGCCGTTCGGGGGAACGGTTCTGGTATGCGGGCGGTGGGTCAATGATCGTGCGGCGCGTGGCGGGGGTGGCCGCCGTGGCGGTGCTGGCGGCGGTGGCGACGGGGTGCTCGGGGGGCGGGCACGGCAACGGGCAGGTGAGCCCGGCGGCGCGGGCCAGTGCCGCCGGAAACGGCGGGGCGGGGAACGGCGGCGGGGCCGGGAGCGGGACGGGGACCGCGGCCGGGGCGCCGCGGGTGACGATCACCCCGGGCAACGGCGCCAGGCAGGCCAGTCCGTCGGCGGGGATCACGGTCACCGCGACGGGCGGCAAGCTGACCCACGTCACGGTGCGGACCGCGGGCGATGCCGTGACGGGCGGGCTGAGCCAGGGCGGGACGGTGTGGCGGAGCCAGTGGGCGCTGGACGTCTCGCAGGCGTACGCGGTCACGGCCACGGCGTCCGGACCGGGCGGGACCGTCACCACGACCAGCGCGTTCCGCACGCTGACCCCGGCTGCGACGTTCACCACCGAGATCCTGGAGGGGTACGGGCAGACCTACGGCGTGGGGATGCCGATCATCTTGTACTTCAGCCAGCCGATCACCGACAAGGCGGCCGTGGAGCGGTCATTCGAGGTCACCACGTCGACGCCGGTGGTCGGCGCGTGGTACTGGGACGAGCCGTGCAACCTGGCCGCCGCCTGCGCCTACTTCCGGCCGCGTGATTACTGGCCGTCGGGGACCACGGTCAGCTTCACCGGGCACCTGAACGGCGTGCAGGGCGCGCCCGGCGTGTACGGCGCGCACACCCTGACCCAGACGTTCAAGATCGGCGCGTCGCTGATCGCGGTCGGGAACACCGCGACGCACCGGACCCAGATCTACTACAACGGCAAGCTGCGCTACAACTGGCCGATCAGCTCGGGCCGGCCGGGCGACGACACGCCCAACGGGAGCTACCTGACCATCGAGAAGGCCAACCCGGTGCAGATGACCGGCCCCGGGTACAGCATCTCGGTGCCCTGGTCGGTGCGCTTCACGTTCAGCGGGGACTACTACCACGACGCCTACTGGTCGGTGGGCCAGCAGGGCTTTGAGAACGTGAGCCACGGCTGCGTGAACCTGGCCCCGGCCGACGCGGAGACGTACTACAACCTGGCCGTGCCCGGCGACCCGATCACGATCGTGGGCAGCCCGAAGGGCGGCATCTGGGGCAACGGCTGGACCCAGTGGTTCTTGTCCTGGACCCAGTACCTGAAGGGCAGCGCGCTGCACGAGGCCGTGCAGGCCGGGCCGGACGGCAGCACGTTCGTCGACCCGTCGACGCTGGCGCCCTCGACCGCGAGCGCGCCGCTGGGCACCGCTCCGGGCGGCAACGACGCAGCGCGGTGAACCCTACTTCCAGTCGGGGTCGGCGGCGAGGTGCTCGGCGATCCGGTCGTGGAAGCTCTTGCGGGCCAGCGCCGCCTCGATGTCGGTCACGACGCGGCTGAGCGGGTACGGGAGCTCCTGCTCGATGCTGTCCACCGCGGCTGAGGTGGCCCGCCACTCCGCGGCCAGCTTGCCGGCGATCCGGCGGGCCTTGGCCGTCAAGGTGACCTTCTTCGTCCGGGCGTCGGCGCCGGTGGTGGTCCGGACCAGCCCGGCGGCCCGCATGGCGGCGACCTTCTGGCTGGTGGCCGAGTGCGTGCGGTGCACCGACTCGGCCAGTTCCGTGATCGTCATCGGCCCGCGCGCGTGCAGCCGGAGCAGCTCCATCACCATGCTCGGCGTGAGCCCAGTGATCTGCGCCTCGGCGTAGATCCGGGCGATGTCGGCGTCCATCGCCGCCAGCAGGATGCGCAGCGGCCGCCACGCGCCATGCTCCTCGGTCGGGTCGGCCGGTCGTTCCGCGGTCACGAGCCCGATTGTAACAGCCCTTATGGAATTACTATAACAGTACTTATATAAGTACTGTTACAATGCCGGGTGAGAGGTGGGTGACTGTGGCGCGAGCGGGACGGTTGCTGGCCGACATCAGGCCGTTGCGGGAGTTCCCGGCCTTCCGGCGGCTGTGGGCCGGGTCGGTGCTGTCGGCCGTGGGCGGGGCGCTGACCTGGTTCGCGGTACCGCTGCAGGTGTACGACATCACCCGGTCCCCGTTCGCGGTGGGCGCCCTGGGGGTGGCGCAGCTGATCCCCACCATCACGATCGGGCTGCTCGGCGGGACGGTCGCCGACGCGGTGGACCGGCGCAAGCTCGTGCTGGTGGTCACCTGCGGCAGCGCGGCGACCTCGGCCGGGCTCGCCGCGCAGGCGTTCGCCGGGCTGCGCTCGGTCTGGCTGCTCTACGCGATCGCGGCCGTGTCGTCGGCGCTCAGCGCGATCAACACCCCGGTCCGGCGGACCCTCATCCCCAGCCTGCTCCCGGCCGGTCAGCTGACCGCGGGCCTGGCGCTCAACCGGCTGAGCTTCCAGATCATGCTGACCACCGGGCCGGCGCTGGCCGGGCTGATCACGGCGGGCTTCGGCCTGCGGGCGTGCTACCTGGCCGACGCGGTCAGCTTCGCCGGGTCGCTGTACGGCGTCGCCCGGCTGCCGGCCCTGCCGCGGGCCGCCGGCGCCGCGCGGCCCGGACCTCGCGCGGTCGCCGCGGGAGTGCGGTACATCGGGCGCAGTCACGTGCTCATGGGCGCGTTCCTGGCCGACCTCAACGCGACCGTCTTCGGGCTGCCGGTCGCGCTGTTCCCGGCCATCAACGCCGAACGGTACGGCGGCGATCCGCGCACCCTGGGCCTGTTCACCACGGCGATCGGGGTCGGCGGCCTGATCAGCGCCGCGCTATCCGGGCCGCTCGGGCGCGTCGTCAGGCAGGCCCGGGCGATGCTCGGCGCGGTCGCCGTCTGGGGCGCCGCGTTCGCCGGCTTCGCGATCGCCCCGGCGTTGTGGCTGACCCTGCTCATGCTGGCCATCGCGGGCGCGGCGGACACCTTCACCGTGGTCTTCCGCGGCGCGATCGTGCAGCAGACGACGCCCGACGAGTTCCGCGGCCGGGTCACCGCGGCCGACTACGTGGTCGGCGTGAGCGGCGGCCAGCTCGGCAACCTTGAGGCCGGCGCCCTGGGCTCGCTGACCTCACCGGCGACCAGCGCGCTGGCCGGCGGCCTGATCACCGTGGCGGGGGCCGCCGTCATCGGCCTGGCCCTGCCCGCCTTCGCCCGGTACCGGTCCGAGCCCGGGGCCGCGGCGGCTTCGTCCGGTTAGGGGAGCGGGACGGGTGTCACAATGGCTGCGTGGGGGTTACGGATGGCTTGGTGACGCTGCTGTTCACCGATATCGAGGACGGCGTCCGGCTGTGGGAGGCCGACCGCGAGGCCATGGCGGCGGCATCGGCCCGCCATGACCGCATGGTCCGGGAGCAGATCGAGGCGGCCGGCGGCCGCGTCTTCAGGGCGGTGGGCGAGGCCCATCGCGCCGCGTTCGCCGACCCGGTGGCCGCGCTTTCGGCGGCGGTGGCCATTCAGCGGGCCGCCGGCGCCGAACGCTGGGCGTCCAGCCTGCCCGTCCGGGTGTGCATGGCGTTGCACTCCGGTGCCTGCGCGGAGCGCGACGGCGACTACGTCGGCCCGGTGGTGAACCGGATCGCCCGGCTGCTCGACATCGGCCATGGCGGCCAGGTCCTGGTGACCGCGGCGACGTACGCGCTGCTGGCCGGCCGGCTGCCCGGCGGGATCGGGCTCCGGGACCTGGGCGAGCAGCGGCTGAAGGACCTGGGGCGCGCCGAGCGGGTCTTCCAGGTGACCGGACCGGGCCTGGCCGAGAGGTTCGGCGCGCTGCGCTCGCTCGACGATCCGGCGCTGCGTCACAACCTGCCGTCGCAGGCGACCAGCTTCGTGGGCCGGACCGCGGAACTGGCCGAGCTGAGCGCGCTGGTGTCGGGCGGGTCGCGGCTGATCACGATCGCCGGCCCCGGCGGGATCGGCAAGTCCCGGCTGGCGTTGCAGGCGGCGGCCGACGCCCTCGACGGCACCGGCGACGGGGTGTGGCTCGCCGAGCTGGCGCCGGTGACCGAACCCGAGCTGGTGGCCCACACCGCGGCCGCCGCGCTCAGGGTCGGCGAGGCACCGGGGCGGCCCATGCTCGGCACGCTGACCGACGCCCTCAGCGACCGGAACCTGCTGCTGATCCTCGACAACGCCGAGCAGGTGCTCGGCGCGGTCGCCGAGCTGGCCGACGCCATCATCCGGTCCTGCCCCCGGGTCTGCCTGCTGGTCACGAGCAGGGAGCCGCTCGGCATCGGCGGCGAGCACGTCTTCCGGGTGCCCGGCCTGGCCGTCCCGCCCGCCGGTCTCGCCGCCGCCGACCAGGTGGCCGCCTTCGAGTCGGTGCAGCTGTTCGCGGAGCACGCCGCAATGCACCAGCGGGGGTTCATCGTCGACGACGCCAGCGCGGCGGCGGTGGCGGCGATCTGCGTCCGGCTGGACGGCATCCCGCTGGCCCTGGAACTCGCCGCGGCCCGCCTCGGCTCGCTCTCGGCGGCGGAGATCAACGCCCGGCTCGATCAGCGGTTCCGGCTGCTCACCACCGGAAACCGCACCGCCATGCCGCGCCACCAGACGCTGCGAGCCCTGATCGACTGGTCCTACGACCTGCTCAGCGCGCCGGAGCAGCTCGTGTTCGACCGGCTCTCCGTGTTCGCCGGCGGCTGGACCCTGGACGCCGCCGAAGCGGTCGCCAGCGGCGGCGACGTCGCGGACTGGCAGGTGCTCGACCTGCTCGCCGCGCTGGTCAGCAAGAGCCTGGTCCAGGCCGAGGGGAGCCACGGGTCGACCCGCTACCGGCTGCTCGAGACGGTCCGGCACTACGCCGCCGAACGCCTCGCGCGGCGCGCCGGCCCGGACCCGCGGGACGCCCGCGTCGCCCACCGCGATCACTACCTGTCCCTGGTCGAGACCGCCGCGCCGCGGCTGCGCGGGCCGGAGGAAGTGCGCTGGCTGGACCGGATCGAGGCCGAGTTCGACAACATCCGGGCCGCGCTGACGTTCAGCATCGCCGATCCCGACGGTGCCGAACCCGGCCTGCGGCTGGCCGCCGGGCTGCGGTCGTTCGTCTTCTCGCGCGGTCACAGCGGCGAGGTCATCGAGGCGCTCGGTGCCCTGCTCGGGCGGCCCGATGCCCGCCAGCCGACCCGCTCCCTGGCCCTCGCCCTGGTCACAAACTGCAAGCTGCTCACTCACTTCGACCGCACCCCGGACATCCCCGCGATGGCGCAGGAGGCCATCACGATCGCCCGCGGCCTCGCCGATGACGGCCTCGCCGCCGACGCCCTCGGCGCGCTCAACTGGTTCAGCTACCTGCAGGGCGACCTGCCGGGCGCGCTGGCCGGGGCCGACGACGCCGTCGCGCTGGCCAGGGCGGCCGGACAGCCCATCCGGCTCGTCGTCGCTCTCGGGCACCGTGCGGTGTTCAAGGCCGAGACCGGTGAGCTGGACGCCTCCCTGGCTGACTACCAGGAGGTCCTGCGGCTCGCGCGAGCGTCCGGGGACAACTACACGCTCGCCGTCACCCTGGTGAACCTCGGCGTCGACCAGGTCACCGCCGGCGAGTTCCCGGCGGCCCAGGCCTTCCTGCAGGACGCGCTCAAGGTCGCCGATGCGCACGGCTACCAGCACCTGTCCGCCGCCGCGGAGATGAACCTGGGGTTCGCCTACCTCATGAACTCCGATGCCGCCCGGGCGCGCCGCCTGCTCACCGGGGTGCTGGACCGGGCGCGAGCCACCGGCGAGACGACCTGGGTGCACAGCGCGTTCCTCGGCCTCGCGCTGGCGGCCGGCGCAAACGCCGACCCCGCGATCGCCGCCGCCTTGCACGGCGCCGCGGACCATCAGTACGAGCAGGCCGGGCAGGCATTCGATGCGAAGGAATCGAAAATGCGCAGCAGCGAGCACGCCCGGCTGCGCGACGCGCTGGGCGAGGCCGGCTTCGATACCGCCTACAGCCGCGGCCGCGCCCTCAGCCAGGCCGATGCCATAGCCCTGGCCGTCGGCACGGCCCAGCCAGAGGCTAGGCCTCAGCACGGGCCGGGGCCCGAGCCAGAGCCGGGCCCCCAGCAAGGGCCAGGGCCTCAGCAAGGGCCGCTCTCGGCGCGGGAGCGGCAGATCATGGCGCTGCTGGCCGGCGGGGCGAGCAACACCAGGATCGCGGAGACGCTCTACGTCACGCCCAACACGGTGCGGACGCACCTGGACCGGATCAGGGACAAGACCGGCGCCCGCAACCGCGCCGAACTGACCCGCTACGCCCTGCAGGCGGGCATCGAACCGGTCGTCCCGTCGCCTTGATGTGGGCCGGCCGGCCCACACGTCAGCGCGTGCCGTGGGCCGCCCGGCCCCTGCCGCCCGGCGCCGGCCGGACCATATGTTCGCCTTATGAAAATCAGCTTCACTAAGGCACCGACCTTTACCAAGACCATTATCGCCTCGGCGATATTCACGATCGTGTATCTGGCGTCGACCTCCAGCCTCCCGTCGTGCACCGACACCGTCGCGGTCCTCAATGCGGGCGCGTGCATAGAACGGCAGAGCTTCCTGCACACGGCGTCCGGCTGGCTGGCGCTGATCTGCCTGGTCGCTGCCGTGGCGCTGCTCGTGCTCAAGCACAAGAACTCCATCCTGGGACTCCAGGCGCAGGTCCAGCAGGCGCGCCAGGGGACGCCGGCCCAGACGCCGGTGCCGGCACCAGCGCCGGTGCCCGGACGGGATTCGGGTTTCTGCGCCAAGTGCGGCACCCGCATCATCACCGGAGACAGCTTCTGCCAGGGCTGCGGAATCCCGATGGGGGCCCGGCAATCCTGACCCGAATAGCAGTAATTGCCGGAAGAAACAAAGCCGGCCCGGAACCGGGCCGGCCGGGGCACAGGGAGGGAATCATGGTATTTACCAAGGCGCACAGGAAGCAGTTCCTCCTGGCCGGGTCGCTGGCCGCCGCGCTGACCGCATTGACCGTCACGGGCTGCGGCGGCGGGAGCCCGGCAACCTCGGGAGCCTCGGCTCAGGGGTCGCCCGGCCACTGGACCGCGGCCGAGGTCAGCCAGTTCACCACCGCGTCCGGCTCGGACGGAAGCGCCAGCCAGGACTCGTGCATCGTCGGGTATTTCGAGCGGGACGCGTCGTTCGCGAACGCGATGGATGTCGTGTCGGTGGCGCCGGCCTCGGGCCCCGCCATGTCGCCCGCCCAGATCAGGGCCGCCTTGATCAGCAAGTACGGCACGGCCAAGGGCGACGCCATCGACGCTCAGTTCGGGCAGGTCGTCACCGACTCGGACCACAACTGCGGCGGGTCGGCGGCATCGTCCACGGCGCCGGCCGCGGCGCCGACCGGGGCACCGGCCGCGGCGCCGTCCGGGGAGCCGGCCGCCACGTCGGAGTCATCGTGCACCGTCGACTGCGTGAACCCGGTCGCCAGCGGGGAGAGCGGGTGGCTGGCGCAGGTTCAGGGGGCGCTGCAGAACGTCCGGCAGGATCTCAGCGCGATCTCCTCGGACACCAGCGGTGACCCGGCGAACCTCGCCGTGGACGGCAGCCAGCTTGCGGGGGACGCGCAGGCCGCCCTGGACCCCAATTACGACCCGCCGCCGGCCGACAACGCCGACTGGATGACGGCGATGAACGACTACGTGACGGCCGGGGAGGACTACTCCGGCGACAACACGAACGCGCAGGACGACAACCCCGCCCAGGCCAGCCAGGAGATCACGGCCGGCAATGCGGCCCTGGCCAGCTTCAACGCCGCCAACGGCGGGGTCCTGAACGGGATCATCCAGCCCTGATGACCCCGATCCGGAGGGGAGGGCGCCGGCCGCCGGACGCGGCCGGCGCTCAGGGCTGGAGCGGCGGCAGCGCGGTCGGCGTGTAGGGCCAGCGGACGCCGGCGATGGACAGGACCACGGCCTGGAGCTGCCGGCCGGAGCGGGTGTAATCCTCGACCGGGCGGCCGTCGCGGGCGTTCAGGTTCCACACCCGCGCGCAGCCGGTGTAGGTCGCGACCACGGTGGCCAGGACCTTGCCGTGCGGGCGGGCCCGGAAGGTCAGCTTCATCTCGGCGCCGTTGCCGCGCACGCAGCTGAGCACGCCGATCGGGAACGGAGCCAGGCCGTTGATGATCGCCGCGATCCGGGCCACCTTGGCCGGATCGGTGATCGTGAAGGCGTGGTCGAGGTGGTGCCGGCTGACGTTCGGGTCCTGGCCGAACACCGGGGTCACGGTCAGCACGCGGGCGCCGGACGGGGCTGGCCCGGCAGCCGTGGCGGCGGCCGTCGAAACGGCCAGCGAGAGGGTCAGCGCGAGCGCCAGGCCGAGGGCGGCGATCGCGGTGAGCGGGTACACGAAACGGCGCCGGGAAAGCCGGGCCCCCGCAGCGAAGGGTGTCATGGCGGTGGGACGGGCCCCCGGACCCGCCGGTTCCGGCCGCGGCCGAATTGTTACTGACCGGTAGCGGTGAGGGGGTCCGGGGTGACGACGAACTGGCGCAGGTACAGGTCGCGGAAGGTGACCGGGCCGCGGGGGCCGGGCACGGCGTCGATGTTGATGCCGGTCTCGGGCACGGACAGCAGCTTGAACCCGTCGAGCAGGCGGGTGGTGGCGTTCCAGAACGCGCCGGTCCCGGCGTAGGCGCCGAGGAACTGCGCCGCGGCCGCCTCGTCGGCGGTGACGATCGCCGCGGCCAGGCCCGAGGTCTCGTCGTTGGCGAGCAGGGCGGCGGCGTACGGGCCGTCGGCGGGGGCGATGGTCACGGTGGCCTCATGCCCGGCGTCCAGGGCCCACTCGTGACCGAGCGGGTGGGCGTGCGGGGGCAGCGACGCCGCGATGCCGAGCCGGTCCAGCACCTCGCCGACCAGGGGTACCAGCGAATCCCAGCGCGAGGGGTGGACGAGCAGCAGGTTGAGCCGGTTGCATACCCCGAGCCGGTCCAGGCTGGCCTCGACCAGCTGCACAGCCAGCACGGGATCGGCGGCCGCGTCCAGGTACAGCACCGCGCCGCCGTCGGCGTGGGCCATGGTCCGCACCCCGTGCCCGGCCGCCTGGGCGGCCAGCGACCGGGTGCTGGGCCCGCTGCCGCGCAGGATGACCAGCGGGATCAGGCCGGGCTGGCTGACCAGGGCCCGGGCCGACTCCTGGCCGGGCACGCGGATCAGCTGGATCATCGCCGGGTCGAGCCCGGCCTGTTCCAGGGCGGGCGCGATGACCTGGTCGGCCAGGGCGATGGCGGAGCGGATCGCGGCCGACCCGGTGCGCAGCACGCCCGCGTTGCGCGACTTGACGAACTGGGAGGCGATGTCGACCACGACGTTCGGGCGGGCCTCGAAGTTGGCCCCGATCACCCCGACCGGCCGGCGGCACTCCTCCAGCCGCAGGCCGCCGGGCAGGTCCCGGATCGTCCGGCGGGACGGCTCGGCCGGGATCTCGGCCAGCGTGCGGAGCTGGCCGGCCATGGCCGCCAGCCGGGCGTCGTCCAGGCGCAGCCGGTCCAGCAGCCCGTCGCCGATCCCGTCGGCCCGGGCCGCGGCCATGTCCTGCGCGTTGGCCTCGAGCACCGCGGCGGACCGCCGGGCCAGCTCGCCGGCCATGGCGCGCAGCGCGTCATCCAGGCGCCCGGCCGGGGCCACGGCCAGGCCGGGGACGGTGCCGCGGGCGGCCCGGCCCGCGCTGCGCACGGCGGCCTCGACCGCGTCGTTCGCCTTGGCCAGCCGGTCGAAGACGTCGAAGTCGGTGGTCATGAGAGTCCCTCGTGGTCGGCGGGAATGGTGACCGGCACGGCCTCCAGGTTAGGCGTCCCGGATGAGCGCAGCGGCGGCGCTTCCAGCGCGCAGTACGACCCGCTCGGGGTCGCCCTGGTGCACGCCGTCCGGGACGGGTTGCGGATGGTCAGCGCGGCCAGCACGCCCCCGGCCACGCAGAACACCGCGGCGATCACCGCCGAGACCCGGAAGCCGTGCGCCAGCGCGGCCGGGTGCAGGTAGCTGTTCCCGGTGATCCCGGCCAGCGCGGGCAGCACCGCCACCGCGATCAGGCCAGCCGCCCGGGCCACGTCGTTGTTGACCGCCGAGGCCACGCCCGCGTGGTCGGCGGGCGCGGCGGCCATCGCGGTCGCGGTCAGCGGCGCGACCATGATCGCCACGCCCAGCCCGAACACCAGCACCGCGGGCAGCACCTCGGACAGGTAGTTCCCCGAGCCGCCGATCCTGGTGAACAGCAGGAACGAGGCGGCGATGACCAGCGGGCCGACCGACATCTGCAGCCGCGGCCCGATCCGCGCGGCCAGCGCGCCGGACCGCGAGGACAGGGTCAGCATGATGAACGTCACCGGCAGCAGCGAGGCCCCGGCGGCCAGCGGGCTGTACCCGCTGGACACCTGCAGCACGGTCGGGACCAGGAACAGCAGCCCGCTGAGCGCCGCGTAGACGACGAACGTCACCGCGTTGGCCGCGGAGAACTGCCGCGAACGGAACACCCCGAGCGGCAGCATCGGCTGCGGCTCCTTGTCCTCCACCCAGATGAACACGCCCAGCAGCGCCGCGCCCACGGCCAGCGGGACCAGCACCTGCACCGAACCCCAGCCGTCCGAGGACGCCGCGATCAGCCCGTAGGTGATTCCGGCGAGCGCGCCGCTGATGCACGCCGCGCCGCGGATGTCCAGCTTGGGCACCGGTCCCGGCGCCTTGGTCTCCGGCACGTGCCGGGCCGTGATGGCCAGCACGAACACGGCCAGCGGCAGGTTGATGTAGAACACCAGGCGCCAGGACACCGCGCCGATCAGGTACCCGCCCAGGAACGGGCCGATCGCGGTGGCCAGCCCGCCGAGCCCGGACCAGGCCCCGATGGCGGCCGCCCGGTCATCCTGGGCGAAGGAGGCCTGCAGGATGGCCAGGCTGCCCGGGGTCAGCAGCGCCCCGCCGACGCCCTGCAGGGCCCGCGCCGCGATCAGCACCTGCACGTTGGGGGCGATCCCGCACAGCAGCGAGGCGACCGCGAACCACGCGACGCCGATCGCGAACATCTTCCGCCGCCCGTAGCTGTCCCCCAGCGTCCCGCCGAGCAGCAGCAGCCCGGCCAGGGTCAGCGTGTACGCGTCGACCACCCACTGGACGCTGGCCACGCCGGTGTGGAAGTCCCGGCCGATGGCGGGCAGCGCGATGCCCACCACGGTGGCGTCCAGGGCCGCGATGCCCGACCCGAGCACGGTGGCGGCCACCACCCACCGGCCCCGCGCGCTCTTGATCCGCAGGCCGGCGTCCCCCTGGGGGGCTGATGTCTCGGTCACGGCAGCACGCACTCCGGTCCGTTCGGCATAAAGACAAGATCTAAATTAGTCCGAACGAGCCGGGGTTACACCCTCCCTAGCCACCTCGGGAGCTTCCGGGGGTGGCGCCGTCCGGGCTGAGCCGGCGCGGGTGGCCAGCACCGAACCGCCCAGGATCAGCACGAAGGAAACGCCGATCGCGGCGGTCAGGTGCTCGCCGAGGACCAGGACGCCGAGCGCGACCGCGACCGCCGGGTTGACGTAGGTGATCACGGTGGCGCGGGCCGGGCCGACCTCGGCGATGAGCCGGAAGAAGATCAGGAACGCGGCCGCGGTGCAGACCACGCCCAGGCCCGCCAGGGACAGCAGGACCTGCGCCGAGGGCACGTGCCGGGGCCAGGTGAGCGCGGCGAACGGCGCGTAGACGACCGCGGCCGCGCCCAGGCAGACCGTGTTGACCGCGACCGGCGCCAGGTGGGACAGCTTGCGGTTGGCGATCAGCGGGCCGATCGCGTAACCGAGCGCGGTGCCGAGCACCTCCAGGACCGGGACCGCGCTGCCGCGGCCCGCGCCCGGCCCGGCCAGCAGCGCCACCCCGCCCAGGCCGATGGCCAGCCCGGCCCACCTGATCCAGGTGAGCCGGTCGCCGGAGCGGGTCAGCCAGGCCAGCAGCGCGCTGAAGATCGGCACCGCGGCCACCAGCAGCCCGCTGGTCGAGCTGGGCAGGTGCTTCTCGGCGTTCGACAGCAGCGCGAACGGGCCGACGATCTCGAACCCGGTGAACGCGGCCAGCCACCACAGGTGCCCCTTGAGCGCGCGCAGGTGCCCGCCACGGATGGCCGCGGGCGCGAGCAGCAGCGAGCCGAGCGCGACCCGGGTGCAGACCAGCACCGGGACCGAGACCCCGCCGTCCGCCACCTTGATGAGCAGATAGGGGATGCCCCAGATCACGCCCATCGCGGCGAACAGCAACCATCCGCGCCTGCTCACCAGGTCAGCTTAGGTGAGCAGGGCCGCCCCGGAGCTACCGGTTTTTCGTTACA
>Ga0209168_10001065_pt1 | contig 22827 bp, 20 predicted proteins | sample Coa_R1_FD_187156 | JGI IMG/M metagenome (GOLD analysis project Ga0209168, IMG submission 187156) | Surface soil microbial communities from Centralia Pennsylvania, which are recovering from an underground coalmine fire - Coalmine... | ecosystem: Environmental > Terrestrial > Soil > Unclassified ...
CGCCGCGCCTTGCACACCCGAGCTCGCGTCGCGGGTGGTGTAGCCTTCGCCGACGAGCAGCGCCGAGACCATCCGGCGCAGGTTGGGCTCATCGTCGATGATGAGGATCTCCCCCAGTGGCGTCATCTCGGCGCGCTACCGCGCGTCGCTGCTGCCCGGCGCGCGCAACGGCGCGTTCACCGCGCCCGGCCGGTTCGCGGGAAGCGCCTCCGCCGCCCGCTCCGACAACAGCTTGGTCGTGAACCGCTGCCCCTCGGAGATGCGCTCGATTTCCACCGCCATCGAGTCGATGGCCTGCTCCATGCGCGTCAGCCGGTCGGTCAGATCGTTAGGCAACACCTTCGGATCGATGCCGCGCTCCATGCGCTTGGCGTGCGCCCGGGCCAACGGCAGGCCGACACAGATCACCGCGACCATCGCGAAGAACGACAATGGCACGAGGACGTCAGGACCCACGGATCGTCTCCTCCAGCGCCGGCTCCGCCGGCGTCTCGTTGATTGGCAGCACGAAGCGGATCTCCGTGCCCTCGCCGGGACGGCTCGTCGCAGCCACCGTCCCGCCGTGTGCCAATACCGTCTGACGCGCGATCGCCAAGCCCAACCCTGTCCCGCCCGGCTTTTCAGTGACGTACGGATCCCAGATGCGTGCGAGTTGTTCCGGCGCGATCCCGCACCCGGTGTCGCGAACGCTGAGCTCCACCGCGTCGCGCACCGCGCCGCCGCCGTTCGCATGACCGCGACCCACGTGCACCTCCACGTCGCCGCCGCCGCGACACGCATCTACTGCGTTCATCAGCACATTGGACAACGCTCGCGCAAGCGCATCGTAATGCCCGGTCACGAGCGGGACGTGCTCGTCGACATGCACGTGCACCGGCACGCGATCAGTTGCGATCGCACGGGCCGCGTATCGCGCCAACTCGCCCACGTCGACCGATGCCGGCGGCCCCTCCGGCAGCCGGCCGAACTGTGCGAAGTTGCGCGCCATCTCTTCCAGCCGCCGCGACTCCGTTTCCAATACATCCACTACGTCGACAAGCCGTGGATCGGCGTCACGCTTGAGGCGCGCGACCGCCAGCCGAATGGGCGTCAGCGGATTCTTGAGCTCGTGTGCCACCCGGCGCGCCGTCTCACGGAATGCCTCGAGACGGCTCGCCTCGCGATCCCGCTCGCGCGCCGCCTCGAGGTCTGCTGCCATCGCACGCATGCGCTGCCGCAACAGCTCGAACTCGGGAGCACCGCGCCGCGGTGGACCAGCCGGCAACGGTTCTCCTCGTGCAATGTGACCCGCCCACTCCACGATTTCGCCGAGCGGTCGGCTCAGCTGCCGGCTCAAATGCCCGGCCACACGCGATGCCAACAGTGCAACGAGCAACGAGCCGATCAATGCGGTGACGATCACGAGCACAACGACACGAGACGTCAAATAGCCGACGCGCTTCGCCTGCACGAGTGAGGCGGCCAGCTCGCGCTCGTGCGCATCGACAGCGGCACGCTCGGAGCTCGTGAGCGGCGCCGCTCGTGCGGCTTCGATGGCGCGTCGCCCGCTGTTCGCAACGTTGTCCCACGCCTTGCTCGCGCTCAATACCGGCAGCGTGCGACTCACCGCGATCGCCCCGCCGGCCATCAACACCGTGGACGGGATCACCGCGAAGAAGACCAAGTACAGAAGTACGCGCGTGCGAAACGTGAAGCGACTCACCGATCTCCTCGCTGGAGCCGCAAACTCCGGGCACATCGTGTCCGACCGAGAGGAAAGTAACCGCAGGAGGCTCGTCGCCCGATGCCGAAAAGTACGATGTGTCTCCAACACCGCAGCGGCCAGCGTCTACCCGCGTCGGGTAACCAGCTATAGATTAACGCAATCGTGATCCGCCCCTTAGTCGAAGACTGATGTCGACCTCGTGGACCCTCGCACGCACGTTTGCAGCGCGCGCGGAGGAGCACCCCGATCGCGCCATGCTGATAGCGGCCGGTCGCACGTGGTCCTACGGGCAGGTGGATGCGAAGGCCACGGCGCTCGCTGCGGCGTTGGGCGAGCTGGGGATCGAAGCCGACGACCGCATCGCGATCGTCATGCCCAACTGGCCCGAGTGGGTGATCACCCTGCTCGCCGCCGCGAAACTCGGCGTGACGGTCGTTCCGCTCAACGCGCGACTCAGCTATCACGAGCTCAAGTACCAACTGCGGCACGCCGAGGTGTCCGCGGTGTTCGCGGCGGAACGGCATGGGGGCATCGACTACCTCCAGATCTTCGAGGACATCATCGCCGAGCTGCCGGACTTGCTCTACCTCGTCACCGTCGGCGACGAGGAGTTGTGGTACGACGACAGGATCTTCCGCTTCGAAGATCTGCTGTCGAGTGGAGAAGGGCGCGCGCTTCCATCGCGCGCGGAGGTCGATGACGATTCCGATCTCGCCCTGTTGTACACATCGGGCACCATGGGCAAGCCGAAAGGCGTGCGGCTGTCTCACCGGAACATTGTCGAAGCCGCAGTGCGGACCGGTGAAGCACTCGAGATGGATCCCGCCGATCGCGTGCTCGTCTCGGTTCCGTTGTTCACGATCTTCGGCTTCAGCATCGTGGTGGGTACGCTCGCCGCGGGCGCAACGGTGGTTCTGCAAGACACCTTCGATGCCGACCGCGCGGTCGAGCTGCTCAAGCGCGAAGACGTAACCGTGATGCACGGCGTGCCGACGATCTACCACCTCATCATGCGGTCGCCCGGGTTCGAGCCCGGCGGGTTTCCGCATCTCCGCACCGGTATCGTTGCCGGCGGCCCGGTGCACGAGGATCTCGTGCGCCGCATTCGCCGGTGGTGCGATGTGCAGGTGGCATACGGCCTCACCGAGACGGGGCCGACGGTGACGATCACCCGCTTCAACGATCCCGACGACAAACGCCTCACGACGGTGGGTCGCTCGTTGCCGGGTGTCGAGATCAAAGCGGTCGACTTCGTCACCGGTGCGTTGCACGGCCCCGAAGCCGTCGGCGAAATCGCCGTGAGGGGCCCGAACGTGATGCAAGGGTACGCCCGCATGCCCGCGGAGACCGCCCGGTCGTTCTCCCCGGAAGGCTTTTTCCTCACTGGTGATCTCGGCATCATCGACGAGGATGGCTACTTGCGGATCGTTGGGCGCACCAAGGAGACCATCGTGCGCGGTGGATATCAGATCTATCCGCGCGAAGTGGAAGATCTCTTGCGTGCGCACCCAGCGGTCGACGACGTCTGCGTGATCGGTGTTCCCCATGATGTCATGGGCGAGCTGGTCTGCGCGTGCGTCGTGCCAGTGGAAGGCGCGGTCATCACCGGCGACGAACTGAAGGATTTCGCCCGCGACACGATGGCCGACTTCAAACTCCCTGATCTCGTCCGCTTCTTCGATACGTTCCCCATGACCGGGAGCGGAAAGGTGAAGCGGCGAGAGCTCGAGCGGACGGTGTCGCTCGAGTACACTGCCACGATAGGAAGCACATGAACCCACGCAACATGCGACCGGCGCCGTCCCGGATTCCGGTCACGCCCGTGCATCGAGGTCCGCAAGCCATGGCGGCGCAGTCGTTCGGCGCGCCGCCGTTCGTGCATGCGCCTAACGCTGCACTCCTCATCGATTTCGACAACGTGACGATGGGGATTCGCTCCGACCTGGGACACGAGCTCCGCAACCTGCTCTCGTCGGACATCATCAAAGGGAAAGTCGCGGTGCAGCGCGCGTACGCCGACTGGCGGCGCTATCCGCAGTACATCGTGCCGCTCACCGAAGCATCGATCGACCTGATTTACGCGCCGGCGTATGGATCATCCAAGAAAAACGCGACGGACATCAGGCTCGCCATCGATGCATTGGAGCTCGTGTTCACGCGCTCCGAGATCGGCACGTTCATTCTGCTCTCGGGCGACTCGGACTTCTCGAGCCTCGTGATCAAGCTCAAGGAATACGGCAAGTACGTGATCGGCGTCGGCATTCGCGAATCGTCGAGCGATCTGCTCGTCATGAATTGCGACGAGTACTACAGCTACAACGCGCTCGCCGGTCTCGTGAAGTCGGGTGAGGACGAACAGGTCTCGCGCGACCCGTGGGAGCTGGTCGTGGAGGCCGTGTCGCGCATGAAGCGGAACGGCGACGTGATGCGCGCCGACCGCTTGAAGCAGGTCATGCAGGACATCGACAACTCGTTCGACGAGAAGAACCTCGGCATGGCGAAGTTCTCGCGGTTCGTGACCGAGGCGGCCCAACGCGGGCTCCTCACGTTGACGAAGCTCGAGAACGGGCAGATGGAGGTGGACATCGTGGGCGGGGGCGCCGCGGCGGCGGCGCCGGCGGCGCCGCGGGCCGCGGCGCCTAACGGGCTGCCGGAAGAGCGCGCGAACGGCACGGAGGAGACGGCCCGCCGCGGCCGCCGCGGCCGCGGTCGCGGACGCGACCGCAACCGTGGCGCCCCGGCCACCGGCGCCGCCCGCGAGGCGCACCCGGCCCCGCCGCCCGCGGCCGAGCCGGCGCAGCCGCCGGCCGGCGAGATGACCGGCGAGCGCCTGACGCGCGACGAAGCGCTCGACCTCGTGCATCGCGCCGTCGAGCACCTCGGCGCCACGGCCGCCGAGCCCGTCCCCGCCGCATCCGTTAGGCAGACCGCGCGCGAGCTGCTGGGCCGCGACTCGGAGTCGCTCAACGAGCGGTTCTTCCACCGCATCCTGCGCGATGCCCACGATGCGGAGCGCATCGACCTCCGCCGCCATGGCGAGGAATACGAGGTGGCGCCCGGCTCGGCCCGCGCGGCTGCCGCCGCGCCGGCCAAGCCGGCCGCCACCGCCGCGTCGGCCGACGTCGCGGCCGACGCCAGCCAGGCCCAACGGAGCGCCGCCAACGCCGCGTCGCTCCGCCGCGGCATGCGGCACCGCGGATTGCGCACCAGCCGCGGCGGCGAGTTGCCGCCGGACCTCTTGTCCGTCGGCGTCGTCGGCGTGACACCCACCGTCGTCGCCGAGCCCGAGCCGGTTGCCGAATCCGCGCCGGCCGCGGAAGCCGAGCCGCCCGCAGCCGTGGCACCGGCCGCTGCACCACGGTCGCGCAGTCGCCGCGGCGGAAAATCCGGCGCGCGCAGCCGGACCAGCAAGACCGCCGTTGCCGCGGCCGACGAGTCGCCAACACCGGCTGCCAAACCGCGCCGCCCACGCGGCGGCGGCCGCGCCAAGAAGAAAGCAGCCGAACCGACCACCCCGTCCGTCGGAGGCGAGGGATGACCGAGAACGCCGCGCGGACCGCGCGGCGTTCTCGCATCGCCGCGCACCAGCGTCCGTTGCCGCGGTCGTTCTACGACCGCGACACGGAGCTGGTGGCCCGCGAGTTGTTGGGCGCCATCCTCTGGTGCAGGTCGAGCGAGGGCGTCGCCGCGGGCCGCATCGTCGAAACCGAAGCGTACATCGGCGAGCACGACGGCGCCTGCCACGCGGCTGCCGGCCTAACGCAACGCACGCGCTGGCTCTACGGCCCGCCCGGCATCGCCTACGTCTACTTCATCTACGGCGTGCACTGGTGCTTCAACGCCGTCACGCGCGGCGAAGGGCTGCCCAGCGCCGTGCTCGTGCGCGCGCTCGAACCCGTGCATGGCATGGCACTCATGCGGCGCCGCCGCGGCGACCGCGTGCCCGAACGCGACTTGACTAACGGACCGGGAAAACTCTGCGCGGCGCTCGCCATCGATGGAGCGGCCAACGGCGCCAGACTCGATCGCCCCCCGCTCTCCATCCTGCGCGGCGACGATGTGCCCGATGCGGATGTCGGCAACTCACCGCGCATCGGCATCACGCGCGCCGCCGATTGGCCGCTCCGCTGGTACATCAAGGACAATCCGTACGTCTCGCGAGCGCCGCGCGTCGCGCCACGCCGACGGCGCACGCATGCCCGCTGACGGCGCGCTTGCCATCTCCGATCGTGCGCGCCGGATCTACCGCGACGCGATCGTCATCGATACGCACAACGATCTCATCACCAAAGTGCTCGATGAGGGATATGACCCGGGCGTCCGCCACTCGCCGGCGCAGGGTCATACCGATGTGCCGCGGCTGATCGAGTCGGGCATCACCGCGCAGGTCCTCGCCGCGTGGGTCGACGCGCCGTACGCCCAACGCGGGCCAGGCGCGTCGTTCGAGCGCGCCCTGCGCTACATGAACGAGATCCACGCGCTCGTGGATCGGCACGCGGGCGCGCTCCGCTTGGCGAGGACCGCGGACGATGTGCGCCGCGCCAAAGCCGACGGCGTCGTCGCGATTTTCATTGGCGTCGAAGGCGGACACGCCATCGAGGATTCGTTAGACAACTTGCACGAGCTCGAGCGCCGCGGTGCCTGCTACCTCACGCTCACCTGGAACAACGGCAACGCGTGGGCCGGCTCGTCCATCGGCTCCGGCGACACGCGCACCGGCGGCCTCACGGCCTTCGGCCGCGCCGTGGTCGCCGAGCTCAATCGGTTAGGCATGTTGGTCGACGTGTCGCACACATCGAGCGAGACGCTCGCCGACGTGCTGGCGTTGTCCGATGCACCCGTGATCGCCTCGCATTCGAGCGCCCGCGCCGTCTCCGACCACCCGCGCAACCTCGCCGACGCCGAGCTGCGTGCGATCGCCGAGCGCGGCGGCGTGGTCTGCGTCAACTTCTATTCGCGGTTCATCGAGGTTCGAATGCGCGACGCGATGGACGCGGCCGAAGCGCGCGTCGAGCGAGAGCCCGTGGGCACAGCCGCCCAACGCGCGGCGCGCCTCGACGAGTTGCTCGCGCGTATCCCGCCCACGCCGCTGTCCATCCTCATCGACCACATCGACCACGTCGCCCGCGTGGCGGGCATCGACCACGTCGGCTTGGGCAGCGACTTCGACGGCATTCGCTTAACGCCGGCCGGCGTCGATGACGTCACGGCGTACCCGCGCATCGCCCAGGCGCTGCTCGACCGCGGCTACTCCGACGATGACGTCCGCAAGGTCCTCGGCGCCAACGTGCTGAGATTGATGGACGAGGTGCTCGGTTAGTCGAGCCGGCGGCGTTCGCCCGACAAAAAAGGAGCCGCGTTGCACGCGGCTCCTGGAGTCGTAGCGTACGTTGTTGGCGCTGCCTCGTTACTCCGGTCTGTCGATCGACGACCCGACGTTGTAGCGGATCCCGCCTTCCAACATGTAGGTCGACCGGCCGTTCAACAGGAAGTTCGCCGCCGACGGCATATACGTCACCTGTCCGAACACCGAGAAGCGGCGATACGAGGCCTGGAGACCGGCGAGCGCCATGAAGGAAATACGGTCACGGTCGTTCTGCAGCTGATCGTTGATCTGCGGCTCCACCAACGGGTCCGCGGGTTGATCGATCTGCGCAACCTGCTGGATCAGATTCATCGAGAACCCGACGCCGCCGTACGGACGCAACGCACCCCACTGGACCGGGAACGCCAGCGCCGCCGCGCTGTACCGGCGCATGTCCTTCATCGCGACGCGGTAACGGTTGCCCTGGTTGTCCGTCACCGCCGACGTCGTATTGAAAAAGTCCTGCTCGCCCGAGATGTAGAGTCCACCCTTGCTGCGCGTCACGATCATGTCGAACCCGATCGACGGCGCGATGTGGTTTGAGACCGTCGTCGTCGAGAACGTCATGACGCCGGCCTTCGCTCCCCAGAACCACGAGTCCTGGAAGGGTCGGTTCGACTGGGCCGCACCGACCGCCGGTAGCAGCGCCGCGAGGGCGAGCCCGGAAGTCATCCACCGGACCGTGCGCATGGTGAAACTCCTCATGTGTGGAAAATGTGAGGGCAGAGTAGTGACCGCGAGGAACTGGGGATGTGTGTGCGGCGACTGCTGTTGTGAGGCGGTTACGGCGCTCAAGCTCATGTCAGAGACGAGGGTGACGCAGAGTGGTCACGCGGACCGGCGGAGTCCGTCATCCTGACATCATCGCCTGTCGGACCCGTGCCAGTACAGTTTCCCTACCGCTGCCCCTGTGGATCTCACCCAATCCGCATGACGCCTGTCAATCGCGCCGAGGCGAACTCCCGCATGCGTGGGCTTCCTCGCTCTTTGGGACACGGATTGAACGAATCACAGCACGGATTGGGCGGATCGCTCGGCTGCAGCGGGGAGCTCGTCGCGCGCAGCTGTGTTAAACAAAAACATGCTGTGGTCATTGGACACCCCGCGATGATCCTGCCGCCGCAGGCGAGCGATCCGCCCAATCCGTGCAGTCATCCGTTCAATCCGTGCCCCAAAGAGCGAGGAACCCCACCACGCGCGCAACGGCGTGCTCTGCCTAACGCACCCCGAGTCAACGCCAGAAGGGTCCGGAGCCGCCGCCACGCGGGAGCTCTTCTCAAGCTGATCCACGTCAAGCTGACGAATTACTGGCGGACCGATCAGCTTGACCGAGCGCCTCTCGTCCGCCACCTTGCCGAAGGGAGGTACATCGGGGCGGGGCCACCACCGGGAGTGAGAGCATGAGAGCGCACGCCACCGACACGCATCCGCCCGTCGAGCAGTTCCACAGCGCCGTCTACGGCACCGTTTTTGGCCGACGGATGGAAGCCGTCCACCGCCTGCGCGCCGGAGATGCCCTCATCCTCGTGCCGGATCCGCCCGGCACGGACAACCCGGCCGTCTGGGTACACGCCGCCGGCGGCGACGTGGTCGGGCACCTGCCGTTTGCGGTGTCGGGGTGGCTCGTGCCCTGGATGCTCGAGGGCGGCCGGTGCCGGGCGCGCGTCCAACGCGTGGAAGCCGACGACGTCGCGAGCTGGAAGCGGGTCATCGTCCACCTCACCCTCGCATCCCTCTAACTGAGTTAGACGAGCCCGAGGGTCTTCCCCACGCGCTGGAACGCGCGGACGGCGGCGTCGAGGTCGTCGCGCGTGTGCGCCGCCGACAGCTGGCACCGGATGCGCGCGTGCCCCTGCGGCACCACGGGATAGCCGAAGCCGGTCACGAAGATTCCTTCATCCAGCATCATCTCGCTCATCCTGATGGCTAACGCCGTCTCGCCCACGATGATCGGCACGATGGGCGTCTCGCCCGGAATCGGCTTGAATCCGGCTTCGGTGATGGCCTCGCGAAAATACGACGTGTTCTCCCGCAGCCGCTCCACCCGTTCGGGGTGCTGCTCGATGAACGTGACCGCGGCCAGCGCGCTCCCCGCCACCGTCGGCGGCAGTGCGTTGGAAAAGAGCTGCGGACGCGAACGCTGCGTGAGATAGTCCGTGAGCGCCGCCGGTCCCGCGGTGAATCCGCCCGCCGCGCCGCCCACTGCCTTACCGAGCGTCGACGTGATCACGTCCACCTCGCCCAACACACCGTGATATTCCGCGGTGCCACGCCCCCGCATGCCCAACACGCCCGTGCCGTGCGAATCATCCATGACGACGATCGCATCGTACCTGCGCGCGAGCTCGAGAATGTCGGGCAGCTTCGCGATGTCGCCCTCCATCGAGAAGACGCCATCGGTCCAGACGATGCGGCGGCGCGCGCCGCGGGCTCCGGCGAGCTTTGCCTCCAAATCGCCCATGTCCGAGTGCTTGTACACCGCCGTCGTGCACTTCGTGATGGCCTTCGCCAACCGGATCGAGTCGATGATCGACGCATGATTGAGCGCGTCCGAGATCACGAAATCGCCTTCTTCCACGACGGTGGCCGTGAAGCCCTCGTTCGCGTTCCACGCGGACACGTACGTGAGCGACGACTCCGTGCCCACGAAACGCGCGAGCGCGCGCTCCAGATCGCGGTGCACGGTGAACGTGCCGCAGATGAACCGCACACTGCCGGTGCCCGCGCCGAACGTGTCGAGCGCGTTCTTGCCGCCCGCCACCACGGCCGGTTCCGCGGCCAGGCCAAGGTAATTGTTGGACGACAGGATCAGCACATCGCCGCGTCCTTCCATGCGGACGTGCGCCGCCTGCGGCGACTCGAGGTAATTGAGCCGCTTGTACACGCCGTCGCGCTTGAACGCGTCGAGGGCGCCGTTGAGTTGCGTGGCAAAGTTCGAATTCACGGCTGGATCGGAAAAGGGAAGGGCGCGGTCGTTAGGCAATCTCGAAAATCACCTTGCCGGCCTCGCCGCTCTTGATCGCGTGGATGGCCTCGTCGGCACATTCGAGCGGGAAACGGTGCGTGATCACCGGCGTCGGATCGAACTCGTGCGAGCGCAAGAAACGCGTCATCTGAATCCACGTCTCGTACATGCGCCGGCCCGTCACGCCATACACGGTCACGCCCTTGAAGATCATCTCGGTCGCAAAATCGAATTGCATCGGCTTGGCGGGCACACCGAGCATCTGCACGCGCCCGGCGGGCCGCACGAGCGCGAACGCTTGATGAATCGCCGACGGCACACCGGACATTTCGAGTACCACATCCACGCCCAACCCGTCGGTCCACTGCTTCACGGTGCGCTCGACGCCCTCGGGATGCACCACATCGTCGGCTCCCATCCGCTTGGCTAACGCGAGTCGCGTCTCGTTGACATCGGATGCGATGATCCGCGACGCACCCGCCGCGCGGCAGATGCCGGCGGCGAAGATGCCGATGGGCCCGCAACCGGTGATGAGCACGGTCGCGCCAGGGATGTCGGCGGTGAGTGCCGTGTGAAAGGCATTGCCCATCGGGTCGTGGATGCCGCCCACGTCGAACGAGATGTCGTCATCCAGATGCCACACGTTGGTCGCCGGCATCGCGATGTATTCGGCGAAGCAGCCGTCACGATCGACACCGATCACTTTCGCGTACGGACACGCATGCGCGTTGCCGGTTCGACAGAGCAGGCACCGTCCATCCACGATGTGTCCTTCGGCCGTCACCCGATCGCCGACATGGACATCGGTGACCAACGACCCCACCTGCGAGACGTCCCCGGCGAATTCGTGCCCAACGACGAACGGCGGATGGCACCGCCCGCGCGCCCACTCATCCCATTCGTAAATGTGGACGTCGGTGCCGCACACGCCGGCGCGACGCACGCGGATCAACACTTCGTCATCGCGAATGGTCGGGACGGGCACATCCTTGAGCTTGAAACCGGGGGCCGCAGTCTCTTTGACGAGCGCTTTCACGCGATCTATTGCTCCAATCGATGGTCAGGTAGCGTCTTCACACGACACGCGGCAGGCGTCGCCGCGCCGGAAAGCTGTCGCTCTACCGCGGACGACGCCAGGGGAATTTCGGGCGCGCCGCAGGTCTTGTACCGCGTCCGAAATGATGATCGCACCGGGAGAACGCCACCGGCGCGCTCGGAGCGATCCATGACGACGTGTCAGGCTTCTTCGCGCATGAAGAAACGGACAAAGCACGGGCACTGCGGACAAAACACGGACCGCTCGGCTGCGGCGGCGGAGACGTCGCGCCCGCATCGCCGTTGCATGAACGACAACAACGCCTTGTTGTTGTTAACACAGATCCAGTGGTCTCGCCAATGAGCGCCTGGACGCTCACCCCGCAGCCGAGCGGTCCGTGCTTTGTCGGAAGTGACCGTGCCTTGTCCGTTTCTTCATGGACGTAATTACCAGAACCAGATGCTAGCCTATGCTCAGAGGTGCTTCACCAGGGCATCAGAACACCGTGCCAATCTGCCCGCCATCCACCGCGATGGCGGTTCCGGTTACGAAGCTCGCCCGCTCCGACGCGAGAAACGCGACCACCGATGCGAGCTCACCCGGATGCCCGGAGCGCCCGATTGGAATCGCGCGACGTCGGTCGGCGAGCACTTCGTCGATCGAGCGATCTTCGCGCCGCGCTCGGCCAGCGGCCAATGACATCGCACGATCCGTGTCGAAGTGTCCGGTGAGAATGGTGTTGACCAACACGTTGTCCTTCGCGCACTCGGTGGCCAACGTTTTCGCGAACCCCGCGAGCCCGGCACGCGCGGTGTTCGACAGGACCAACGATGGTATCGGCTGCTTCGCGGCCGTGGACGTGAGATAAATGATGCGACCCCACTGACGACGTCGCATGCCGGCCAGCACTTGATACGTGAGACGGATCGACGCGAACAAGTTGAGCTCGATCGCCGCGCGATATTGTTCTTCGGTTGTGTCATCGATGTCAGTCGCGGGAGGTCCGCCCGCATTCGCGACGAGAATATCGATCGGGCCGAGCGTGGCCTTGGCTTCTTTGACTGCCGCGATGATCGCCGGTCCGTCCGTGACGTCCGCGGTCAAGGGCAGCACGCGGCGACGCGATTCGGCTGCGATTTCGCTCGCGGCGCGCGTCAACGTCTCGCTGTGTCGCCCAACGATGCCAACCGATGCACCTTCGACGGCGAGTTCCCGCGCGACGGCGCGGCCGAGCCCGCTCGATGCGCCCGTGACAAGCGCGACTCTTCCCTCCAACCCGAGATCCACTCGGCCCCTCCTGCGCGCAAAGTGATGCTCTCTAATACTACAGAATCGCGCGCGACGAAACCGCCGTCAGTCCAGCGCGAGGATTCGCGCGATGCGCGCCGCCGCATGTTCGCCACTCGCGACTGCGCCTTCAATGAGCGGTGTCGTCAAATAGTCGCCCGCAAGCGCAACGGGCAGTGCGATGGAATCGGCCAGCGCCGTGCCGATCGCGCGATCGCGCACAAATCCTATGTACGGGATGGGTGACCCGGGCTCGAATCGATACACACGCGCACGCATGATGTGGCCGCGAACTTCGGGCACGAGCGCTTCGACGTCAGGCAGCATTTTCGCCGCGATCGATTCGGATGACGCCGCACGCAGTGTTTCGAGTGACGCCGGCGTCGTCCACGCGAGCACCGCATCTCGATCGACCCGCAACGCGTGCTTGGCGCCGTGCACGACGCACGCGCTCACCGTGCGCGCCGTGCGCACGTCTTGAAAAATGCCGAACGCATCTCGCGGCGGCGCGCAGTCCAGCGCCAGGGCTAACGTGAGCGTGTCTCGCATCGGAATCGCGGCGAGCCAGCGCGCGAGCGCGTCATCGGGAGGGACGTGCGCCGCGACCAGCGCGTGCGCCGCTCGCGGATCCGTCGCGATCACTGCGGCGTTCCCCTCCCACGCGCGCCCCGACGCATCGCGCACGGACACGCGGGTCGTGCGACGGACGGTACCACCCTCGATCTCCAGTGCGGTCGCGCGCGTGTCGTGCACGACCTCGACGTCGCCGAGCGCGCTGCCCAACGCGGCCGACCACCCGTTGACGGGCGCGAGCGCGTCACCGTCACTGCCGTACCGCCCGAGCGTCAGGTAGAACGCGAGCGACACGTCGGACGCCGACAGATTGTAAAACCCATTGCACGGCGGCTCGGCGAGCGTGTCGGCGGCCGCTGGTCCGATGCGGCGTTCGACGAATGCACGCACACTTTCGGTGTCCAACGATGCGGGAATCCGCGCGCCGGACGCGTCGAGTGCATCGTGGTAGCGCGCGAGCAGCGGCAGCAGATACGTCGCCAGTCGCACTTTGTCGAGCGCGCTCAGTCCGCTGAACGAGAGCAGGCTGCGCAGCGATCCGAAGCGCAGCGGAAGACGCTCGTCGCCGCGAACGACAATGTCGTGTGCGACGCCGCTCTCGAGATGCGCGCCCAGCATGCGAACGGTGCGTGAGAATCCGCCCGTGATGAGCTGCGCACCCGTGTCGATCGGCAGACCGTCCAACACATCGCTGCGTGCGCGGCCACCGAGCGTTGGACGCGCCTCGATGAGCGTGACGCGCACACCCCGCGCGCGCAGCGCCGCGGCTGCAGCGACGCCGGCGAATCCGCCGCCGATGACGACGACACGCACATCCGTCATGTTGGTTGTCCAACCGCGCGCAACGCACGAATCGTGCAACGAATTGCAAGCGCGCTATTGCGTGTGTTTTTCATCGTTCCTATATTCGCGCAAGGGCCGCACGCAGCAATCTCTTGTCGAGGTTCGTGAGTGGCGCGAATAATACTTCGATTCCGCAGTCACACATCAGAGCAGCCGGTCGCCAGACTCTCCGTGAGCGGCGCACCGACGCGGTCCCCGTCTCACTCAACGCTTCCGTTCCGCCTCATCGTCAATTGTCGCCGCGCCGGCATCAGTCGGCGCGGCGTTCTTGCATCGCGCGCGTCCGCGTTAGCGTCCCATCGCGGGCCGCGCACGTCGTGCAACACGTCAGCTATCGGTAACATCGCGGGTGTGACGGTCGTCGATGGACAACGTGCGCTCCTAACGCGACGCGGCGCGATGCACGCGCACGTCGCGCCACACGAGAGGCACGCCGCATCGGAATCGATGATCGTTCGCTGTTCGTGCTGACGCGTCGTTCGATGCATGCATCGACCTCGTCATGAGGTCGTTCGAGCGTGCGGCAGGCGCCATCGGTGCTTGCCCACATCGCCGCCGGTCCACCGGGGGATCGGTCGGCACCAAACTCCTTGAGTGGAGATGAACCCATGGCAACGCGGAAAAAAGGCGCCAGAAAGAAGTCCGCTCGCAAAGGCGGTCGGAAGAAGACCGCTCGCAAGGCCGCGAAGAAGCGGAAGTAGCCAGTTAGTCGTAGTCGTTGAGAACAACAAAAGAGGCCGGCGTGAACCGCCGGCCTTCTTTTTTGGTACCGCCGCAGCTCGACCGACTCGATCGAGCGAGCGCCTCAGGCTGCCCGCGGCGCTTTCCCCGCCGTCTCACGCTCGGGCGCCGGTCCCCACATGTACGCCCAAAATGCAGGTGTCGGCTCGTCTCGTTTGCCGTTCGAGATCACGATGCCTACCGGCTCGACACTCATCTTATCATCGTCTTTATGCGCGACATTCGTTGCGGCCATCGATCACCCCTCGTTGTTTGACCCCGCGACACGTGCGGAGCGATGGGCCGCAAAGCAGCGTATGTGCCACGTTCGCCACGCAGCGCCAACACCTTGCCAGGCAGCTACTTGCAGAAAAAAAGGCCCTCCAGCGGGAAGGGCCAACGACGCGGAATGACACGCCAGTGGGATCGGGCGTTGTGTCGAAACGCTACGCGACTTCCTTCCGCGCGAGGAATGTCTCGCCGCTGTATCCCATTCCCAGATCGCCGCGCTCCACGGTGATGTGCCATCCGCGATAGCAATCGCGCAACTCTTTCAGAGCGTCACCACCCACGGACCCCTCCACCACGTGCACACCGCCGGCGGTCGTCGCCTGCTGGAGGAGCTCGATCGCGCGCGCGCGATCGACCGTCGACAACCCACTCAACGCCGCCGCCGCAACGACCACTGCGTTGAGTGGGCGGTCCGGCGACCAGTTGGCCAGGTCCTCACCCACGCAGCGAACTCGGCTCGTGAGGCCGACTTCGGCGGCGGCGTTCAAGACGCGCTCGAGCACATCCTCGGTGGTGTCGACGGCGGTGACCGCGCATCCGTTGGCAGCCAGATAGATGGCGGGCCCTTCGACGCTCACGCCAGCTACGAGCACGTGGCCCTCGGACACCGACAGCGCGGCGCGCGCCAGCGCCGAGTCGGCGCGGAACCCCCAACGCTCGGGCCGACTGAACTCCTTGAGCGCCTTGAGTCTACGCTTACGCCACGTCGCGAATGATGGCAAGCGCAGCCGACCCTGAATGATGCGGTCGACTTCGGCGCACAGAAGGATTTCCGTGAGCGCCAGCTGCGGTTGGGACTGCAACGAAGCCACTGCATCGTCGCCGATCTTGAGGATCGCGCTACGAGGGATGGATTCCTTGTAGTTCTCGATTTCCCGCTCGACGAACAGCTCGTACTCGTATCTGAGAGAGCGTGGCCGTTGACTCATTTTGGCACAGGCGCGGGCTACGGATGGAATGTGTGTACCTAAAGTAGAACTTTGTCCGTAGCGCGCAAGTCCCTATGCAGGTTCGACGTGGACCGTGACGCTTGATGCACCAAGTTCAGTGTGCAATCTCGCCTCCACTGCGTCGGACACACGATGAGCGGCTTCGACGGACGTGCTCCGGTCGACGCCGATGGTCACTTCCACGAGAAGCACACCCGATGCCATGGCTCGTGAGCGCACCGACCGGACATCGACGACGCCCGGTATCGCGCTCAAGAGTTGGCGGATCTCGCGCGCCTCGATGGCCCGCTCGTCGACCAGGACGGGCACGCTCCGCCGGACGATCTCGAAGCCGTTTCGGGCGATGACCAGGGCGACGGCGATGGCGAGGTACGGATCCACGATGCCCCAGCCGTGCCGCGTGAGCAGCAGGGACGCCAGCGCCGCGCAGGTGACGTACACATCGCTCCGCGTGTGCGCGGCGTCCGCCAACAGAAACGCACTCTGCAGACGTTCGCCGCGCCGCCGCTCGTACCACACCACGAGCACGTTCACGAGCATCGTCGCCGCGACGAGCGCGAGTTGCGGAATGCTGGCAGCGTTAGGAATCTCGCCGCGCACCGCGTCGTGCACGCCCTGGCGCAGCAGCTCGAAGCACGTGATCGACAAGAATCCGACGATGCCGAGTGCGCCTAACGTCTCGAACTTCTGGTGGCCGTACGGGTGCTCTTCATCCGGACCGCGCGCCGCGACACCCACGAGCACGATACCGAGCAGATTGTTGAAGACGTCGAGCCCCGATTCGAGCGCGGCGCCGAGCACGGACAGCGCGCCGGTGTGTACGCCAACCGCGATCTTGACGACGACGACGAGCAGGTTGAGCGCGAGGATGACGAGCAGCGTATTCCGGATCGCGGGTGCGCGCGCCGAGCGGGGTCCGGGAGCGGGTGGGGGCGTGGCGTGCGCGGCGCTGGACACGAACCAAGAATATGAGGTGCCTGGAATCAGAGCCAGATGGTGTGCAATAGATTCCGGTGTCGCGTCACCGTGTCGCCGGACGAGGTCGAGATGCCGGAGCTGCCTGAAGTCGAGCATGCCGCGCGAGTCCTGCGCGCCGCGATCGCCGGCCGTCGCATCGTCCGCGTGCGGGTGCTGCACCCGGCGTTGCGCCGGACGCTGGCGCCGTCGGCGCAGCGCCGTCTCGCCGGACGCGTGGTGCGCGACGTCGTGCGCCGCGGCAAGCACCAGGTGCTCCACCTCGACAACGGTTCTGCGTTAGTCGCGCACTTTCGTATGACCGGCGACTGGGTCGTGGGGCGTGCCACAGATGCGCGCGAGCGCTACGCGCGCGCCGAGCTGGAGTTGGACGATGGCGCGCGCGTGACGCTGTCCGATGCGCGGGCGTTAGCCACGCTCACGCTGGCGGACGATCCGGCCGACGTGCTGCCCGTGTTGGGCCCGGAGCCCGACGACCCGTCGCTCACGCCGGCGACACTCGCCGCGGCGCTCTCGCGCCGTCGCGGCGCCATCAAACCGGCGTTGCTCGACCAACGGGTGATCGCGGGCGTCGGCAACATCTATGCAGCCGAGGCCTTGTGGCGGGCGCGCATCGACCCGCGCACGCCGGCTCGCTCGTTAGGCACCGCGCGCCTCAGGCGCCTCATCGGTGCGATCCGGACGGTGCTGCGCCGTGCGCCCGCCGGCCGATATCAAACCGACGTGGCCGCGTCGCGATGGCACGTCTACGACCGCGAGGGCCTCACGTGTCACCGGTGCGGGGGCACGGTGAAGCGGATCGTGCAGGCGGGACGGTCGACGTACTTCTGTCCGAGCTGTCAAACGTGAACGAGACGCTCCTCCGCGGGCACGCTCACTCGGCTTGGATGACGGCGGCCTTGATGTAGCCCGTCTCCGGAATCGTGAGCACTTCCGGATGGTCTAACGGCTGGCCGAGCATGTGGCGCAGCGTCATGCGACGCCCACTGTCGGCGGCGGCGCCGGAGAGCATGTCGAGGAACAGCGTCTTCGACAGGTGGAAGCTGCAGCTCGCGGTCAGCAGCATGCCTCCGGACGAGAGCAGGCGCATCGCGCGCAGATTGATTTCCTTGTAGCCGCGCAGCGCCGATGCGAGCGCGCCGCGCGTCTTCGCAAACGCGGGCGGATCGAGCACGATCGTGTCATAGCGCTCGCCGCGCGACTCCGCGTCGCGAAGGTACTCGAAGACATCGGCTTCCACGAAATCGATCGAATCGATGGCGTTGCGCCCTGCATTCTCTTTCGCGCGCGCGAGCGCCGCCAGCGAGCTGTCGACGGCCGTCACGCGATCGGCGCGCTGCGCCATGTGCAAGGCGAACGAGCCGTGATAGCTGAAACAGTCGAGCGCGCGGCCTCGCGCCAGTTGGCCGGCGAGCACGCGATTCTCGCGTTGATCGAGGAACGCGCCGGTCTTCTGTCCGTCCCAGGGCGCGGCGAGATATCGCACACCGTGTTCGCGGACCTCGATCTCGCGCGGCACATCGCCGGCGAGGAGCACGGTTTCGCGCGCCAGGCCTTCCTTCGTCCGAACGGTGGCGTCGTTGCGCGCCAGTACGCCCGCCGGTGCACACAGGTCGATGAGTGCCTCCAGGATCGGCGCGCGGAATGCTTCGACGCCGGCGCTCAGCAGTTGGATCACGAGCCAGCGGTCGTAGCGGTCCACCACCAGCGATGGGCATCCGTCCGCTTCGGCGTGCACGACGCGCCAGGCGGACACGTCGCTGCCTAACGAAGCCCGCCGCGCGGCGCTGGCCCGCAGCCGGTCGCGCCACCACGCTGCATCGATCACGGCGTCGGCGCGCGCGTCGAGGAGGCGCAGCGAGATCTCGGACGCCGGACTCCACAGCGCCCAGCCTAACGGACGGCGCCCGGTATCCCGCACCAGCACCGCCCCGGCCGGCGCGTCCGGCCGGCGCGTCACGTCGCTGCGATAAATCCACGGATGGCCGCTCGCCCACCGGTGCGCACCCTTGCGCGACACGACGGCGTCGGCGCTCACTGCCCGGTCGTCGCGGCCGTGCCGCCGGCGGCAATCACCAGCCGCCGGAGTTGCGGGATGATCGCCAGCCGCATCAAGCCGCGCGGCGCGGCGAGCGAATCCAGCTGCGCCAACCGGCCGGACGTCCAGGCGCCCGCGGCGGGCTGGCCGCCGCTCAGATAGCGAAGCGCGTCGGCGCCGATCGCGCCCGCGGTTGCGAGCGCCGCGGCCGCGCTGTCTGCGTCCGTTAGGAGCGGCGCGCGCGTGCGCAGCGTGGCGATCGCTGGCGCAATCGCTTGCCAGTCGGCGAACATCGTCGCGAGGGAGTCGCGCAGGCCGGGTGCGCGCGACGGATCGCGAAACAACGTGTCGAGCAGCGCCGACAAGGCCCGCCCCCCGGCCGCATCCGGCGTGACGATGTCGCCCGGCTCGACGAGCGGCGTGAACGCCGTTGGGCGGCGCGTGTGCATGCGCTGGCCGAGGCTCACCGGCTCCACGACCTGCTGCAGCGCGCGCAGCGGCGTGATCCGATCCGTCTGCGCGATCAACTGCCACAGCGCATCAGGCCCTGACAGATGATGCGCGCCGACATCGGCCAGCTCCACGCTGACCGCGCCGAGGCGTCGATACATGTCGTTCGGGTTGACGACCGTCGCCGGCGACCACAATCGCTCGGCGATCGCCGCCGTGCGCGGCCAGATGCGCGAGTCGATCGTCTCCGGTGTCACCAATTCACCCCACATGCACGCCTCCCCGCCCAACACGCGCGCGATCTGTGCGCTGTCCAGCTCCGAGCCCGAAGGAATCGGATCCACCGCATACAGCTGCCCCGCGCTCGACATCGCGTCCAAATAGTAGCCGGCCGAGAGAATTCCGGAGTAGCCTTGGGATGCCGCGGTGAACAGCGAGCCCTGGCCGCGCCACGATTGCACGACCACGTCGTGCGGAAGATCGGGATGCAGAATTTCATCCCAGCCCACGACGCGTTTGTGTTGGGCGGAGAGAATGCGCGACAACCGCTTGTTGAAGTACGCCTGCAGCGCGGCGAAATCTTTCAGCTTGTGACGCCGCATGAATCGGTGGATCGCGGTGTTCGACTCCCACGCATGCGCGTCCACTTCGTCGCCGCCAATGTGCCAGTACTTGTCGGGAAAAAGCGGCGCCATTTCCGCGACGAATCGCCTGATGAAGGTGTAGACCGACTCGCGCGTCGGATCGAACGCCGCGGCCGTGAAGTTGTAATCCGTCGGCAGCGTGTACGGGCCGGGCGAGCTCGCCAGCGCCGGATAGCCGACGAACCAGCTGATCGAGTGGCCGGGCATGTCGAATTCCGGCACGACACGAATGCCGCGATCGCGCGCATACGCCACGATCTCGCGCACCTGCGCCTGCGTATAGTACGAGCCGCCGGAGCCGAGATTTTGCAGCTTCGGATACCGCTTGCTCTCGACGCGAAATCCCTGATCGTCGCTCAGATGCCAATGCAGCACATTCAGCTTCACGGCGGCCATCGCGTCGAGGTTGCGCTCGATGACATCCACGGGCTCGAAGTGCCGGGATACATCGATCAACAGTCCGCGCCACTTGAACCGCGGGCGGTCGGCGATGTGCGCGAGCGGAATCGTGTAGCCGGAGCCGCCACCGGTCACGAGCTGCTGAAACGTTTCCAGTCCGCGCAGCGCGCCCACCACGGTCGGCGCACGGAGGACGGCGCGGAAAGTCGTCACGTCCAGCGTGTACGATTCATCTTCATCCACCGACTGCACCGCCTCACCGGGGGCGCGCACGTCGATGACGAGCGTGCCTAACAACGAGTCGCGCGCGATGGCGCGAGAAAGCGGCAGGCCGGTCCGGCGCGCGAGGCGCGCGATCGTGCGATCGGCGGCGCGCTCGAGGCGGCCATCCTTGAAGCGGGGCAGTGCGACTCGAAACGATGACGTGAGCGGGAGCTGGCCGCCCGAATCAACATGGATCGATGCCGGCATCGGCATGAGCGACAGCTGCGCCACCGCAGCGGAGTCCTGGGATTGCGCGGTGACAGACCCCGCGGCTGTCGTCAGTGCGACGCCGAGCGAGAGTGAGAAAGACAGGCGCATGAAACGGCGGCGTGAAGGAAGACGAGAGGCGAGACGGTTCGGCGGGATGCGCGACACGAGTCCATGCCCACCGTGATGACGATCGGAGGGCGACGTGGGTGGCGCGCTGCGAGCGGACGCTGACGTAGTCGCGAGCTGGTAGGGCAGACGCCGGAAAGTGTCTCAGTGTGCACGCCTCGCGCAATGGCGCGCGGCCACCTTCGCTCAGTGACCGATTGCCGTGCGGATCGCTCGCGCCGCTCGTTCGGGATCGCGCGCGCCGAAGATCGCACGAATCACGGCCACGCCGGTTGCGCCGGCTTGTATGGCCGCGATCGCATTGGTTGCATCGATGCCGCCGATTGCCACCGCCGGTTGCTTGGCCAACACGACAAGCTCGGCGAGTCGTTCGGTGCCGATCGCCGTGCCGGCGTCGTGCTTCGAGTCCGTCGCGTACACCGGTCCAATGCCGACGTAGTCTGCATCGGCGGCGAGCGGCAACTCGGCGTCCGTGCCAACGCTCGCGCCGATAATGAAGTCGCTCGGCACCACGCGGCGGAGCGCGGCTGGCAGCACGTCCTCGGCTCCGACGTGCACGCCGGCGGCGCCGGCGGCGATCGCGACATCCGCGCGGTCGTTCACGATGAGCGGCACATCGCGCGGCAGCGTTGCGATGAGCGCACGCGCCACTTCCACCAAGGTTCGGGCATCCGCATCTTTGAGACGAAGTTGAATCATGGTCGCACCGCCGCGCGCCGCGGCCTGCGCGCGGGCGATGAGATCGGCGGCGTCGCCGCGCATGTCGTCCGTGATCGCGACCAGTGTGAGTTTCTCAGGAGCAAGCATGGATGTCCCTGGCAGGTGAGCGACACTTCGGCGCGCTCCGCGGCGCCACGACGATCGACCGCGACGACCCGGACCGCGTTCGCGACGCCACGCGCGAGCTGCTCGAGCGGATGATCGCCGCGAATAACATAGCGGTTTCCGACATCATCAGCGTCGTGTTCACCGTGTCCCACGACATCACGAGTGAGTTTCCGGCGCGCGCCGCGCGCGAGCTCGGCTGGGTGGATGTGCCGTTGCTGTGCGCGACCGAAATTCCCGTGCCGGGCGCCGTGGCGCACTGCATCCGCGTGCTCATTCACTTGGAATCGGCGCGCCCGCGGAGCGAACTGCGTCCGGTGTATCTGCGCGGCGCCGCGCAGCTGCGCGACTGACGGAAGGCGGAGTCGGCTACCTGCCGCTGCCGTGTTCGTGCCGGATCTCGGCCTTCGCGGCTTTGTGCTCCTTGAACGTCGTCCGGAATTCGTGGTGCCCGTCGGTGTCGGCCACGAAATAGAGATACGGCACCGAAGCGGGGAAGAGCGCGGCCTCGATGCTCGCGCGCCCCGGCGACGCGATCGGACCCGGCGGCAGGCCGGCGTGGCGGTACGTGTTGTACGGCGAGTCGACCTCGAGATCGTGATACGTCACGCGGTCGTGGTGCTCGCCTAACGCATACTGCACGGTGGGATCCGCCTGCAGCGGCATCTGCGCCTTGAGGCGATTGTGGTACACGGCGGCGATCACCGGCCGCTCCTCGGGCAGCCGCGCTTCCTTTTCCACGATCGACGCCAGCGTGATGATGTCGTTGCGGCTCATCGCCAGCTGCTGCAGCCGATCGTCCCACCGCGGATCCCACACCTGCTCGAAGCGGTGCACCATTTCTCGCACCGCGGCGCGGGGCGCGGTGCCGTACGCGAACACGTACGTGTCGGGGAACAGGTAGCCCTCGAGCGTCGGCGTCGGCACATCGAGTTCGCGCAGCAGCGACGTGTCGCGCACGGCCGCCTCGACCGATTCGGCGGGCGCACCGAGTGCCGTGGCCAGCGCGGGGATGATCTCGCGCAGCGACCAACCCTCGGGGATCGTTAGGCGGCGCTCGAGGCCCTGTCCTTCGTGGAGCGCTTCGACGAGCGCACTCCATCCCATGTCGCGCTGCAGTCCGTACGTGCCCGCCTTGATGTCGCGATCGCGTCCCGTGAT
>Ga0209168_10001066_pt1 | contig 22823 bp, 22 predicted proteins | sample Coa_R1_FD_187156 | JGI IMG/M metagenome (GOLD analysis project Ga0209168, IMG submission 187156) | Surface soil microbial communities from Centralia Pennsylvania, which are recovering from an underground coalmine fire - Coalmine... | ecosystem: Environmental > Terrestrial > Soil > Unclassified ...
CATCAAGGATATCGCCTGCTAGGCCGAACGCCGGCCACGCTCTTCGCCGGCAGAAAGGCTGGCTAACCTATGCTGCGGGGCTCGCTTGGAGCGCAAAAGTGTCAACACCTCGTCCACACTGGACAGCCTAGCGCACGATTTAGACGTTAACAACCTAAATACCCAATCCCATTCGGCCCCCATCTTGGCACCTCTTGGGTATGCGGCTGTTGAGGAGGACGATTCTGCGATCTTCTACTCCCACCTCCGCGCGGTCAAAAGACCCCCTTTCGGGCGCCGGACCGCCTGAGTTTGTGGAAGCGCGGAGAACTCGGGATTTCGTACGCGAGCGCTGGGGTCCAGACGCGTACGCAGGGACAATGGCGACATACACAGGTGTGCGGCGCGTCCATCGGGAGCAGAGTGGTGATCCTGTGCGACGTCACAATCGGGGAAGGCGCCATCGTCGGCACCGGCAGCGTCTTGACACGAGATGTGCCGCCCAGGACGGTCGTGCCCGGCAATCCCGCAGGCGTGTCGCGTCCCGTCCGACCGTAACGATCGACCCACTCATCGAAACTCCACGACCGTGTTCGGTCGGATCGTCAGCCATAGACGCTCGTCCGTGCGGCGCACGTACTCCCCGTCCCACCGGTCCACCGGTGCCGGGGCCCGCTCCGGCAGCTCGCTTCCGCGCGCGATCACGCACACAGACGCCGTCGTGTGAAACTCGAGCGTTACGCTCCCATTGTAGATTCGCGGATCGAGCCGGTTCACCACGGCAAAGCGCGCGCGCGCCCCCTTGCCCGTCAAGCTGACGACCGACGTTTGCGCGCGCAGCACACGGTATGCGTACAACGGCCCCATTGGCACGTACCACGCGTCGTCGCGCCCGCCCACGTGGGCGAGGTGCCGTTCGTAAAAGCCGTTGGGCCCGTACTCGATCCACTGTGGGTGTGAGATGAAACTGTAAATGCCGCCCGCTGCGTAGACCTCGTCAAACTTCTCGTTCAACGCCTTGACGTTGGTGCGTCCCGAGACGGCGACACCGTCGGTTGTAGTGTACCCGTTTTGCACGGCCTGCGTGTAGCGGGCCGCAAAGGGATTCGCATCGTAGGTCTTGAGGTCTGGGACCAAGTGCCGATCGTGCCGTTCTCCGGGGTAAACGCGGGCGACCAAGTATCCCGCGAGCGCCACCTTTCGCTGCGCGAATCTCCGGTCTGCGCAGTTCCCACACGGGTATGCCCACGTCCACACATGGGATTGATCGGTATGCTCGAGGATATCTCTCCTCGAACCATCGAGCTCATAGCGCGACATCGCCCGGAAGCAGAAGGCGAGCGTCTCGGGCGTCCGACACGGATGCCGCCGGGAATGGGCGCCGACTTCATGACCGTCCCGCGCAGCCCTTCGGAGCCGCGGCCACAACCGGGCGATGGCGGGAACTCCGGTACTGACGAAGACCGTCGCCTTGATACCGTACGTGTCCAGCACATCGAGACAGACGCGGACCTCCGGCGTCGTATCATCGATGCTGTGCGTCACCGCGACGCGCGCGTCGTTGAGATAGCGAGTCGCCCCAACCAGCCGAATCGTCCCGTCGCCGGCCCCCAGTTCGTCGGCACGAACGCCGAGCCGGGCGAGTGGATCTCCCGCAGGTCGGCCGGGCTGCACAACGGGACGGACAAGATCCGCCAGGTCTCCCCAGCACAGGCGGCTGTCGCGGACACGCCACGCCAGCGCCTGCGCACGGGCCACGATGACACCCTTCATGGGAGAAAACCCGACCGCCACTCGGTGCCGAAGCCACCCTGGCATGGTGTCTTAGTTCTTCCCACGCGGCGTTTTCCCTTACGCGCGTGGTCAACCATCCACGCCGATCCAAGGTTCGAAGGATGGACACGCCACCCGACCGATGGTTTGGTCCACACGGATTCTCCCGGTTTGATCCCCCGTCCCCGCGAAGGTCGATCCGATCTGCTTCCCAAGCAGCGGGCCGCGGGTTCGAGTCCCGTTTCCCGCTCCATCGCTCACCCTTAGCTGTAACCCGCGCAAGCGGGACATGCCGACGCGGGCCTCACGATCAACCGATACGGCCACCTCTTCAACTCCGTCCCCATCACGCCTGTCGAGTGGTGGGACGATCTACTCAGGCCTACTGGATGCCCTCACATCAATCAGGGTGTCGAAACTCGCGAACGGCACCGGCAACCTTTGGGCGTCGAACGCGCGCCGGACGAGCGAGGCATCGGGCCTGCGGAGGATGTGGGTTGGTTACATTCTCGCAAGCCCTCCACGGCGGCTCGTGCAGGACCCGGAGCGCCTCCGCACCCCATACGTCCACGCGGGCATAACGGTGCTCGAACCCGGTCCAGGCATGGGTTTCTTTACGCTCGAACTGGCCCGCCTCGTCGGCCCTGCCGGCCGTGTCATCGCTGTAGACATCGAGCCGCGAATGATAGCTGGCTTGCAGCATCGTGCGCGGAAGGTTGGACTGCTCGACCGCATCGACGCGCGTGTCGTTCAGCCAACCTCGATGGGCCTCCGCGACGTGGAGGGAATGATCGATTTCGTATTCGCCTTTTTCGTGGTGCATGAGATGCCTGCGTCGGCCGCGTTTTTCGTTGAGGTCGCCCGCGCGTTGAAGCCTGGCGCGTCTCTTTTTCTTGCCGAACCCGTTGGCCACGTGGGGGACGCAGCGTTCACCGCGGAGATCACCGCGGCTGCCCTCACGGGCCTTTCCGTGGATCGTCGGTCGTTGCTGCGTGGAAGCCGCGCCGCGCTGCTCCGCAAGCCTGCCGCGTGATCGCGTCGCCCCCGAGACCACAACCTCTAGCCGCGCGGGCAGAGGTCGCTGCCTGCACCTCAGAGAGTCACGATAGCACCGATCTTGGGGCGGCGCTCACGGCCACGACCGTCAGGAAGTCCTCGGTTTTTCGAGTGATTCCTTCGGCCGCGCCTGGGACGCTAGGCCCGAAGCAACTTGAACGCTTGATTCCAGTTGCCCGTGCTCACGCTCGCGAGCACCCAGACCAAGCACATCGCTTCGAGGTAGTGAGCGGCGCTGATTCTGCCGACGTCGATCACCTTCCACCCGAAGTCCTTGCAGAGATCCGCGGCGCGCGTCTTGGCGCCAGCATCGTCGCCGCAGATGAACATGTCTGGCGGCCCACCGGGAAGTTGAGGACGGAACATCAACCCGTGCCCCACGGTGTTGAACGCCTTGACCACGTGCGCGTCCGGTAAGAGCCGCTGATGCCGTTCACCGCCCGAATCCCCTACCCCGCCAACGAGCAGGGGCGGCATCCCTTTCGAGAAATCGAGGGGGTTCGTCGCGTCCAACACCAGCTTGCCCCGGAACTGGTCCGGCCCGGCCAGCCGAATCGCGTTCTCTGCAGCCACGCCCAGTGTCGCGAGCACCACCACGTCTCCGAACTGCGCCGCCTGCGCGAATGTGCCGTGGGACGCATTAGATCCCGCGGACTCGGCCCACCCGACGGCGCCCGCGCTGTTCGGTTCGCGCGAGCCCATCATGACACGATGCCCAAGAGTGAGAAAGCCCTGCCCCAGTGCCTTCCCCACGTCCCCGCTGCCCAGCACTCCAACGTTCACGGCGACCCTCCGCGCGACTTCGATGTGTGCCGATTTGTCATGGAGACTATCATACGTCCGTTCGGGGCGGCGCTATCAGGGTCGAACACAACCGCGGAACCGCGCCCGAACCGGCGTCTTGATGCCAACCGGCCACGCGATGCCGCGAGCGCTGTTTGATCGACCCGATCCCGGTCGTTTCCTTGACTTGTGTCCCATCACTGCTCCCGTCGTCACGCGAGCCGCGGGTGCGCAGTGGAATGGCCTCGCGGCACGCCAGAGACTGGATCGAGCGACACGACGGAGACTCTCGCCCGTCGAGCGACCGCGGCGGGGAAGCGCATCTCCTTGGCGGTGGCCAATCTTCACCTGCGAGAAGTACGCCGCCATCAGTCCCGCCGCGATCCGCTCACGAACCTCTTCAACCGGCGCCACATGGAGGAATCGATGGGGCGAGAGTTGCACTGCGGCGCACGCAGCCACGAACCTGCCGCGTCTCTCACGATCGATATCGATCGTGTCAAAGAGCGCACTGATCGGTTCGGTCATCAGGCGGGCGACCCTGATTCACGCCGCGGATGAGATGCTCTACAGGGCGAAAGCCGAGGGGCGCAACAGAGTCCTCGTGACGATGGGGGCGCATGCGTGATGCGCGTCCACACGCGCACCACCCGCGTCGAATCAATCGGTTGCTGATTTCGCGGCCCCGCGCTCCACAGACCCTTGGTATCATGCGTCTCCCGACCGGGGGGCACCCGCGCCACGTCGTTGAAAAACCTCGCGTTCATCCCGATCGGGTCGTCGTGCAATCACGCTGCGCCGTGAAACGGCGGATAGCGGTCCGTCGTGAGCAGAAACGCATAGGCAGTCACCCGCAGCGACCAGCGCAACGCCCCGACGACGAAGTCGAACAGCGGGCGCGGATAGCGTCCCGTGAACAGGATCGCAAACCAGGCGACGATGACGCAGAACCCTGACGCAACGAAGAGGAACACCAAGACGATGTAGTGTGGAATGGCCAAGAACCACTTGACCAGCGGCAGCCAGCGATTCAACTCATGCGCCGCAACAGGGTACGGGATCGCGAGGTGAACGGCTTGGTCCTCATCGGTCGACGGGTACTCGTCGCGGAGCAGCGCCACGTATGCTGAGACGCGGATGTTGAACCTCACGAGCGCGAGGTTCCAGTCGAACCACCAACGCGGGTACGTCTGACGGACAACGAGCATCAACACGGTCGGCAGAACAACAAGCCCTCCCGACTGCAACACAGGATGCTTTGTCCCACCGGTCGCCCCACTGAGTAGCGCGAGGATGACGAGAATCGGGACGACGGTCAACGCTCGGAACGCGGTGGTGAGTCGGTTCAGTTCTCGCTCTGGGTAGTCGACCTCGAGCGTCGCCGGGAATCCCGGCGAATTGTCCACCATGTTGTGTCACCCCAGGTGTGTGTCGTCGGGCGCGTGATGCATTCGACTCACCGGGCGGGCTGTTCTGTCGTGCGCGTCGCGTTGAAGGCAGCGAGAAATCCCAGCCAGGACTTTCGTGCTTGCCTCCTGATTCCTTCCACCGGCCCGCGGAGGCCGGGGTCGCGCCCGGACTCCGGCCCCGTGTCCACGCAAAGGCTCGAGCCAGATCGCGGAGCGACCGCGGCACGCGTCTTACCGTCTTACGTTCCTCCCGGATCACCGAGTGGCACTCCGGTGCGACGATGAGGGGGTCTCAAGGCGTCGGAGGCACAATCCTTCTCGCGTGGTTGCCGAGGAGAATCTGGATACCCGGCTGGGAACCTTCCGGGGGAGGGAATGCGGCCGCGATATCAGAAACTGTCACCACGCCTCTGCACCCGGGACGCGTGGCGCCAAGGACCCGACAGCGCGTCGGCGGGCGAACGACCGCCGGCTCAGAATCACGCAAGGGGGGATTCCTGTGGGGTATGCGATCACCCGTCGTCGTTTCCTCTCTTCGCTCGCCGTTGGAGCCAGCGGAGCGCTTCTGGCGGCGCGCTCCACGCGCGCCGCGACGACGGCGAAGTCTGGAGGAACGCTCATCGCGGGCTGGGAGGCCGAGCCCGGCGCCTTCGACAACGATATCGACCGCGGCGCGGTGACGCGAACGCTGCTCCACAACATCTATGATCGTTTGGTTGACCGTGACATGACGGCAAAGGCGAACCAACCCCTGATAGGCAATCTCGCCACCTCTTGGAACGTCTCACCCGATGCGCGGACGTACACCTTCAAACTTCGTCAAGGGGTGCTGTTCCACGACAGGACGCCGTTCGATGCCGAGGCCGTGAAGTTCAACATCGATCGCGACTCGGATCCTGGCCACAAGTACTATAACAAGGCCGGCGCCGGGAGCCTGAAGCTTGGTTACGGCAACCTCGCCAGTGTCGATGTCGTCGACAAGAACACCATCCGCATCGTCCACAGAGATCCGTTTGCCGATTTCTTGCAGGTGCTGGCGTTTGGTACTTATTCGATCGCAAGCCCGACGGCCATTCAGAAGTACGGCAACGAGGATTACCCCAACCATCCGGTGGGCACCGGACCGTTCAAGTATGTCAGCCGCGAGAAGGGCGTGAAGGTGACCTTCGAGCGAAATCCGGATTATTGGGCAGGCGCACCGGCGATCGACGGCTTCGTCGTTCGCCCTCTGCCCGAGGCGGTTACCCGAGTGACGGCGCTCCAGACCGGCGAAGTCGATTGGATCAACGCGGTCAATCCCGACAGTATGGCCAGCGTGAAGGCGAATCCGAATCTGGTGCTCGACCTGGCGCAACTTCCGAATACCTGGGGCTACATTCCCAACCACAAATACCCCCCGACAACGAAGCGTCAGCTCCGTCAGGCGATGTGCTGGGCGATCGACCGCGAGACGCTGGCGCGCGACGTGATGAGGGGCCTGGCCGTCCCAGCGAAGGGGACGCATGCCGCAGGCACGCCTGGCTACGATCCGAACATCACAGGCTACGGCTACGATCCCGCAAAATCCAAGCAGTTATTGGCTCAGGCGGGGTTTCCGAAGGGACTTTCGCTCGAAATCTGGATGCCTGCCGGCGGCGCAGGCTCTCCATTCGGTGTCCAGATGAACGAGTTCATCCAGCAGAACTTCAAGGATGTTGGGATCGACGCGAAGTTTGTCCAGCAAGAGTTCCAGACCTTCCAGAACAACATGGCGAACGGCATCCAAAAGGACGTGAACGCGATTCAGGTGGGGTTCAGCGTCGATGAGTTCGTCAATCTACAGCGGATGTTTCGGACCGACCTCCAACCGCCCAATGGGAACACGAATCCGGGCTGGTACAGTAATCAAGCGGTGGATACGTTGTTGAAGAAGGCGGGGCAGACCACCAACGAGGCCCAGCGCAAACGGCTCTATTTTCAAGTGGAACAAACGGTCGTCGACGATGCGGCCTGGATTTTCGTCGTCAATCAGAAGGCGGCTCGCGCCTGGAGCAAGAGAGTGAAAGGCTTCGCGAACCCGAACTCATACATGTTCACGTTTCGGACTGTGTCTCTCGCCTAACATGCCTCGCTTCGTCGTCGCGCGGGTTCTCGCGACGATTCCGGTGCTGGTCGGTGTGTCGCTCGTGGTGTTCCTCACGATGAAGATGATCCCCGGCGATGCCGCCGAGGTGCTCGCAGGACCTCAGGCCACGCGGGAGCAGGTCGAGTTGATTCGCCAGAGCCTTGGGTTGAACCGCCCGCTCTATGTCCAGTATGTCAGTTGGCTGAGCCGGGCGGGGCGAGGAGACCTCGGGCGGTCGATTCAGTTGGACGCGCCGGTCACCGAGATGGTACTCGATCGGCTCAAGAACACGCTGGTGCTCGCGCTCGCCAGTGCGCTGCTGGCGGTCGCGATCGGCGTCCCAGTGGGCATCCTCTCAGCGATGCGCCAATCCTCGATCGTAGATCGCGCGTCCGTGGTGCTGGCCATGTTCGGCAACAGTATGCCGACGTTCTGGTTGGGATTGGTGTTGATCCTGATCTTCTCGCTGCAATTTCGACTGTTCCCGTCCAACGGCATGTTCTCACTACGCGGTCCCGCCGGCATTCCCGACCTGTTGTGGCATCTGACCCTCCCCGCGTTCACCCTCTGCGGCGTGCCGGCCGCGGTGCTGACCCGGCTGACACGTTCGAGCGTGGTCGACGCGTTGAACGACGACCACATCCGGACGGCGCGCGCCAAGGGCCTCACCGAGGTACGGGTTATCGTTCACCACGCTCTGCGCAATGCGCTGTTGCCGGTCGTGACGCTCCTCGGGATCCAGGTGGGCTACCTTCTCGGTGGATCGATCCTGGTCGAAACGGTCTTCTCGTGGCCGGGTCTCGGGTTGCAACTCTACGATGCGATCGGCGCGCGCGATCTGCCGCTGGTACAGGGCGGGGTGTTGCTCGTAGCCACGGTGTTCGTCTTCATCAATCTCTTCGTGGACGTGTTCTATGCCGTGCTCGATCCGCGGATTCGATACGCCGCGTGAGCGTGAACGTTAGTCGCGAGTATGTCTGCTACCGTTGGCGCGACGAAACTGGTGAGGAGTGCTCGTGGGTTCAGCGCGCTCGTGGGGAAGCGGCTGCGCTGGGATCCGGTGCTGCTCGCGGCGCTCGGGGTTCTTCTGCTGGTCGCCGTCGGCACGGTGATGGCGCCGCGACTCTCGCCGTATGACCCGACCCGCGTGGATCCTCGGATTCGTCTGTCGCCGCCGGGGACCGTCGGGCACCTGCTGGGGACCGATCAGTTGGGGCGTGACGTTCTCAGCCGCGCGATGTGGGGCGGTCGGATCTCACTGATCGTCGGCATCGTTCCGGTCGTACTGTCAGCGCTGGTCGGAAGCGGCGTGGGGTTGATTTCCGGCTACTATGGCGGTCTCCTCGACCATGCGGTCACCCGATCGCTCGACGTGCTGTTCGCTTTTCCAGCCATTCTGCTCGCCCTCGCGATCGTGTCGGCACTCGGGCCGTCGATTTACAATGCAATGCTGGCGATCACCATCGTCGCGATTCCCAGTTTCGCGCGCCTGGTGCGGTCGTCGACGCTCGGCGTCCGAGAACGCTCGTTTATCGAGGCGGCGAGGTCGTTGGGCGCTGGCAATCAACGCATCATCGTGCAGCACATCCTTCCCCATACCGTGTCGCCGGTGATCGTCTACGCCACATTTGAAACCGGCAAGACGATTATCTTCGCAGCGGCGCTCAGTTTCCTGGGCCTTGGCGTGCAGCCGCCCACAGCGGAGTGGGGAGCCATGCTCAGTGAGGGCCGGACGGTGCTGGCAACCGCCTGGTATGTCGCGACCGTACCTGGTATCATGATATTTCTGGTCAGCCTGAGCATCAACATCCTGGGAGACGGGCTGCGCGATGTGCTCGACCCGCACCAAGCTCGGTAAAGAGACCTCGGACGGGACTTCGAAGAGATGACGATTTCGCTTGGGCTGGCCGGTCGTCACCCCGGACGCGGGCGCGAGCCTAGCCGGTTGCGTCCGTTGGCAGAAGAACAGGCCTCGGGTAGGCTGGAGCCATGAGCGATGAGAGGGCCAAACGGCGGTCTCGGACCACCTTTGATCGTCTCGCCGCGAACTACGAGAATACTCTCGCCGGTTGGCACTCCCGCCGAATGAAAGAGGCCGCGCTCCAGCGTCTTGGCAGCCGAGTCCACGGCCCGCTCCTCGATATCGGATGTGGCCCCGGTCTCCTCCTTCAGACCCTCGCCGAGCGAGATCCCGCGATGTTTCTTGCGGGGCTCGATATCTCGCCCGAGATGATCCGCATCGCCAAAGAGGGCCTCGGACCCCGGGCCGACCTCAGAGTCGGGGACGCCGAGACGTTGCCCTGGGAAGGCGCCCGGTTCGACTGCTTGGTGTGTGTCGACTCTTTTCATCATTACCCGCACCCGCAGGCGGCACTCGCCGAGATGCACCGGGTGCTCAGGAGTGGCGGGCGCCTCGTTGTCGCAGATCCGACAGCGCCGCCGATCATCCGGCAGTTGGCGAACATCGTCAACCCCCTTCTTGGCATGGGAGATGTGCGCATGTACGGACCGCGTGAGATGAAGCGCATGCTTGAGGCGCAGGGGTTTGAGCAGGTGGAGTGGTCGACCGTTGGCATCTGGGGGTTTGTCGCGACTGCAGTGGCCGGTTAACACGGCCGCGTGTGTCAATCGAGGGGACTCGATAAGGGGCACTGCTCGTATTGCGCGACCGACCGCGCGGCGGCAACTCATCAAATATCGCCCGCCTTGACAGCGCCAGGGCCGTGTCACCGTGGCCGTTTTGAGCGGGGCCGCCCCAGAAGCCCGCCACCCCATCCGCTGGCACGACCATTGTAAACAAATTGTATCTTACGGGGAACAACAAGGATCGCGTCGGTGGTCGGTGCTACAATGAACTCCCATGATCCGATTGCTGATCGAACTTCTGAACGGACGGCATCACAATGAAGCGCTGCGTCACGGGCGAAGAACTCAAGGCATTGGCTCGGCGTCGTCCTTCTCATTCAATACAGCAGTGAAGGCCGAGTTCCAAGGGATCGCACGTCACCTCCGGTGGCATCGGAGTTGTCTTTATCCTCGCTGCCGACGTTCGCCCTCGGCATGCGGCGTCCGCATGAGCGTCAACGGGCGATGAATCGCACAGTGGTCGCGACGGCCAGGGCCGTGTTGCCGAACGCGATGTTCGCATCCGCGCGGCTCGTGCGGCGGTATACGCGGCAAGCTGGAAGGCTACCGAATCTCGTGACGCCCAAGACCTTCAACGAAAAAATGCTCCACCGTCTCTTGTTTGACCGCCGGCCGATCCTGACGATGCTCGCGGACAAGTATGCCGTTCGCGAGTACGTCAAGGAGCGCGTCGGCGCGCACGTGCTGACCGAACTCTACTGGACGACCACGGACCCGTCGGACATTCCGTTCGAGATACTGCCGCAGAAGTTTGTCGTGAAACCGACACACGGATCCGGTTGGGTTCGACTCGTCGCGGATAAAACGAGTGTGGACCGAGCAGGGCTCATCGAGACGTGCGCCGACTGGCTCCGGCAGAACTACTACGACGTCGCGGCTGAGTGGGTCTACAAGAACATTGAACCGCGAATCATGATCGAAGAATTCATCGGCGGCGGCACCAGCGCCCCCGCCGACTACAAACTGTTCGTCTTTGACGGTCGCGCCGAGCTCATTGCGATTCACGTCGGCAGATTCGGGGACCATCGGAGCAACGTGTATGGACGGTCCTGGAACCAGCTGGATGTGCGGTTCTCGTTCCCGAACCTCGAGCAGGAGGTGGATCCTCCGAAACACCTCGGCGAGATGATCGCATACGCTGAAGCCTTGGGTCGCGGACTCGACTTCGTCAGGGTCGACCTGTACGACACTGACGAGCAAGTGTACTTTGGCGAAATGACCATCACGGCCGGCGGTGCCGTGGACAGCTTCGACCCGGTTGCGTTCGACCGGCAGCTCGGCGACATGTGGCACCTGGCTTCAGGCCGCCGTGAGGAAAACGGACGGAGGCGCTGACAAGTTCGCGCCACCGGAAGACCACCAACAATTCCGACGCGACCGATCCGTTGCCGGAGCGTTGAGGGTTGGTCGAGTGAATCACCGGCGGGTCTTCTCCGCCGACCGGCGAGTCTAGGATCGCCCGCCCGCTCCGGACAACTCTCAGATGTGTGCCTTCGGGCGCTGGTCCCGGCCGGCGGTACTCCCGGAATCCCGCTCAGGGGCTACCAGACGCGCCGTCCGACGGCGTTCAACTGCATGTTTCCGACCAGATTGACGAGCACAGGCCCGTAGACGAGCAAGATCAGGGCGACCGCGAACCCCAGCCACAACCGCCAGTTGTCGAGCCACGCGGGAACCGGAGCGGGCCGGTACGGCTCCGCCAGCGGCATCTCGACGGGCTTCATCCCTGCGGCTGGGCTGGCGTCTACCTCGTGATGCTCGGCCGGGGGACGACCCAATGATGCACCTCGACCCCTACGAGAAGCGTTGGTTGGTCGCGACGGGCGTCATGCTGGTCGTGTTCGCGTTCGAGAGGCCCCGCGGCTGGCGGCTTCCCGGGCGATAAGTTGCGCGTCGCGCAAGACCAGGCCGGCGTCCGGCGACGCGGTCCTGTACTCTGCGCGGACGATGCCGCGCTCGTCGACCACGATCGTCGCGGGGTCGAATACAATGCCGCCCGGGCCAGGCCCGTAGTACACGCCGAACCCGCCGCCGACCACGTCTTTGAGCCGCGTCGCGTCTCCGGTCGCCAGCCGCCACCAGCGAGGGTCGGCCCCCATCGAAGCGCTCCGCTCGGCGAGTTGCCTCGGGCGGCCTTGACCATCAAGCATGACGGTCACGAGGCGCACCGGCACGCCGAGCGGCTTCGCGGCGAGTCGTTGCTGCAACTGTTGAAACGCCTGGTGGCCGTCGTCGCACGGACGCGCACATTGCAGGGCGGAGAATTGAAAGATGAGGATCGTCCCGGCAAGCCGCGCCAGCACGATCGGCGCGCCCGCGGCATCCGCGAGCGCCACTGGCGGGGCCGGCCTGAGCAGGGGAAGCACCTGCACGGGCCGGAACAGCGCGAACGCGAGCGTCGTGCAGACGAGCAGGGCGACCAACGCCGCCCACACGCGGAGACCGGGGATGGACCCGGGCGTGCGGGGTCCGGGGTCACCGCGGGTCCCCGCCGCGGGTACGGCCAACTCGGGAGTGCCGTTCGCGATCAGCGTGGATGCTGACGGTGCCGTTGGCTTCTCCCCCGGTGCGCGGATGGAGCGCAAGGTACACCGACGCACGCAAGCCAGCGTCCCCGAGCATAGCGCGCAGGTCGGGTCCGCATGTTGGCCGCGTGCGGTCGCGTTGTACGTTAGGCGCCTTTGGTCATTATCCTGCCGCGCCACGGGGACCCGACGTGAAATCATCGCAGAGATCGGCGCGGTCCCGCCCGCGGAATGTATGCGATTGGTGATCCACCACTATTGGGAGAGCTCGACGACCGCCTTGCAGAAACCCGCCACCTTCGTTTCGAGCGCGGAGAAGGCGGCGTCGACCTCGTCGAGGCTGAACCGGTGGCTGATCAGCGCTCCCACGTCGATCTGGCCGGCCGCCATCAAGCGCAGGCCTCTTCGCACGCACTCCATTTTCACATCGACCCGGCGATCGTGGGCGTTCAGGACGTCGAGCGCCTTCCAGTTCCACAGCTGCATGTCCACCTCTCGCCGGCCGCCTCCCTCGTTGTGATAGCCGAGAATGGAGAGCTGGCCGTGCTCCCGCACCAGTTCCCCGGCCAGAGTCAGCCCAGGCTGGGTGCCGGATGCCTCGATGGCGACGTCGACCCCCCATCCGGGCTCCATGGTCGACCGCTGACGGACGCGCAGCCGGTCCGGGAGCTGGTCAGGCGTGAACACCTCATGCGCGCCCAGGCGCTGTGCCATGGTAAGCGCGTCGCGGCGCACGTCGATCGCCACAATGCGGCTTGGCCCGCGGAGACGGATCGCCTGCAGCATGAGCAGACCCATGAACCCGAGGCCCACGATGGCGACCGTGTCCCCCAACTCGACCCGCGTGCGGGCGGCGGCGCTGACGATGCACGCCAGCGGCTCCCCCAGCGCATCGCGGACGTTGAGCCCGGGGGGAATCGACGCCACCCGGTCGTCGCTCGCGGTCGCGTACTCAGAGAACCCGGGCTTGAGCAGGCCGGTGACGGCGGTGCCGGGAGCCACGGTCGTGACCGCCGATCCGACCTCGACGATCTCACCCGAGACCTCGTGCCCGAGCTCGCTTCGACCGTCGCCGGGTCCGGCCTTCCACTGCGGCAGCTCGGACGCGCACACTCCGCAGATGGCGACCCGGACCCGGACTTCCCGCGGCCCCAGACGGCGCAGCGTCCCTTCTTCCACGGCGAAGCGGCGGGGTCCGACCAGCACCGCCTGTCGCTGGCGATCTCCGCGACCGCTGTTCATCCCCGCATTCCTCCCCGGCAACCGCCCGTCCGGAATCCGCTACCCCTTGACCGATCCGACGATCGCGCCCTGCACCATGTAGCGCTGCGCGAACGTCACGAAGATAAACGCGGGAATCAGGGCCAGGGCGCTCGCCGCAAACAGCGGTCCCCAGTTCGTCTGGTATTCCTGCACGAAGACGAAGACCCCGACCGGGATCGTCTCAGCATGCGGGTTCCGGAGGAAGACGGAGGCGACCAGAAACTCATTCCAGGACAGCAGGAAGGAGAAGATCGCGATCGCCGCCAGCCCCGGACCGGACAAAGGCAGCACGATACGCCAGAACCCTGCGAAGCGCGAGGACCCGTCCACCCACGCCGCCTCTTCCAACTCCCGCGGAATCCCGTCGAAGAACCCTTTCGCCATCCAAATCCCGTACGGCAGGACCCCTGCGACGTAGAGCGGGACGACCGAGAGCGACGAGTTGATCAGGTGGAGATACCGGAACAGAATGAACAGCGGGATCAGCTCGAGGATGATCGGAAACATCTGGAGCATCAGCACGGAACGCGCATACCCCACCGCGAACGCGTTCCAGGTCCGCGACAGGCTGTAGCCAGCGAGCATCGCGACTGCGACGCTGACGGCAGTCACCAGCACCGTCACCGTCACGCTCGTCCGGACGAAGCTCGCGAAGTCGGTCTGCGTGCCGAGGATGCCGTAGTTCTCGACCGTCCAGTGAATCGGGAACAGCGAGTTGGTCGAGAGAAACTCCGCGGTCGACTTCAACGAGTTCACGATGACGACCAGTACCGGGATGTTCGCCCCCAGCGCGAGCGCGCAGAGCACGCCCAGGCGCAGCCCCGGCGAGCGCCGCCGGCGCCGGCCGGGCGGCCGCAGAGCGAGCGCCGACGGGATCGACGCGACGCTCACAGCGCACCGGGCCGGGTGGCCGCGCCGGGTCCGACCGCCACGACCGCCTGATCGGGGCGGGAGCGCAGCAGCAGGACGGCGAGCGCCATCAGCACCACGAGGCTGACGATCGCCGCGGCGGACCCCAACCCCACGTTCTGGACGATGAAGGTGTACTTGTACGAGAGCACCATCAGGTTCTCCGTTGCGAACCCGGGTCCGCCCTGCGTGAGCAACCAGATCGTCTCGAAGTCGTGGATCGAGAAGATCGCCATCATGATCCACATCACGATCGACAGCGTCGCAATGTGCGGCCACGCGATGTGTTTGAACCACGCGGTCTTCCCCGCACCGTCCACCGCCGCCGCTTCCCCCAGGTTGGGGTCGATAGTCTGCAACGCCGCGAGACAGGAGACCATCATGAACGGGTACGATCGCCACACCTTGACGAGGGTCACCGTAAACGTCGCCCACGCCGGCGTGGCGAAGAACGGGATCGGCTGGAATCCGAGGTGTTGGAGCAGCGCGTCCACCGGGCCGTTCTGCGGCTCCAGCAGCCAGCGGAAGCTCTGGGTGCTCACGATCGACGGGATGATCCACGGGATGAGCAGCGCTCCCCGGAGCACGCCCCGTCCGGCGATCTCCGCGTTCAGCAGCAGCGCGAGCCCGAGGCCGATCAGGTAGCTGCCGGCGACCGTCCCGATCGTGAACACGGCAGTGAAGACGACCGCGTTCTGGAACTCGGGGTCTTGCAGGAGTTGTGAATAGTTGTCCAGCCCGACGAACCCACCGAGCGCCAACAGCGATCCGCCCCGGAAACTGTACGCGAGACCTTGGACGAACGGATACCCCATGATCAGCGCGAACACCAGCAACGATGGCGCCAGGAAGGCATACGAGAGCCGTTCGCTCCGGCTGAATCGGGGGGCCCTGGTGAGGACCCCCCGCCGCCGCGCGCGCCCCGATGCGTCCGTCGAGACGTCTCTTGCCACGATCGCAGGAACCCCGCGACTCAGGCGGTGCGCTTCATGATCGTCTCGATGCTTCTCTGGGCGGTCTGCAACGCCTGCTTGGGATCTTTCCCGGAGAGCAGGTCGTTGACGAGGACCGCGAGCTCGCCCTCTCCCTCCACTGAGTTCAACTGGGGGAACAGCGTCGGGTAGTGCGTTCCCATCGTCCGGCCGATCGGAAGCCACTCCGTGATGAGCCGCTTGGAGATGTCGCTGTTGAAGTACGCGTTTGCCCCTACCGACTTCCGCACCGGAAGCTGTTGCGCGTGCCCCTGCCAGAACAGCGGGCCGTTGTTGACCGCCCACCACTTGATCCAGGCCTTTCCGCCTGCGGGACTCTTGCTCTTGCTGAACGAGAAACAGTTGTTGACCCAGTAGAGCGTGCCTTTGTCTCCGTGCGGTCCCGCGGTCGGATCGAGCAGATCGAGCTTGCCCGCCAGATTGGGCAGTGTCGCCGGAAGCGCTGGTTGGTTGATATAGATGACCGCCTGCCCCTCGGCGAAGGCTTTCGTCGCGTCGTCCTTGCTCATGCCGGGGCTGTTCGGGCTGATGTATTTCTGCTTCACCATCTCCGAGATGAACGTGGCCGCCTCCAGATTGCGCTCGCTGATCACCGCGACGTTCCGCTGCTTGTCGAACAAACCGCCGCCGTTGTTGAACACAAACGCCATCATCTGCTGCCAGCCGAACTGGCCGGACGCGAATGCGTACAGGTAGATGTTCTGTTTCTTGAGCGCCGCGCCGAGGCGCATGAGATCGTCCCACGTCTTTGGCGCCTTGAGACCGTTCTTATCAAGGATGTCCTTCCGGTAGTACGGGACGCGGATGTCGTAGCCGCTCGGCAGGCAGACGTAGTGGCCGTTGAACTTCATCAGGTCCAGCACGCCCGGGACGAAGTCGTTGATCTTGCCCTCGGCCTTCAGCTCGGCCACGACGTCATCGAGGATCGACGTCTGGCCGATCGCATTGTACTGCCAGGGCATGTACGCGGTCCCCGCGACCGCGTCCGGTTGCGTGCCGGACGCGATCGCCGTGCCAAGCTTTTCGTACCAGGTGTTGCTGCCGCCGCTTGGGATCGCGTTCCAATTGACTTTGTACTGGCTCTGCGATGCGTTGAACTGGCTCACGAGTGACTGGTCGGTGCTGGCGTACTCGGGCCCGCCGCGAACCGAGATCCACCATTCGACGTCCGCGGGGGCGCCGTAGGCGGGGGTGCCGCTTGATCGGGAGCCTCCTTGCAACACGCTCAGGCCGAACGTGCTCAACCCTGCAAGCCCGATGCCGGTGCTGGTCAAGAACTTCCGTCTCGTCACGCCGCGATCTCTCATGTGGCCCCCTCCAATAGTCGTCGTCGTGGACGTGTCCTCAGGCCTGTCATGGAACGCGTGCACCTTGCGTCCGTGTTCCCTATCCGGTGAGCACCTGGAGTGACGAGCGGCCTGCGGCCTCAAGGGGGCTGAGCGCTCCCTCCACCGCAAGCAGGCTCGCACCGAGAATGCCGGCGCGGCCGTCGAGCTCGCTCGTGACGATGGGAAGACTCCTCGTGGCGAGCGGCATGGATCGATGGTACACGGCGCTGCGCAGCTCGCCGAGAAAACCGGGTCCCCAGTGGAGCACTCCCCCCCCGACGACGATCAACGCGGGGTTGAGCGCGCTGACCAGCCCGGCCACCGTCTCTCCGACCAGCCGCCCTGAGGTGCGGAGGGTGCTCATCGCCCACCGGTCGCCGCAGGCGACCGCTTCGCTCATCAACAGCCCATCGATGTCCTTGCCGGCCGCCACGGCGTCCGCCAGGAACGGCGACCGGCCGTCTCGCGCGGCCGCCTTCGCCTGTTCGAGCATGGGGCGGGCGCCGGCGAGGGCACCCAGGCAGCCGACGTTGCCGCAGGGACACGTCGGTCCATCGGGATCGACGCAGATGTGTCCGATGTCGCCCGCCGCCCCGTTGGCGCCGCGGTAGAGCTGACCGTTGATGATCAGGCCGGCCCCGATGCCGGTCCCGACCTTGACGAAGAGGAGGTCGTCGACGCCCTTGCCCACGCCGTACCGGTGCTCGGCGAGCGCCATCAGGTTGACCTCGTTGTCCACGAACACGGGCGCCGCGTATTCCCCGGCGAACCAGTTTCGGATCGGTGAGCGGTGCCATCCCGGCATGAGCGCCGGCGCGATCGGAAGATCGGACGCGTGCTCGACCGGACCGGGCACGGCGATCCCGATCGCCATGACCTCGTCGGCGGACACCGGCTGGGCCGCAAGCAGCTCGGCGAGGCGTTGCTTGACCACCCCGAGGATGGCGTCCGGCCCGTCCCTGATGTCCGCCGGTTCACCGCGATGCGCAATGACCTCGCTGCCCAACGTGGTCAGCGCCGTATCGATCGAGGTGGCGCCCAACTCCACGGCCGCGATCACCCCGGCCGAGCGCGGGATCGTAATGAGCGAGGACGGCCGGCCGCCGACCGGGTCCGCCAGCCCCTCCTCAACGAGCAGCCCCGCCGAGATGAGCTGCCCCACTTCGTGCGACACTTTGCCGCGGCTTACGCCGAGCGCCTCGACGAGCTGGCCGCGCGTGACCGTGCCCTCCGCTCGGACGTGCCGGAGGATCGCGCCTTGGACCTCACTCTTGACCAACGGCCATCGCGACGTCATGGGAGGCTCCCGCCGTGTCAAAACCCACCCCGCGGGTACGGACAGAGCGAGTCGCAGCCCGCGGCCGTCACCACCACGTTCTCCTCCATTCGCACCCCGCCCCACCCCTCGATGTAGACGGCGGGCTCGACGGCGAGCACCATGCCCTCCTCGAGCACGTCCTCGCTCGCCGGATGCAGGGTCGGACACGGGTCGTGAAACTGGAGCCCGGTGCCGTGCCCCAGCTGGTGCGGAAACTTGTCGCCGAAGCCGTGGCCGGCGAGGCTTTTGCGCGCGAGTGCGTCAAGGTCTCGCGCCTTGACCCCGGGCTTCGCGGCGGCGATGACCGCGTCGATCGCGGCCCGGACCGCCTTGAAGATCGTCTTCGTGCGCGCGTCGGGCTCCCCCACCATGAAGGTCCGCGTCAGGTCGCTGAAGTACCCGTCCGCCACCGTGTTGAGCTCGACCAGAACCGGCTCGCCTTCCTTGAGCGTCTTCGCGGTCGACATGCAGAACGGCCGCCACGAGTTGGCGGCGTTCGGCCCGGACATCACGAAGCAGAACCCCCGCGCCCGCTCGGTCCCCTTGTATCCGACGCCGGCGCCGTAGATCCGGGCTTCGACATCCCCCGCGATGGCCGCCTCCGCGACGCCCGCGCGAACCGACGCGGCGGCCACCTCGTAGCCGAACCCGGCGATTTCGTTGGCGCGGCGGAGCTGGTCGATCTCGATCGCCGACTTGATCGCGCGAGCCCGCAGCAGCACGGGGGTCGCGTCGCACAGGGTGGCTCCCGGGATGCTCTCCCGCAGCATGCGCAGCGTCGTCTCGGCGAACACGCGCGCCTCACCGGCAACGTTGTTCGCCGCCACGAGCTCGAAGCTGCCCTCGTACCCGATGCGACCGGTGGTCAAGCCCTTGTCGGTGGCCACCTTCTCCAGCACCGGCTTCGTGTCACGGTTTGGATTCGCGGTCGCCGCCATGTTGACAAAGCGGTACGATCGAACGTCTTCGACCCAACCCCGCTTCACATAGTCGAGCTCGGAGAACGGCGGGATCAGCGTCACCTCGCCCTCTCTGGTCAGGATCGCCGTGGACGCGCCGATCACCGGCCAGTATCCCGTGAGGTACAGCACGTTTTCTGGAAGCCGGCAGACGAGCCCGTCCAGACCGGCCCGTTTCATGCCGTCGACGAGCCGGCCCAACCGCTCCCGGTCCATTGGGCTAGGCATAGACGGCCTGACCCGGTCCACCTGCCCACTCGATTTTGATGCCTTGAGCCTCCGCCAGCCCCCGCAGGTAATGCACCGCCGCCAACGTCTCGTTCACGAACGCGTCGGTCGCCGTGCGGTTTCCGCGATACACGCCGGGCACCGCAGCCTGCCCACGCGCGACACCCGGGACGTCTTCGAGCTCGATCGAGATCGTGCCGTCAAACCCCACGTCGCGGAGCGCGCACAGCACGGCGGTCCAATCGATCTTTCCCTTGCCGGGCCGCCAGTGCACGTTCGTCGTACCGTCGTTGTCGGAGAAGTGACAATGGTAGATGCGGTCACGCAACTGGTAGATCACGGCGTGCGGGATCTCCCCAACCGGGAACAGGTGGCTCGGATCCAAGTTCATGCCGAGAATCGGCGATCCCACATGCTCGATCAGGCGCAGCATCGACGCCGCGTTGGCCATGTAGCGGTAGGGATGCGGCTCCATCGAATACCGGAGCCCGGCGGCGTGCACCGCGTTCGCGCACTGCCGCACCGAGTCGACGTAGAACTCCCAGTTCCGCTTCCAGTCGAGCCCGCTCGGATACGACACCGAGAACATCTGCATGTGCGGCCGGTCGGTGATGCGTGGCGCCTCGATGTTAAACGGATAGGCCGACACGGAGTCCACGAGTTTCGCGCCGAGATTTGCCCCGACGTCCACGACCCGCTTGAACAGTTCGATCGACTGTTTGCGGGCCGTCGGATCGTCGCTCGAAACGCCCTTGGGGTTGTGGACGAACTGGGAAATCTCAAGCCCCTCCGAGGCCACGAGATCACGGAGCTCACGGATCTTCTGAGGGGTGTAGTACTCGAGAAACTCCTCGTTCCAGACGATCAGTTCCACGGCCTTGAAGCCGAGCTTGGCAATCCTGCGCACCTCGTCGTCGTACGGAGGATCCCAGCGAAACGGCCAGATCGATGCCCCGAACTTCATTGCGCCCTCCCTGGATTCCAGACTGGTGCCGCGGTAATGGTTCTTCTGCGGCGAACAGCGAGACTTCCGCCTTTCGAGAATCAGAAGTACGATAGAGATGACCGAAAGTCCTTGTGACGTGGAGTGAAGTCTGATGTGCCTCGGGACGCAGGTGGCGGAAATGCTCTTGTCACGAGCTATCCGTGTTTGCGCTGTTCCAGCTCTGGCCGCAGCGTATACGTCCAGGCTTCTGCTTCCAGGACGATCTCGCCGGTTTGGTTGGTGACCGCGAACTTGAGGTGACAGACGGGTTTGTCCGGCTTGAGGCCCACAACCTCTACCCGTGCGGTCACTGTGTCCCCGACGTACACCGGACGATGGAAGGCTAGTGTCTGGCTCATGAAGACCGAGCCCGGCCCCGGAAGGTCCATCGCGACGAGCGCGCTCAACAGACCCGCGGTGACGCCGCCCTGGGCGATGAGCCGGCCGAAGCGCGTGCGGGCGGCAAAGGCCTGATCAAAGTGAAGCGGGTTCTCGTCGCCGGTGAGCTCGGCGTACAGCCGCAGATCACCCGCCGTGATCGTCTTCGTGCGGGTCGCTGCCTGCCCGACTCGCAACCCAAGTGGTCCGATGACGTCCGAGGTCCCCATGTGGCCTCCGATCGCGCCGGGCGACACGCGTGAGGCCTGCGCACGGGGTCATTCGGTCTCGAGGCAGGGGTCCCTCCAACGGGAGTGCGGAAACTCGCGCGGTTAGCCGACTTCCACCATCAGCACGTGTTCCGGATTCAGATACCGCGTGCGGTCCTTGTACGTGACCTGGATCATCGCCGACGAAACGTCTTTCACCCGCGCGCCGTCCAGTACGGCGCCGTTCACGAGGTAGATATCGACGACTCGTCCTTTGATCTGGATAGCCTCCGCGAACGTCATAGTGCCACCTCCGTAAAGTTCACCCGTCAGGCAGGCGCGTCGGCGTCCCCGAGCGCCGCGGTGCCGTCACCACACGCCGAGGGCTGCGCTACACCGTGCGACCGTTGCTCGGCCTGCGCGTCTTCCGGCGCTCCAACACCTCGACGATACGCTGCGTGAGCTCGGCGCTCGGCCGCGCCCGGCCGTTGATCACCTGATTGAGATGTGAAACGCTGACGCCGATCTCCATCGCGAGCGAGGACTGACTCACCCCGCGCTCTTCGCACCACGATCGCAGTTCCTGGATGATCGGACTTGGCTCGAACGCACTCCGCTCGGATCCGTTCGGCCCGCTGCCCCCCACGTCCTACCCTCCCACACGCCGCTCGTGAGCCATCCCGGGCCGGTGATGGCACCGGTCCCGTATTGCTAGTACCCAGTTGCCGCGGGTCTCAGACACCACGCGGCGGCAGACGTCCCGCGCGCGCAGCTCCGCCGCAGCACCGTGTGGTGGGCGGGAGCCCCTGGCAATGGTCGGAGCGCAACGGACGCGAGGCATGCCGTCGGAGACGCCGCGGAGGATGCGGTCTCGGACCCGGCGAATGCAGTCTTGACAGGCGGCCCGCGGTACGAGTGGCCGAAGAGTTCTTAGACCGACCGATGAGGAGCATCCACCCCATTGGCCAGCAGGCTTACCGTCACGGACATGCCTAGCGCCCGCGCGGCCGTCCGTATTCTCCTCGTCGACGGCAACCGGTTGTTTCGGGCGGGCATCCGTACGCTACTGTCGCAGCATTCGGATCTCGCCGTGCTCGACGACGTCGAGTCGGGCGCGGACGCTCTGAAGGTTCTTCAAACCCAGGAACCGGACGTCGTGCTCATGGAAGTGAACCTGCCCGACATGGACGGACTCGAGGTGCTGAAACAGCTCCGCGCGGCGTCGGACAGGGTACAGGTGCTGTTCCTCACCACCGTGGACGACGCCGAAGCACTCCTCTCCGCGGCCGAAGCCGGCGCGGCAGGATACGTCCTCAAAGACATCAGTCCCGAGAACTTGGCGAACGCGATCCGGGCCGTGCACGAGGGGCGCACGATGATCAACCCCGTACTCGCCAGGCGCATGCTGGCACGGCTCGCGGCAAAGGCCAAGGACGGCGCACCGCCGGACAAGGCCAAGCTGGGAGAGAATGAGGTCCTGATCCTCAGCCGCGTTGCCCTGGGCATGAGCGACCGGGAGATCGCGACGAAGCTCCATTTGTCAGAAGCGACGGTGAAGAAACAACTCAGAAGGATCTACGGCAAGCTCGGCGCGCGCAACCGCGCCCAAGCGGCGTTGCTCGCCGTCAAGTTGAATCTCATCACTTAGCCCGTCCGGCACATCTCAGCGAACCGGGCGACAGCAAAGCGGAAACTTCTGCGCGTAGAGCCTAGTTCTCCCGGAACCTGCGGTTTGGGAACGGGATATCTGGGTTATCAAGTGCGCGCGGTTTTGTTGGCTCGATTGATCGGCATGGGAACGTTCTACACGGAAATCCCCGGCCGTGCCACGGTCAAATCCCCACCGACTACCGCGCCGCTGCATCTGCAGCGCCTGCCGCGGAGTGGTCGTCCATCGGCGGACCAGGCGCACTGGAACGACTGGGGCGTTGCCTGCGCGTCGGCTCGTAGTGGCCCTGTTCGCGAACCGGGAGCGCCGA
>Ga0209168_10001070_pt1 | contig 22721 bp, 20 predicted proteins | sample Coa_R1_FD_187156 | JGI IMG/M metagenome (GOLD analysis project Ga0209168, IMG submission 187156) | Surface soil microbial communities from Centralia Pennsylvania, which are recovering from an underground coalmine fire - Coalmine... | ecosystem: Environmental > Terrestrial > Soil > Unclassified ...
TGACCCAGGCCGCGGCCAGCTTCGATGACGTCTGCGGGTGGATTACCCGCGCGTTCGCACGGCAGCTGACCGACGAGGAACGGCTGCGCGCGGCGATGCGGCAGCGCGCGAAGCTGCGCTGGCGCGCTGACCTGCACGAGCTCATCGCTGCCGCGGCCAGCGGAGACCATTCGGTGCTTGAGTATCGCTACGACCGTGACGTGGAACGGGCGCACGGGCTGCCCGAGCCGGTCCGGCAGGCGCCGTTCACCAGCCCGGACGGCCGGAAGGGACGCCGCGATCGCCTTTACCAGGACTACGGCGTGGTGGTGGAGCTCGACGGGCGGCTCGGGCACGGGCCAGAGGATCAGTGGCGGGACAAGGACCGGGACAACGCCGCCGCAGCGGACCGGCAGCAGACGCTCAGGTACGGCTGGGACCACGTCCGGTGGCATCCGTGCGCGACCGCGCTCCAGGTCGCCACGGTGCTCAAGGTCCATGGCTGGGACGGCTGGCCGCGGCCATGCTCACCGGGCTGCCCCGTCGAGCGCGCCCTGTCCCGCGCAAGGGTCATAGCGGGCCGGTGACCGCGGCCAGTACCTGGGAGGTGTCGGTCAGGTCCGGCAGGACGACGTGCGCACCGGCGGCGACGAGCTCAGCAGCAGGGAAGCTGCCCGTGGCCACCCCCACCACGCGGGCGCCGGTGTCCAGCGCGGCGGCCACGTCGAGCGGGGTGTCGCCGATCAGCACCGTCGAGTGGCCGCTGAAATCCGTCCCGTACGCCGCCCGGGCCGCGCGCCGGGCAACCGGCACCAGTTCGGCCCGGACCTCGTGCACATCGCCGTACGCCCCGACCGCCAGGTCGAGGTGCTCGCCCAGCCCGGCCGCGGCCAGCTTGGCCGCCGCGAGCGGCCGGACGTTGCCGGTCAGCACGGACTGACGCGCCCCGGCGGCGGCCAGCGCCGCGATCGCGGCGGCCGCTCCGGGCATGGCGCGCACGTACGCCCGCGCGCCGCCGTCGAGCGCGGACGCCCGGCGCCCGAGCAGGTCCAGGAAGTCATCGATGTGCGCCCGCGGCTCGGCCACCCCGGCCAGTGTGAGCGTCTCCAGCAAGATGGCCCGGTCGGTCCGGCCCGCCTTGTCCGCGATGACCGTCAGGTCGCGCCCGAACATGTCCTTGAATACCGTCTCGTACAGGCTGTTGCCCAGCCCGCTGGCGCTCAGCAGCGTGTAGTCGACGTCCCACAATACGAGCAGTTCGGCCACGAACCCAGGCTAGCCGCGTCTATCCCCGCAAGCTGCGCGCGGGCGGGCTAGACTCACCGCGACGGGAGACCCGGGGCGGCGGGAGACCCGCGGCTGCGAAACGCCGGCGGAGGTGGGCGATGGCTGGGCGGATCCGCGACGAGGACATCGCGGCGGTTCGCGAGCGCTCTCCCATCGACGAGGTGGTGGGGGAGTACCTGCAGCTGAAGAACGCGGGCGGCGGCTCGCTCAAGGGCCTGTGCCCGTTCCACGACGAGAAGACGCCCTCGTTCAACGTCACCCCCGCGCGAGGGCTGTTCTACTGCTTCAGCTGCGCCGAGGGCGGCGACGCGATCAAGTTCGTGCAGAAGATCGACGGGCTCACCTTCGTCGAGGCCGTCGAGCGGCTGGCCGGCCGGGCGGGGATCGAGCTGCGCTACGAGCAGGGCGGCTACGTGCCCGGCCAGGAGCAGAGCCAGCGCCGTCGGCTGATCGACGCGCACCGGGCCGCCGCCGAGTTCTACGCCGAGCAGCTACGGCAGCCGCAGGCCGAGCACGCCAGGAAGTTCCTCGCCGAGCGCGGTTTCGACGACAAGGACGCTGAGCGGTTCGGTGTCGGCTACTCGCCGAAGGCGTGGGAGGACCTGACCCGGCATCTGCGCGGACGCGGTTTCAACGAAGCCGAGCTGATCAACGCGGGCCTGTCCCGGGAGGGTAACCGCGGCGCGCGGGACCGGTTCCGCGGCCGGCTGATGTGGCCCATCCGGGACCTGTCCGGCGACGTCATCGCGTTCGGCGCGCGCAAGCTGGACCCAGACGACGACGGGCCCAAGTACCTGAACACCCCTGAGACCTCGCTGTTCCGCAAGAGCACCGTGCTGTACGGGGCGGACCTGGCCAAGCAGAAGATCGCCCAGCGCCGTCAGGCGGTCATCGTCGAGGGTTACACCGACGTGATGGCCTGCCACCTGGCCGGGGTGCCAACCGCGGTGGCGACCTGCGGCACCTCCTTCGGCGAGGATCACATCAAGGTGCTGCGCCGCCTGATCATGGACACCGACGGCGCGGCGGGCGAGGTGATCTTTACCTTCGACGGCGACGCGGCCGGGCAGCGGGCGGCGCTGCGCGCGTTCGGCATGGAGGAGAGGTTCGTCACCCAGACCTTCGTCACCGTGCAGCCCGACGGCCTTGACCCGTGTGACGTGCGGCTGGCCCATGGAGACGGGGCGGTCCGCGATCTGATCGCCCGCCGGGTGCCGCTGTTCGAGTTCGCGATCAAGGGGGTGCTCGGCCACCACGACCTGAACACCACTGAAGGTCAGCTCGCGGCGCTGGACGAGGCCGCGCCGATCCTGGCCAAGATCAAGGACAAGGGCCTGCGCGGCCGGTACGCGATCAACCTGGATCGCTGGCTGGGCCTGATGGACGAGGAGTTCGTGATGGCCCGGGTTCGGGCCCACGCCGGGGACACCGGGACCGCGAAGGCAGGCAGGCAGCGGGGCGCGCGAAGCCCGGATGGCGCGCAGGAGAACGGGAACGGGCACCACGGACCGTTCGGAAAAAATCAAGAAAGCCCGTACGACATCACTGATCCGGTGGTCAAGCTCGAACGCCAGGCGCTCCAGCTCGCGGTGCAGCGGCCCGGGCTGTGCGGGCCGGAGTTCGACGCGCTCGGCGCCGAGGCGTTCACCGTGCCCGCGCACCGGGCGGTGTTCACGCTGATCGCCGCGTGCGGCGGTACCGCGGCGGGCGGCGGCAGCGGCAAGCAGTGGGCCGCCCGGCTGCGCGAGGAGGCACCGAACGAGCGCGCTCAGGCCTTCGTGACCGGGCTCGCGGTCGAGGCGCCGGAGATCACCTGGGAGCCGGACGCCAAGTACGCCGATGTGGTCCTGGCCCGGGTCGGCGAGCTCGCGGTCAGCCGGCAGATCGCCGCGGTCAAGGCCCGGCTGCAGCGCATGAATCCGATCGAAGAGCAGGCGGGATACAACCGGATGTTCGGCGACCTGGTCGGCCTGGAAACCCGCCGCCGGGCTCTGGTCGACCGCGCCGCGGGCAGTTGAGGCCTCGGACCGGCGTGATTATATGGTTGCGGACCGTACTGATTAGTAGCGTAACGGTGACAAAATTAGGTCCCCCATAACCATGGGTTCGTGACGCAGACTGGTCCCGTGACCCTCACGGTGCTGACGAACGGACCATCACCAGCGGATCAGCTGACCGATCTCGTGGCGCTGGGGCGGGAACGTGGTTCCCTGACCATGGCCGACGTCACGGTGGCACTGGATCGCGCCGACCTCCCGCCGGAGGCGATCGACGCGGCCGTGCGGGCGCTGGCCGACGAGGGCATCGACGTCCTGGACATCCCGCGTGAGGATGAAGCCGAGATCCGGCACGCCGAGGAGGCGGGCCGGAGGGTCGCCACCAGCGACCTGGTCCGGATCTACCTGCGGGAGATCGGCCGGGTGCCGTTGCTGACCGCCGAGGACGAGGTGGAGCTGGCCAAGTCCATCGAGGCGGGCCTGTTCGCCGAGGAGAAGCTGGGCGGCGGCATCCCGATGCTGGGTGCCATCCACGGCGACCTGGAGCTGCTCGCCGGGGAAGGGGTCAAGGCCAAGCAGCGGCTGATCGAGGCGAACCTGCGGCTCGTGGTGTCGATCGCCAAGCGGTACATCGGCCGCGGGCTGGTGTTCCTCGACCTAATCCAGGAGGGGAACCTGGGCCTGATCCGCGCGGTGGAGAAGTTCGACTACACCCGCGGCTACAAGTTCTCCACCTACGCGACGTGGTGGATCCGCCAGGCCATCACCCGGGCCATCGCCGACCAGGCGCGGACCATCCGGGTGCCGGTGCACATGGTCGAGACGATCAACAAGCTGGCCCGGGTGCAGCGGCAACTGCACCAGGAGCTCGGCCGTGAGGCCAGCACGGACGAGATCGCCGCGGAGATGGGACTGGAGCCGGAGCGGGTCGCTGAGATCCAGCGCATCGCCCAGGAGCCGGTATCGCTGCAGTCCCCGATCGGCGAGGAAGAGTCAGACCTCGGCGACTTCATCGAAGACGCAGACGCCGTGGTGCCCATGGAGGCCGCGGCGTTCATCATGTTGCAGGACCAGCTGGAGCGGGTCCTCGATCAGCTGGCCGAGCGCGAGCAGCGGATCATCCAGCTGCGGTTCGGCCTGACCGACGGGCACCCTCGGACGCTGGAGGAGGTCGGCAGGGAGTTCGGCGTGACCAGGGAGCGGATCCGGCAGATCGAGTCCAAGACCCTGGCCAAGCTCCGCCACCCCAGCCGCGCCCAGATGCTGCGCGAGTACCTGGACTAGTCGACGGGACGGGTGCCGTTCGCGGTGGAGTTATCGTCTTCGTCGGTGTGCCGTCCGGGAATCCGGTCGCGTACTTTCCCCGCGCTGTTGCGGGCCGTCTCGGCCAGCTTGGGCATGCGCTCGGCGGCCTTCTGCCCGGCGGTCTTGGACAGCTCGGTGGCCTTGGCTCCCGCGGCGCGGGTGGCCTGCCGCACGGCCGGGTGTTCGGCCGCCTTCCGTCCGAGCTTCACCATCTGCTCGTAGCGTTCACGGCCGGCCCGTGCGCCGGCCATGAAGCCGGCCGCGAACCCCGCCAGGAACGTTATGCGTCCGCGCATCTGGTACCCCTTTCACGCAGTTCGTCCTATGAATACAGGACCTTCCCTGGTAGCACGAGGGTACTCATGGTGACGAGGGTGAGGTGAACGGGAGGTGGCTCGCTTGCTCGGCGTCACATGCTCGCTCAGAGTGCGCTACCCTTATCCGGGTCGATCCCGCGTAGCTCAATCGGCAGAGCGTCCGGCTGTTAACCGGCAGGTTATAGGTTCGAGTCCTATCGCGGGAGCCATGCTTACCAGGGCAAATGCACAGGCAGCCGGATTCGTGCCAGTGACGTGCCAGACACCGCCAGTTTCCCGGCACGGCATGACACAGCGGGCCACAACAGTGTAATTTGGCCTCTGCACGCACCCGGAGCGATCCGGGGGCTGCTGGGAGAGAGCCCCGGCAAAGGGGATCCAGAGCTGCGCCGCTGTGTTGCCGCGGATCATGACCCTGCCAGCATCGCCGTGATGGCGTAGCGGGGAAAGCTCCCGGCAGCTGGCCACCAGCCCTGAAACGGGGGCGGCGGACCGGGATGACGGCGGCGCCTACAGCAGCCCGGCCGCCGTAGTGCCGTGACTCGGGGCTCGCGTGGGCACTCACGATCAGGTTCGCGGAGCCATGCGCTTCGCCTGGTCGCGAGAGGCAGCCCGGAATTGGCCCGAACGCCAACCCCGCAGGCTCGAATCCATCGCCAGCGCCGCCGAGGCGCTCGACGTCTCCGAGCGCACCATCCGCCGCCGGATCGCCGACGGCAGCCTCCGCGCCTACCGGGTCGGCCCGCGGCTCATCAAGGTCGACCGCGCCGAGGTCGACAAGCTCATCCGGCCCGTCCATGCCGCGGGCAATGGTGCCGTCTGACAGCAGAATCGGCCCGGCTGCCACCCCGGGCCGATCCCAAGACTCGCCGCCGCCAGCGGGTTCGCCTGCGCCCGCGGTAGCACCGGGCACCGTCAGCGGCAGTGAGCCGTGATCGAGCGGTGCCGCTGGGTCTCCACCTTGCCCGGTCACGCCGCGTAAATGTTCGCGTACCCTGGGCGTAGGGGAAGGAAGTGAGTCCGATGAGGACTTCACGAAATATTCTGCTACCCGGGCTGGCGTTTGCCGTTCTGGCGCTGGCGGGATGCGGCAGTGCAGCAGCACTACCGGCATCAAAGACACCCGCACCCACAGTCACGATGACTGTGTCTGCCTCTGCGAAGACAATTACCAGGACGGCCCCCGCGCCGCCCGCCACCGCGCCCGCGGCAGCCGCATCCCGCGCGCCAGCACCGCAGCCCCAGCCGGAGTTTGCTAATGCCACAGCCGTCGTTACCCAGTTCTATCAGGACATCACTGACCACAACTACGCGGCAGCGTGGGCGGCGGGCGGCCGGAACGTCAGCGGCGGAGTCGGCTATGACGCCTGGGTGGCCGGGTACGGCACTACCGATTCCATCAGCCTCGGCACGTTCAGCTATTTCGGCTCTGGCCAGGTTCAGACCGTGGTGAGCGCGCTCCAGACGAGCGGCGCGGTCTACACCTATACCGGCACCTACACCGTCCAGAACGGCATTATCGTCGGCGCTCATATCGTCCAGGACTAGACAGCCGGCCACCGCGGATCCCCGCGCACGCGCCAGTGCCTAGGGACAAGGCGGATGACGATACCAATGCGACATCGAATCGTCGTCCGGAGGGCTCTCCGTCCCACGACGCCGGCCTCCCGGAGAATCTCAGCGCGGATCTTCCGCCAGCCTGGCGGCCGCCCACGAACCGCTCATAGTCCCAGTCTGGATCGCCGCTCAGGGCGACCGGACCCGCGCGACGTCGGCCCGGCATCGGTTTTCTGCGGGCAGGCACTGCTGACGTCCGGTGGCTCGGCCCTGGCCGCGTCGGTCTTCCGGCGCCGTCACCAGCTGGTTGCCGCCCCGGCGCGGCAGGATCGCCGCCCCGGGCTATTGGGCGCCCTCGGAGACATCCGGGCCAGCAGAGGGCTGGTTAGTCCACTGGCCATTGTTGAGCGACTGCCCGGCGTCGAAGTGCTGGGCGAAGGTCTGCCCGCCGTCGGCATGTTCCACGAGGGTCTGCGACCCGTCAGTATGTTCCACGATGGTCCGCGCCCCGTCAGTATGTTCCACGATGGTCCGCGCCCCGTCGTCCGGGACATCTTGCGGGCTGCGGATAGCCGGCCGGGAAAAGCGTGACCTGTTGCGAATCAGAACGGGTAGGAGCATCCCGATAACGCCCGCCAGCATCAAGATGACGCCCACCACATGCAGGTCGAGGTTGCCTAGGTGCCCGCTTTTCAGGGCGAACGTGAGGATCGCCCCGACGACGATGAGGGCAATGCCGAACGCGATGGACATGACGCGTCACCTTTTCGGGGGCTGGACCGTGAGCTCGGGGGGAGTGAGACGGGTGGTGGCACCCGCGGTCGTCAGGCACGTCGCGATGCCGTCGACGGCAGGCGGTGCGGCGCCTGGGCGTTCAGCGGTGCGCCCACCTGCGTGACCGGCTGCGGCCGCTACGGCTGCGGCTGCGGCTGTGGCTGCGGCCGGTACTGCGGCTGGTGACCAGGTGATAGGCCAGCAGCAAGATCGCCGCGCCCGCGATGGCGGTGAGCCAGGTGGACAGATTGAAGAACCCGTGCAGGGTGACCACGTGGAACAACTTCGTGGCCAGCCAGCCCCCGAGCAGCGCGCCGAAGATCCCGATCACGCAGGTGATAATGAGGCCCTGTGACCTCCTGCCGGGGATCAGCATGTTGGCGAGCAGGCCCGCGCCCAGGCCGAGAACGATCCACGCGATGACACCCATAACCGGGCTCCTGAACCTCGATGAGCTAGTGACCGGTTTGGTGCCGGATCGTGGCCGGGGGGACGGGCCCCGCCGTGGCTTCGCGAAACCTTGCCGTCTTACTTGTCACCTTTCAGTTAAGCCGCGAACCCCGGCGGCGGAAAGAGCCGGAAACCGCAAACGTCATCACATAGACCGATTACTAGCGACCCGCGCGGATCGGCGGGCGGGCCGCAGGCGAAGTAACGGCCGCACCGATCGCGGTCCGGCCGGCGCGCAGGGTCGGCTTGGCATCGGTGCCCTCAGTGGTCTCATCAGTCATCGCTGCACCTCGCCGAAGTCCGGACGGACGGCCGACTTCGGGCTGTGGGCGTCCCCACAGAATCCCCAGTCCGCGCCGGCGGCCGGCGGCCCCCACAAAACCCCACGTACAAAACGGCATTACCCGGCACATGACGGCCCCCCGGACGGTCCGCACAGCACCCGGCCGGGCGCTTTGGTGCACGCCGTCGGCTGGGTGCCGCAGTACCTTGACTTCGATGACAGCCGGGCGCTGGCCCGGGCCGCAATCTGGGCGCTGGGCGCGATCCCGGGAAATGACGCCGGCGGTGGCCGAGACTTACCAGATGCGGGAATTCGTAACCGATGTGGAGGATCCCCGGCTGGCGGACTACGTGCAGCTTACGGACATGGAGTTGCGCACCAGCCTGGAGTCCGCGCAGGGGCTGTTCATCGCGGAGGGGACGAAGGTGATCAGCCGGGCTGTGGCGGCTGGCTATCCGGTTCGCTCGGTGCTACTCGCCGAACGTCGGCTGGGCGACCTTCAGGCCCTGCCCGCGGTCGGCGCCCCGGTATATGTCGTTCCAGACGAGACCGCCGAGCGGCTTACCGGGTACCGAGTCCACCGCGGAGCGCTGGCTTCGTTTCACCGCAAGCCGCTTCCGCAGACCGCGGTGCTGGCGGCTGCCGCCCGCCGGGTGATCGTGCTCGAGGACCTCGTCGACCACGCCAACGTGGGGGCCATCTTCCGGTGTGCCGCCGCGCTCGGCGTGGATGCTGTATTCCTGTCACCGCGGTGCGCCGACCCGCTCTACCGGCGGGCGGTGAAGGTTTCCATGGGCGCGGTGTTTGCCATCCCCTACGCCCGGATGAGTGACTGGCGCGACGGCCTGGCCGGGCTCCGGGCCGCCGGGTTCCGGCTGCTCGCGCTGACCCCGGACCGGGCGGCCGCGCCGATCAGCGCGGCCGTCGCCGGCCAGCGGACCGCGCTTCTGCTCGGCAGCGAAGGCGATGGCCTGTCGTCCCGCTGGCTGCACGAGGCCGATCAGGCCGTTCGCATTCCGATGCATTCAGGCGCCCTGGCCGCCGGGGTCGACTCGCTCAACGTGGTCGCCGCCGCCGCAATCGCATGCCACGTGCTCGTGAGCGCAGACCAGGTGCACTAGCCACTTTGGTTTCCACCATGACCTCACCTGTCACCGCTCTCCGGTCATCCGTGGTATAGCCACGGACCGCACGCGCCGGCGGCGCACGGACTAAACTGGGGGAGAGGCAGTAGCGCCTGCCCGCCTCCGAGCCGCGGTCGCCCACGTCGGCCGTGACGCTAAGAGGACAAGGGTCACCGACTCGCGCCATCCTCGAGCACGGTCATGACGATCTAACCGGCCCGGGAAGCGTGGGTTCCGGCGCCGTGAACGGATGACGCCATGACCGACGATCGTTCCGCGAAGAAGGCCGCCCGCGCCCGGATGGCCGCCACCGGCGAGGCGTACAGCACCGCCCGGCGGGCCGTGCAGGCCGGCCCGGGCCGCCCGGCTCCGCTGGCCCGGCCGCCCGCCATCGACCCGCGTGAGCATGCCGTGCATGCCCGCCACTGGGGTGCGCTGGCCTGCTACCTGGTCCGCTACGAAGGCCGGTACAGCGCCTGGGTCACCGGCGCCGACCCCGCTGACCGGAGCCAGGTCTACGCGATGCCCACCGAGCCCGCGGGCCGCACCTTTACAGACGCCTGGCAGGTCACGAACCTGCTGCATATCCCGTGGGACGAGCGGATCGCCACCGTCTTCCTGCTCAGCCCGGACACCGACAACGGCATCCTCTACGAAGCCGCGGTGGCGAACGTCGAGGACAGCGGAATCTGGCTGGCCTGCTTCGACGACACCGCGAACGACGGGGGCACGCGGACACTCGGCCAATTCGGGCATGTGGCCGAAGCCCTGGACGAGTTCGCCGCCCTCGCCGAGCGAGCCGCCGACCGCCTCGACAGCAGGCAGGCCATCGCCAAGCCGGACCTCTTCGCCGGCGTCCTCCGCTACCGGGCGGCAACGACACGTGCCGACGCCGCGCGGGCCGCGCTGGGCGACGCCATCCGCCGCCACCAGCCCCGCGCCGACGGCCACGACGACCTGCACCCGCTCTGGCACGAGGCCGGCCTGGCACGGGAATCCCTGGGCCGCGTGCTGGCCGGGCAGGACTGGGCCTGGCCGCAGCGGCCCATCGTCCGTCCCCCGGGCTCGCGGCTCCCGGACACGCCCATCACCACGCTGGCCACCCACACCGTCGACGGCCACCGCTTCGACCTGGTCAGCTACCTGGACACGGCCGGCGGCCGCTGCGTCGCGATCGACCGGGACGGCCGCCGGGGATCCTCGGCGTGCGACATCCAGGTCGACGGGCAGCACCTGGCCAGCGCCGCGATGACCATGGCAACCCGGGGACACGGCACCGCCGCCGTCTACGGCCGCGTCCACGACAGCGTCACCGAACTGTACGCGGTCATGAAGAACGGCGAGCGGGTGGACTGGCCCATCTACGACGATCCGCGGAACGCCGAACGCTACTTCGCCGTCATCGCCGACTCCCAGGCCCTGGCCGACATCGTCGCGGCCGCGCCCGCCGGGAGCACGTCGCTGAAGCAGTTCTTCGGAATCTGGTTCAGCCCGCCACCCGGCCCTGGCCCCCGGAGGTCCCGGCCACGCGGCCACTGACGCCGGGCCGGACCGTGACACCACGGCCCGTTCGGCATTCATTCGATCTTTTCCCGAACGGGCCGTGGTGCCTGCCGCGCGCACGATGATATACAATAATCTCGTCAACAGACATCATCATCATGGAGGATCTGATGTCGAGGACAGTGGTTGATCTGGATGACGAGGCGCTGTCGCTGGCGAGCGAGGAACTCGGTACCACGAGCAAGGTGGCGACCGTGAACGCCGCTCTGCGCCGCGTGGCGAACCAGCGGGCCGCGGCCCGCATGCTTGAGCTCCTTGACGAGACGGGCACCGACCTATCCGATGAGGCTCTGCGCGGGGCGTGGCGGGACGGCGGCCGCGGTTGAGCGTGCTGCTCACGGACAAGTCCGCGCTGGAATGGGCCAGGCGAGACCTCCGCGCCCGGGCCGCGTTCCTGGCGTTGCGCAGCGCGCACGTCATCGCGGCGTGCCACCTGACAGCGCTGGAGATCTGCTACTCCGCGCGGGACCAGAAAGACCTGGAGGCTTTGCTCGCGGGCCAGCGGGCACTGGAGTGGCTGCCGGTTAGCGAGGCGGCGATGGACCGAGCGCTGGAGGTCCAGCGACTGCTTGCCCAGCATCGCGGCAATGGCCACAGGCGCCCGATCCCGGACCTGATCATCGCAGCGACCGCCGAACTGCACGGTGCCGAGGTGCTGCACGTCGACAGCGACTACGACCTGATCGCCGAGGTGACGGGCCAGCCGATGCGGCGTTTGCTCGATCCCGGCCCCGCGTAACCACTGCTACGCGAGCGGCCCCGTCGCTTGGATCCGGGGTTAACGATCTGAGGCGATCGCTGAGTCGGCGAGCGCGCGCCCATCGGCCAGTATCTCGTCCAGTTCCCGCGGGTCGAGGGCGACGGTGAGGGCGGCGAGCAGGAGGAACTGCGCGCGGGCCCGGGCTTCTTCGGATGGGCGGATAGCCGGTTTGTCACCGAGGACCTCGCGGAGCTGGTTCTCGGCGGCCGCGGGGCTGAGGAGGCTAGCTGCTTCGGCCGAGCTGCCGCGGAAGTCGGCGACGAAGCGGACGACGTCGGCGGAAGTCCAGGTGGGGGAGAACCTGCGCCGCGCCGCGGCCGCGAACGCTCCGAGGACCAGGGCGCCTATCTCCTCCAGGCGGCTGGTCCTGGAGAGGGTGAGCAACTGACGTTGGGCGTCGGTGGCCTCGAGGTCGGTGCGGGCCATCAGGTAGGCGCGCAGCGCTGCCACCTGGTCGTCGGTAACCGCCACGCCGGTTCAGCTCATCAGCTGGTCGGCGAGCTTGCGGGCGGAGGCGAGAAACTCATCCAGCCCGGCGTCGTCGAGTCGCGCGTCGGCGATCAGGCCGGCCAGTAGCACCAGCTTTGCGCGGGTGACCATTTCCCTGTCCAGGCCGCGAGCGGTTCCGTGACCGAGCACCGCCTGGACGACGCGTTCGGCGACGTCGGGATCCAGTTCTCTGGCCAGGCGGTCCGATCGCGTTCGCACGTCGGCCACGAATGTGACGATGTCGGCAGGCTGATAACTGGTCCCGAAGCGCCGCTCGACGGCTATACCGAAGGCTGCGGTTACGAGCGCCGGGTAGCCCGTCTTGGCTTCGGCGCGGTCGAGGCCGCTGTAAAGCTGCTGGTAGCGGTCTATGTCATCGGAGAGAAGCGCGCGCAGCGCCGCCACCTGATCGTCGGTCACTGCCATCGTTATTGTCCTTTCACGTGCTTATCGTAGTATCCCGCTGCCCATTGAACTGCGCGGTCAATGACCAGCCCTGTCACGAATAGGGCGGTCACAGCGCTACCGGCATCTATCCCGGAATGTTGCGGTGCGGATATGTACGACGGGCTGGGAGTTGCTTCGTAGCTGCTGGTCGGCGGGTGCGAGAAGACATCGTGAGCGAGATTCGCCGACTTATCGAGACTATCGGCTTCATCTTCGCTTTCTTCATAAACTCCGCGCCGGAGCCGTTCCAGCAAAGAGGAGTTCTCACCGGCGCTGTCCACGAGTTCTTCGCCTGTCGGCAGCCGGTCAGGGATGTCGGCCTTCTCGCTGACCAGGTCCTGCGTACGCGGGGTATCGGCGGCCGCCCAGCGAGAACCGTCCGTATAGAGGTCCAGCGATTGGTCTTTGAACTCGCTATGGAAGTGCGACACGGCCCTCCCGGCCGGCTTCACATCGCGAGCCGGCCCAGTACCGGAGTCGGCGGCCTGCGCATCAAGGCCGTCAGGATCGCCGTTCCCGCGCACCGCTTCGGCGTATTCCTCGCGGCTGCGCGTTTCGGCTCGCTGAGGCCCGCGGTCATCATTCGTGTCGGCTGGTGACCGGGCACCCTTTTCGCGGTCGCCGTCGGCGCTCGCTAGCACGTCGTCATCGCGCACCGCGCTGCTGGTGGTGTCGATGCCCATCGTCACGTCCCGACGGTGGCCGGGCGGAGGTAGTCCAGAGGCCAGCGGCAGTCATGGAAGGCGTTCAGAGCGTCGGTGAGTCGTTGTTCCCAGTCCGGGTCGCTGCAGCGGGCCCCGGCGGACTGCTCCAATGCGCTAATAGGCCGGGTGCCGAAGCAAACCGCCCGGACCTGCTGCTGGTCGCGCTGGTCGGTGTCGTACCAGCGCTGGACGGTCTCGAGCTGGCTGGCGCAGTCCGGGCCGGGGATGACACGACCATAGGCCGCCTCCCATTCGGGGATACGGGGATGCGGTCCGGCTTGGGCGTCGCGGCGGTGCAGGGCCTGCAGGCTATCTAGGATCAGCGCCCACCGGTACGGCGGGGCCAGCCACTGGGGCTCGTGCTGCTCGCATAGCCACCGGTCCTCGTCCAGGGCGGCGCGCATGGCCGCCGTGACGTGTCCGGCGAGCGCGGCGTCGCTGATCCGGGTGGAGATGACCGGGACGCGCGAAGCGACCGCGGCGTCGACCGCGTGGGACACCGCACAGTCCCGGAGCCGGGAGGTTACCGCGGCCAGGGCGTCGGCGAGAGCGGGGCCGGGCACGGGCATTGCCCAGCCGGTCAGGTGGGCCAGTACGGATAGTTCGGCCCACAAGGTGATCCGCGGGTCGCTGGTCGCGGCGCGCTGGGCGGCGCGGACCTGCCGCAGCGTGCACGGCGCGGCCCGGCAGGCCGGCCCGCAGGTGGGACTCCGGGGTGTGATCAGCGGCGCTGGCGACCCGGCCGAGGCGGTTCCGGCGGTCTCACGGCTAGTACCGTCCGGCATGCGGGTCAGCAGCGGGTAGTCCATCCCGTCAGTGAAGACCGCCGCCTCGCCCGGGGTGAGCGTGACCAGGTAGGCGGACTGGTCTTCGGTCAGGTTCATGGTGGCGCCGACGGCCTGGCGGTCGTCGGCGGCGGGCAGCCGGTGGACGATCTTGACCGCGGTGTTCTTGATCACGTCGGGGATGAGCTTGGAGGGGATCTGCTCGGCGATGATCAGACCCTCGCCGTAGGCGCGGATCTCGGCCAGCAGCCCGGCGAACATCTCGACCGCGTGCGCGGCCGCGCCGCCCGGCGCCCGGGGCTGGCGTAGCAGCCGGTGTGCTTCTTCGAACACCGACAGGTGCCGCAGCCGTGGCGGTGTGGCGCCTTCGGCGCGCTGCCGCAGCCGCAGGTGTTCGGCCAGCCGGATCAGCACGCTGCCCATCAAGAAGGCCTTGTCCCGGTCGTCGCCGACGTCTTCGATCTCGAGCACCACGTTGGCATCCAGCAACCGGGTGAAGTCCAGCGGGTGCCCGCCTTGCAGGAACCGGCCGGTGGTGCCCTGGCGCAGGCTGGAGATCCGGACGGTGACGAACCCGCGGACGTTGTCGGTGATCTCCCGGCCGTACCCGATCTCCTCCACCACGCCCACGGCAGTGGCCTGCAGGCTTTCCAGAGTCGGGTAGCCCAGCTGCACGCCGGGACGGACGGGCTCGCCGGTGACCAGGTCCCAGCCGGCGTTCTCATAGCACCGGCTCAGCGCCGCCGCGAGGACCTGGGGGAACGGCTCATCGGCGTCGAAGGAGGCCAGGAACAGGGCCCGGACCAGGTCGGCGTGGGTCTGCAGCGGGAACCGGGTGCCATCCGGGCCGGTCGCGGGCTCCAGCGGGTTGATCCCGGCGGCCGGATCGGCAAGTTCCCCGGGCCGGATGCGGATCACCTCGGTCCCCGGCAGCCGCGCGGCCATCAGCTGGTACTCGGCCTTGGCAGGCTCGACCACCAGCCACGGGATGCCCGCCGCGGTGGCGGCCTCCAGCAGGCCCCGGACGGTCTGGGATTTCCCCGCGCCAGTGGCGCCGCACACGAACACATGCCGGTTCAGCGACGTTTGCGGGACCGCGAGCTGGCCGGCGGGAATCCGGTTCCAGTCCAGCACGGTCCCGAGCGGCACCGCCGGATCTGCGCCTCCCCGGCCATTGCCTGAGGCGATCGCCACCTCCGGGGTGACATCGAAGTCCGGTCTCAGCACGAACCGGACACCGGGGATCTCCCGAACCGGCGGCCGGGCCAGCGCGCCGACCAGCCTTGACGAGGCGTGAAACGGCCAGGCCGGGGCCGTCATTTCAAGGTCGCTACGGGCCCGGGCACCGGAAGGCGGCGATCCTGGCGCCAGCGGTGGGTCCGGGCTGGCCCCGGCGGGCAGCGCATGTACCGCGGCAGCGGTGCGCTCCGGGATCGCGTCCAGCCCGGCGCAACCAGGCAGCGGGACCAGGGCGTACGGCAGGCCGTCCAGGTCGGCCGAGGCGCACAGCAGCCCGGCCACCTGCGCCGCGGCCTGCGGGTTCGGGCCGCCGGCCATCAGGCGCACCGTCCACAAGCCGGTCGCGGTGGCCTGCCGCAGCTCGGCATGCCGCCCGGACAGCCGCTGCGCGGCCAGTTGAGCAGACGGGCTGTCGGAACGCTGCGCGCCCAGTTGGACCAGTGACACCTCTGCCACGAGCTCGCCGAGCTGGCCGCTTGTGACCGGTTCGGCCAGCACCAGCCAGGCAAAGGGCCCGGACCAGGCCGACATCAGCCCGTCCTCCAGCGAGGGCCGCATATCCCGGTCGCGCCGCCCCGCCTCGTCATGGCCGATCAGCAGGGCATCGCTAATACCGGCCAGTTGCATCCAGCACGGCATCCCAGCCAGCAACGTCGTAGCCCGGCCACGCGGGAGCGGTTCCGCGCGAGCTCCGGGCGGAAAGGTCAGCACCACCTGGGCGCCGTCTGTGCCGGCCGCCAGGGACGGCCCGGCGGCGATCACCCGCACCGGCCCGCCGGGATGCTCGCGAATCCAGCCGAACGCCACCGGGGAGCCGTAATGAAACGCCGAAACCAGCGCCTGCAACCGCTGATTAATGCCCCGGTCGGCCCGGTCCTGGCCATCCGCGGAGTCCGACCGGGCGTGCACACGCCGGGGGAGCTCGGTGATCTGCCAGGCCGGCAGGGCTTGCAGCACCTGCCACGCGCTGCCGTCCATCGCCACGTTCCTCGCTCGCGAATCCCGCTGGTGCCTCCAGGCTAATCAGCGTAGTTGCTCTCCGGACACAATTCGTCGCTTTTCGTGACGGAACGAACGCCATGAGCATCCAGCACATCCCGCCTGGGAAGACCACCAGCCCCGCCACCGCCGCTAAGCACCGCCAGATCGCGCAGCGTCAGCCCGCCCCGGGGCCGCCGGACAACACGCGCGTGTTGTCCGGCGGCTCGCCCCGACCAGCGCGGGACTCAGGGGATCCAGGGTGCCTTGTACGTGCCCGTGTCATTGAGGATCGCGGTCCAGTCGTCCCCGGCCCAGATGTTGCTGATCCTGCCGTGGCTCAGGCGGTAGACGTCGACGCCGTCCCACTGGACGTGGCGCCCGCTCGCGGGGATGCCGAGAATGGCGCCCTGCTGCGTGCCGCTCACCACCACGCGCACCACGACCTGGTCACGCTGGCCGAAGATGTCATCGATGGTGACGTGCGCGTCGGGGAACGCGGCGACCACGCCGGCGAACAGCCCGGCGACGTTGGCCCGGCCCGTGATCGTGCCCACGGTGCCGCCGGACCACTGCATGTCGGGGTTCAGGTAGGTGGCGGCGTGGTCGCCGTTGTGCTCGTTGATGACGTCCTGCAGGAACGCTTCCACCACCCGCTCGTTGGCGCGGACGCTCCCGGCGCCGCCCCACGACGCCGTAGCCGCCCGGGCGCTGTGCCCGGGTGCGGTGGTCGTCGCATTCGCGGCGGCGGCCGCGACTCCCAGGCCGGCGGCGGCGATGGCCACGGCCACGGCGGCGCGCTGCAACTTCCTCATGACAAGCTCCTTGGTGCTCGATGCTGGAAACCTTGACTTGATCGTTCAAGTCAAAACTTAATCGCAAATGACTTGATTCGTCAAGTCATCCATACGGCGCTCGGCAAGGACATAGCAGGATAGCGCGACCATAACGGCATGTAGCTCAGCAGGATGCGCGAAGGTGACTGTCATCATCTAACTTGACAGTTCAATTCTTCTATCGAACGGCTCATGGTGAAACCGACTCGCGCCTCGTTACCGGCCAGCGGGCGGCCGCGCTGCCGGACCAGGACCAGGACCGCCTTGACCCGGAGAGCACGCGTCGAGGCAGCTCACCCCGTAACCGGTAGGAAAGTTATCGTACGTTTACGCTTGACTGGCTCTGGTGGGCGGCGCCCTGGGTAGGCGGAAGCCCAGCCGCGAAGGTCGCGAAAAGCGCGCGAAGGAGGGGACAGCCGGTGGGGCATGCGGCAGATCCCGGATCCGGGCGAGAGCCAGGCCCGGGGGCGGCTGGGTTGTTCGCCGCCGATGAGGAGGTCGGCCGCGACCTAGCCCTGGTGGACTGGGCTGCCACCCCGCTCGGGCTGCCGGAGTCCTGGCCGCAGAGCCTGCAGACGGCGGTGGACATCCTGCTGTCGTCCCGCTTCTCGATGTGGATGGCCTGGGGGCCGCAGCTGACGTTCTTCTGCAACGCCACCTACCGCCGGGACACCCTGGGTCGCAAATACCCGTGGGCGCTGGGCCGGCCTGCTAGTGAGGTATGGGCGGAGATCTGGGACGACATCGGCCCTCGCATCGGAACCGTGCTGACGACGGGCAAGGCGACCTGGGACGAGGCGCTGCTGCTCTTCCTGGAGCGGTCCGGTTACCCCGAAGAGACCTATCACACGTTTTCCTACAGTCCGCTGCGCGACGACGCCGGCGCCATAGTCGGCATGCTGTGCGTGGTCAGCGAGGACACCGAACGCGTCATCGGCGAACGCCGGATGGCGACCCTGCGTGATCTGGGCTCTGACCCGAGCGTGGTGCGTACCGACCAGGAGACGCTCGGCTTCGCCGGCCGGCAGCTGGACCGCAACCGGCGAGACCTGCCTTTCACCGTGACCTACCTGTTCGGCGACGACGGCGCTACCGCCCACCTGGCGGGACGTACCGGTATCGCAGCCGGGCACCCGGTCGCCCCGGCCGTCCTAACGGTCGGCGACTCGGAACCTGTGTGGCCCATTGCCGCATTGCTGCGGGGCGAATCCGCGCTGGTGGGCCTGGCCAGCGCCCGGTTCGCCGGCTTGCCGACCGGGGCGTGGAGCGAGCCGCCAGTCGAGGCGCTGGTGGTACCGCTGGCCCAGCAGGGTGTTACTCCGTACGGGTTCTTGGTCGCCGCGCTGAACCGGTACCGGCCGCTGGACGAGGGCTACCGCGCGTTCGTCGGCCTCGTGGCCGGGCACCTCGCGGCCGGGATCGCGAGTGCCCGCAGCTACCAGTACCAGCAGCGCCGGGCGGAGGAACTCGCTGAGCTGGACCGCGCCAAGACTACGTTCTTCTCTAACATCAGCCACGAGTTCCGTACCCCGCTGACCCTGATCATGGGACCGGTGCAGGAGTTGCAGCGCCGCCTGGCCGACGCCGGCCCGCAGGTGCTCGACGAGCTTGAGGTCATCAGCCGCAACGGACTGCGCCTGGGCAAGCTGGTCAACACGCTGCTTGATTTCTCCCGCATCGAGGCCGGGCGGATGCAGGCTAGCTACGAACCAGCCGACATCGCCCAGATGACCGCCGAACTGGCCAGCGTCTTCCGCTCTGCCGTCGACCGCGCCGGACTGGCCTTCACGGTCGACTGCCCCCCGCTGCCCGAGCCGGTCTACCTCGACCGCGGCATGTGGGAGAAGGTGGTGCTGAATCTGCTCAGCAACGCGCTGAAGTTCACCTTCGACGGATCCATCTGCATCGCGGTGCGCGCCGACGGTGACCAGGCGGTCGTGACCATCGCCGACACCGGTATCGGCGTCCCTCAGCAGGAGATGCCCCGGTTGTTTGAGCGGTTCCACCGCATCGAGAACACCCGTTCCCGCTCAAACGAGGGCAGCGGCATCGGCTTGGCCCTGGTCCAGGAACTCGTCCAGCTGCACGGCGGCACCATCGCCGCGTCCAGTACCGAGGGCGAGGGCACCACGTTCACCATCCGGCTGCCCTTCGGGCCTGCCCACCTGCCCGCCGACGCCCTGGTCCAGGCCGGCCACACGGCGACGGTCTCGGCCACCGCCGACCCGTTCCTTTCCGAAGCCCTGCGCTGGCTGCCCCGGACCTCGCAAAACGGTGCGGGCAGCGGGACGCGGCCGGTGCACGAGGAGATCACGCCCGGCAGTGGCGCGGACCCCGCGGCACTGACGGACCGCGCGGTACCCGCCCGGGTGCTGGTCGCCGACGACAACGCCGACATGCGCGAGTACCTGACCCGGCTGCTGCACACGGCCGGCTACCAGGTCGTCACGGTCACCGACGGACGCGCCGCCCTGGACGCCATCCGGGCCGATCCCCCCGACCTGGTGATCAGCGACGTGATGATGCCCCGCCTGGACGGCCTGGGCCTGGTAGCGGCCCTGCGCGCCGACGGGCGCACCGCGGCCGTGCCGGTGCTGCTGCTCTCGGCCCGGGCCGGCCAGGAGGCGTCGATCGGGGGCTTGCGGGCCGGCGCCGATGACTACCTGGTCAAGCCGTTCTCCGCGGCCGAGCTGCTGGCCCGGGCGCGGGCCAGCGTCGAGCTGGCCAGGTTCCGCAGCCGCGAATCGCAGTTCCGCCGTACCCTGGTCAACTCCCTCCAAGAAGGCTTCTTCCTCACCGATCAGGAAGGGACCATCCTGGAGGCGAACGAGGCCTTCCTGACCCTGGTGGGCTATAGCCCGGACGGCCTGCCGTTCCGCTGGCCGCACCCCTGGGTCCCGGATCCGGACGCCGATCCTGATGGGTGGGCGGTGATGGCCCAGGCGTTCGACGGCTACATCCGGGACGGCGGCGGCAGGTACACGGTCCCGGTACGGCATCGCGACGGGCACACCGTCTGGCTGGCCTGCAGCTCGGCCAGCCTGCCCGGCCCGGACGGGGCCGGCCGGCTGTTCGTCGGCACCGCGCGGGACGTGACCGCGGAACGGCTGGCGGCCCAGCGCGAAGCCACCCTGGCCGGTTTCGCCGCTGCCCTGGCCGCAGCCGGGGAAATCTCCGAGATGCTCACCACGGCCGCTCGCGAGATCGCCGCCGCGGTCCACGCCAGCCAGGTGATCACCGCGCTATGGTCCAGCAGCGACAATCCCGCCATCACCGGATGGCCCCAGCCCGCCCCGGGCCAGGGTCCCTCCGCCGCGCTGGCAGGAGCTCTGGACGCCGTCCGGCATCAGCCGGCCGCCTCGGTCATCGTGCTGGCCGGTGACGATAACGCCAGCCTGCTCGCCGCCCCGCTCGACGGGACAGGCTCCTCGGCCATCGCCGCGGAATTCCCGGCCCGGCGGCCGGTCAACGCCGAGATACGGGAACTCTTCCTGGTGCTCGGCAGCCACCTGGCCCAGGTCCTGGCCAAGGCGAGAGTCTACGAGCAGACCCGCGCCGTCGCGCTCACCCTCCAGCATGCCATCCTCGCCCCGACCGAGCTGCCGCACGGATTCGCCGCCCGGTACACCCCGGCGGTTCCCCCGCTCGAAGTCGGCGGTGACTGGTACGACGTGATCCCGCTGCCCGGCCACCGTACCGGCGTCGTCGCCGGGGACTGTGTCGGCCGCGGGCTGCCCGCCGCGGCGATCATGGGCCAGCTGCGCTCCGCCAGCCAGGCCGTCCTGCTGCGCGCTCCCGGTCCTGCCGAGGCGCTCACCGATCTGGACACCTTCGCCAGCAGGATCCCCGGAGCGGAATGCACCAGCGTGTTCGCCGCGATCATCGACCTCGCGGCCGGGACGGTCACCTACAGCTGCGCCGGGCACCCGCCCCCCATCCTCGTCACCGCCGCGGGGGAGTATCACCTGCTCGACCAGGCCCGGTCCCTCCCGCTGGCCATGCTGCCCGCCGGCTGGCGGCGCAGCCAGGCGACCGCCGCGCTGACCCCCGGCTCGACATTGATGCTGTACACCGACGGGCTCGTCGAGCGGCGGAACCAGCCGCTGGACAAGGGCATCGACGCCGCGGCCATTGCCTTGGCCGGACACGCCCAGGATCACCCGGACGACGTCGCAGACCATGTCATGTCGGCGATGACTCCGGCGGCTGGCTATGAGGACGACGTCGCCGTCCTGATCTACCGGCACCCTCCTTCCCCGCTGACCATGGAGGTGTCCGCAGATGACCCCTTCTGCCTGGCCCTGCTCCGGACTAGGCTGCGTCAGTGGCTGTCAGCCGCTGGCATCGACACCGCCCAGGCCAACGACATCTTGATCGCGGCGGGCGAGGCCGCGGCTAACGCCTTCGAGCACGCCGTCGTCGGCCGGCCCGCCGGCGCGGCACCAGTGCAGATCACCCTCACCGCCCGCGCGGCGCACACCACGCTCCAGTTGACCGTTACGGACACCGGGAGCTGGCATTCTCCTCCAGCCGACCGCGAACAGCCCGCCCCGGGCACCCGGGGCCACGGGATCATTTTCATGCACGCCCTCATGGATGACGTCACGATCGATCCGTCCGCACACGGGACGACGGTGACCATGACCAAGGACCTGAAACCATGACCGAGGACGCCAGCCCAGCCGGTCCCGCTCACCAACGCCCGGTGAGCAGCAGCCCGCAGGCGCGGTTCGAGTTCCTGCCCGCCACCGAACACGAACCCGCCACCGTACGCGCCGCCGGCGAGATCGACCTGACCAACGCGGGACAGTTCCAGGCCGCCCTCGACCAGGCTGCCGCCGTCTCCAGCGCCATCACCGCCGACATGTCCGCGGTCACCTACTGCGACAGCGCCACGATCCGGGCCCTGTTTATCGCGGCCAGCAAAGCCCGGCTCACCATCCGGGTCAGCACCACGGGCCCCATCACAGAAACCCTGCTGAAAGTCTCCGGCCTAGACCAGATCGCCACCGTCGTCACGCGGGACTAGCAATCCCCGGCCGGGACTACCCGGCGTAAAGGGAGTCGATGACGTCGGCGTACTTGGCGTGGACCACCCGGCGTTTGAGCTTGAGCGTCGGGGTGAGCTCGCCGGTCTCGGCGGTCCATTCCACGGGCAGCAGGCGCCAGTACTTGACCTGCTGGACGCGGGCCAGCCGTTCGTTGGCGGCGGCTACTCCCAGCGCCACCTCGGCCAGCACCTGCGGGTCCGATGCCAGTTCCGCCAGCGAGCCGGCGGTGATACCGCGGGCCCGGGCCCAGGTCGGCGCGGCTTCACCATCGAGGGTGAGCACGGCGGTCACATACGGCCGGCCGTCCCCGTAGGCCAGTGCCTGCCCGATCAGCGGGTGACTGACCAGGGCGTTCTCGACCGCCGCGGGCGCGATGTTCTCCCCGCCCGCGGTGATGATCAGCTCCTTCTTCCGGTCCGTTACCGACACGAACCCGTCGGCGTCGATCGTTCCGATATCGCCGGTGTGCAGCCATCCGTCCTCGTCGATCAGGGCCGCGGTCAGGTCGGGCTGTCCGAGATAGCCGCCGGTGGTGACCGGCCCGCGGGCCAGGATCTCGCCGTCGTCGGCGATGGTGACCTCGATCCCGGCGATGGGCCGGCCCACCGTTCCGAGCTTGAACTCGGCGGGCGTGTTGGCGGTGAACGCCCCCGTGGTTTCGGTCATCCCGTACACGTCCAGGATCATCATGCCCAGCCCGGCGAAGAAAGCGGCCACGTCCGGGGGCAGCGGGGCGGCGGCGCTGGAGACCGACTCAGCCTCGCCCAGGCCGAGCAGGCCGCGGATCGGCCGAAGC
>Ga0209168_10001073_pt1 | contig 22690 bp, 15 predicted proteins | sample Coa_R1_FD_187156 | JGI IMG/M metagenome (GOLD analysis project Ga0209168, IMG submission 187156) | Surface soil microbial communities from Centralia Pennsylvania, which are recovering from an underground coalmine fire - Coalmine... | ecosystem: Environmental > Terrestrial > Soil > Unclassified ...
AATAAAATGTGACCCATCTCGCGACCAGTTAGGAGCTTCAAAGCGGTTCGGCGCAAAATAGACTACTTGCCGAATAGTGGTATCGACCGCGACGGTTTCCAGGCTGCTGTAAGCCACGGACTGAGCCGCTTCAGGGTTTATATTTTTAATTTCCAGATTAGAAAAAATGGCCTGCTCGGTTACATTTTTATCGTGTGAACAAACTCCGATGCCTGCATAGACCTCTCCATCAAGAGGAACGCGTACCGAGCCGCCGACGAAGTGCACATCCCTGCCCTGCTGCTGGGCCAGCGACATATAAACATATTTTCCAAGCCGCGTAATGCGCAGGCGCGCAGGACCCGACATCTTCGACTCGACTTCACTGGTGATTCCGCCCCTTTCATCGCGAAATTGCAGCGAGGTCAATCCATTCCCGTGCAGCGCCACATCGGCGTAAACCGAGTCGGCGTCGAGCGACTGCCGCAACATCAGCACCGCCTTCTTGTGCTCATTGCCCGCAAAATTCGGGAAAGAAATGTCGGCAGAAATTTCCATGTCACCGGAAATTTTTTTCCATGCAAACTGAAATGCGTCCGCTGTGGCCCACATATTTTCGCCGCTGCCGACAACCGTGTACGCGTTCCTCGATGAATCGTAGGTCGTCGATCCCGAATGTAGCACTGTGCCAACGTCTGCGTGGTCCGTGAAGATTCCCACCGATTGAGCACGGACAAACGGAATGGACCAAAATGCCAGCGCGAGGACAAGCGACCATTTCCTCATAGATTTTCCTTTCCACGTCTAAAGAGAAACTAGATGTTTTAGAGCGCGTCGCGCAGATTGTCAATCAGCCGCATCGCGCGCAGACTCGGGTCCGGGCGGAAGAACAATGATGTAATTTCTTTCACCATCGCAATGACATTTTGAGGAGCCTTCTTAAGGTGTAAACTGCTTATCGACCGGAAATTTCACTGCGGCCCCGTAGCTCAACTGGATAGAGCATCAGACTTCGGATCTGAGGGTTGGGGGTTCGACTCCCTCCGGGGTCGCCAGAATCTAAAGGCTTTTCGCCTGCTTCCAGCCAGACGCCTCAACGTCTTCGGCTTCTACTGATCATCGGGACCTTGTCGGTAGGCCAGCATCCCACAAACTGGATACGCTTCCCAGATTCGGGATTGATCAATTTGAATTTCGGCCTGTTTATGCACAGCCCGTTCCCGTCCAACATTTCGAGCGCAAAAAGTGTGGATTCCCCTTCTTAATGTGCTGGTTACAGCGATTGAGAATGGCAGATTCATAGCCCATGTGCAGTGATTTGCACAGTACGACGTCGTTAGAAATAGTGAATCCATCCTAAGTGCCTTATTTTCAGTAAATCTAAGGGTCAAATACTTTGGTAACTCATATGCTGAGTTGAACTCGTATTCTGCGGAAACGTTGAGGACCAGTCCACCCGCAGGGCCACGAAGGTTCTCACACAAAGATTCACCGCTAACCTCAATTGAACGGATCGATTTTGGAGGAGCAAGTCATGAGACGAGTAGTTTTATTGGCACTGTTGGCCCTTGCAATACCCAGCCTGGCGCTGGCTGACAGTATTACAGACTTCGAAGGCTTTGGGACATCGGGAGCGGGCACCGCTTCGATAGTTGGAACTGTAACCAGCGGCGCGTCGCTTGACATTACCACCGCGTTGACCGGGGTCAACGGTGTAGCGACGAGCGGAACGATCAGTTGGAACACGGCCGCATTGACGGGCAGCGGTAGCAGCTTCACATACACGGGAGGCACCCTGAACATTATGTCCGGGGCCCAGACCCTGTTCAGCGGGACATTTTCAAGCTCGACGCCTGGAACTGTGACGGTCACTCCAGTCTCCATTCTGATTTCGGGTGTCCTGGCGAATGGCGGCGGAACAGAAACTATCACCATCATGAAGAGCGGGGCCTTCACCGTGAGCGCGGACATTGGCGTGGTCACTACCCCCGAACCCGGCACCTTGGGATTAATCGGCACAGGCTTGATTGGTTTGGCCGGGCTCGCCCGGCGTAAGTTGCGCCCCTAAGAATATTCTCCTGTAAACACTACTTGGCTCAGAGCCCTGCTCGTACAAGCAGGGCTTTTTGTTGCTCACGTAAACTGCTCTAGGTCGGCGAATCCTGACCGCCCGAAAGGCAGATTACTCGGGTAACCGATCTTCCGGTGTTCCTCATTGACCGCCACTTCTATCCTTTCTAGAGTCCTAATAGAGGGCTTTCATGAAAGACATCCACGAGGTTTTAAGGCGGAAGCAGGCCAAGTACGCCCAACTCGGCAAACAGATCGAGATGTTGCAGCAGGTGGCCGAAAAGTTGCGCGAAGTCGCCCCTTTGCTGGCGGAGAACGACGACGACGATTCTGCCATTCTGGCCGATGCCGAAGAAATTCCAGTGGCATCCAAAGCCGCTGCCGCAGGCGCACCAGGACAGACTGCAGCCACCAAGGGGCCGGCACGCGGGGTTTCCCCTCGCTGGCCGTAAGGCTGCCCCTTTGCCATGTCATTTCGCGCACTACTGGTTTCTAAAGACGACCAGGCCGTGGAAGCGCTCACGCCTGTGCTGTCGAATTTTGGCTTGACCGTTCACCGCTGCTTATATCCGGATGCGCTCTGCCTGGTAAGCGAACAGAGATTCCACGCCGTACTGGTCGATTTTGACGATCCGCATAGCGCGACTTTGACATTTGAAAACCTGTCCGCCGCGCGCGGCCGGGCACGAGCGGTGACTGTGGCCCTCCTGGGCGATCGATCCAAAGTGCGTACTACAATTGGAGCCGGCGCACACTTCGTCATATATAAGCCGGTCAATACAGAGCAAGCCGAAGGCACACTTCGCGCTGCCGCCAGCCTGATCCGCAGCGAGCGCCGCAGCTCGTTTCGGGTACCGGTACAAGTCCCGGTTATGTTGACCAGCAATGGCGACGAGGCCTCGATTCCTGGCATTCTGCTCGACTTAAGCGAGGATGGTATGGACGTGCTGGCATCGCAGCCGCTTTATTGTTCCGCTGTAGTCCACGCACGGTTCATACTTCCCGACCTGCTCTCGGACCTTGAACTTCCTGGCGAGGTGGTATGGGCAAATCCAAACGGGGAATCTGGAATCCGTTTCGCCGAAGTACAGGAGGAGATGCGTGAAGTGCTTCGCAAGTGGCTGGCCGATCATGCGCGGCAAGCGCCGCCCCAGGAACCCGCGCCGCGTCCGGATTGCAAAGTTTCCGATCTGAGTGTTGGCGGCTGCTACGTTGAAACTATCTCTCCCTTTCCAGAAAGAACTCACTTGCTGCTGAAATTGCGTGCGGCCGGCAATGAGCTCGAAACTTCAGGGCTGGTGCGCGTGATGCATCCCTCGCACGGAATGGGCATTGAATTCATTTTGGAGAACGCCGATCACGCCAGGAAGGTCGATCTCTTTATCCGTTTTATCCGTTCGCTGAGCACCCAGCCTGATTTATTGGCCGCAGCTCGGGCTTTATCTTTCTCGCAAGCTCAGCCCGCGCCGGCATCCGACCTGGAAGATCCACTGCTCGATCTTTTACGTGACCACGAGTCCTTCACTCAGGAAATGTTCCTGGAGATTTTGCAGGGGCAGCGCTCCGGGCAAGCGATGGAAACAAGGTAATTTCGCTTCGTAGAGACTTTGCTTCCAACTTCTTGCGCGCGCAGAAAAGACGAGGCTTGCAACGTCTTTACGGTGACTTCCATTTGTTAAGAAATTCCATCAGATCTTCCGGACCCAACGCACGAGCGCGCTCGAACTCTCCATTTTTTTGGCTGTAGAGTAGCTGGCCTGATGGGCTAAGCACAGCCATTGCAGGAATTCCACGCTTCATCGGCACCTGATACTCGTTCATCAAATCCTGGTTTTTGTCACCCTGGCCGACATCGATATGTACCACTTCATAGTTCCGCTTTAGCGTGGGAGCAATGTCTGGCCGCTGCAGAGCTCGATCCAGAACATGACAGTCGTAGCACCAATCAGCGCCGAAAATTACCAGCACGCGTTTATGAGTTTTTGTGGCCTCGGCGAGTGCATGGGTAATCTCCCCGTGGGCCTGGCTGGCCGGAGGATACAGCTTTGCATCAAGGGACATCGGTTGTTCGAGCTTGAATGCATCGGTGCGTTGAATCGCGACCAGCTTCCATCCTTCCGCCTGCTGCTGCCACAACTGCGATTCAATCACATACAGCGTGCGCCCCGGAGGCGCGGTCCTGACTGTCGCCTGAAATGTGACTTGCTGAATCCCCGGCTGCGGCGTGCTCGAGTTCGCCACTTTCAATGAGAGCTGCGTGGGCTTCATTCCCTTCCAGAACTCTATCTCTTCGGCTGGCGAAATTTCTGTTTCCCTCTTGCCTTCGACAGCAATGCGCGGCGCAGGATCGGTACTGTAGAGCTCTTTCAGTGCACTACTTTTCGGACTGATCACTGCTGCTTTCCACCGCGCAAGCGCAGCAAATGATGGCGCAGGCTGAGCTGCACCCATACTCGAGAGCAAAACGATGGCAATCCAGAGTAGAACAACTGAATACCGCGCCGGTTGCGTCATTAATCCATCACCCTTCCACCAGTATAAAGAAAGGCACCCATTAGACCGCCAGGAGTAAGTCTTTCAACCATGTGTAACTACGCAAGTAATCGGGTAAGCAGGGTATTGCACCTAGGACCAGGCAAGGCATCATAATTGATGTGCTCGGGCGTGTCTGTGTAGGTGTTCCCCCACCGGAAAGATTCGCATCTGTGTACCTAATGCCAGTCCGAATTCTCATCGCCGATGATGATGCCGCCATCCGGCGTCTGCTCCGCCGATTAATCGAAACCCACGGAGGCTGGACGGTATGCGCCGATGCACGGGACGGGCACGAGGCTGTCGAAAAAGCCGAAGAACTTAATCCTGATGTGGTGGTCCTGGATCTAGCTATGCCAGACATGAATGGGCTGCAAGCAGCGCGAGAAATTTCTCGCAAGCATCCTGGGCTACCCATGCTGCTTTTTACCGTCCAGCAAGTTTCAAAGGAACTTAGGCATCAAGCGCTGAATGCCGGCTGTAGCGGCGCTCTTTCAAAAAATACCGGCAGTGAGATTGTTCACGCCATCGAAGTGCTGCTGAACCATCAGAATTTTTTTCAGCCGATCCAAAGTGACACCCCGGTCTGGTAAATCTTTCCCTTCACTTCCCTTCTAACTCTTTTCTGGCAATCGCCAACTGTTTGCGTTGCTCTGCGCTGATCTTCGGATAGGACAATTTCAATTCTCCCAGCGCATCCACGATCGCTGCCGCGACCACCAGGCGTGTGTACCACTTGTTGTCTGCCGGCACGACGTACCATGGCGCGTGTCTGGATGTGGTTCCTGCAATCATTTCCTGGTACGCATTCATGTAGTCGTTCCAGCACTGGCGCTCAGTAGCGTCAGAAGCAGAAAACTTCCAGTTCTTTTCCGGATTATCGAGCCTCTCTAGAAACCGCCTTTTCTGCTCTTTTTTCGAAATATTCAAAAAGAATTTTCGTACCACTGTTCCATTCCGCGCCAAATAGCTCTCGCAATTTCTGATGTCCTCAAACCGCTCCTGCCAGATATCCTTTGTGATCAACTCGTCCGGCACTCGTTCATTTTTCAGTATGCCGGGATGAACTCGCACCACCAGGACCTCTTCATAGTAGGACCGGTTGAAAATTCCTATGTGGCCGCGCTCCGGCAATCTTTGGTTGGAGCGCCACATGAAATCATGATTCAGTTCCTCTATCGACGGCTGTTTGAACGAATAAACCTGGCAACCCTGCGGATTCACCCCGGCCATTACATGTTTGATCAACCCGTCCTTGCCGGCCGCGTCCATCCCTTGCAAAATGATCAATGCCGCCCAGCGGTCCTGCGCATAAAGCTTGTCCTGTAAACCACGCATTTCCGCGATTCCCTTATCCAACAACTCCTGAGCGTGTTCCTTAGAGTGAACATGCGCCGTGCTCGCCGGATCAAAATCCTTCAACCGAAATTTCTTCCCATGATTTACGCGGTATGGATCGGATAATTTGCTGGCCCAGCTCATGCGTTCCCTTCGAATGAATCTTTAATGACGATTATTTTGCCGGCATCACTGGCAACACCAGAGCCGACGGATGCTGCGCGTCGTGCAAAATCACATTGGTCGCAGAAACGAAGTGTCGGGCGGACTTAATTTCCTCGCCAGTGTTGAGGTTGCGATCAAACCGCGGAAAATTGCTGCTGGATAGTTCCAGACGCATCCAGTGCCCGCGCAGAAACACATTGCTCGTACCCACCAAGTCAATCGAAATTTCGTAAATCTGGCCCGGGTTCATCAGGTTCGCATGCTCCTGGGTATCGCGATAACGCATACGCAGAATGCCTTCGGCTAGGTCTTTCGCGAAACCGTCTGGGGCCACATCAACCAGTTTGGCGGTAAAATCCGTATCTACAGCCGACGACTTCACGTAGAGTGTCGCCGTCACCGGCCCCGTCACTTCCATATCGCTCGCCAGCGGGCCAATCGAATACACAAGCACGTCGTCACGGTTCTCCACCGCACGCTGATCTCGGGGGCCAGGTTCCATGTGTTCCTGATCGCAACATAACGGACCGCCGATAGTCGGAGCCGGATTGGAGGGATCATAAATGTACACATCCGAAGGTTCGGATTTTGGCGCTGACATAGAAAGCGAACCGTTGCCGCGCAGCGAATTCGCCTTCCCCCCCGAATGCAGAAAATACTTCACCGATTGCGCCTGCGGCGGCGGCCAATCGTCCTCTTGCCGATATTCATTTACCCCCATGGTGAAAACTGTAACTGGCTTGTCAGTGGCGTAGTGGTTCTTAATGCCCTTGAGAAGGTAGTCGTACCAGTCGAGGATCACGTCGGTGTACCCGTTCTCGAGAGCATGCGGCCCAAAGTCCACGTCCCCGATGCGCCGACCGAAGCCCGCGTGCCCGCCTATTTCCACCAACAGGTGTTGTTGGGTGCGCGCCGCTTCGGTTGAGCCATGTTTTCCGCCCATGTAGTTGCGCAGCGTGCCCGCGAGAAAAATGTCATACCAGCCACCGACCTGCAGCATGGGCACGGAAATCTTCGAAAAATTTTCTTCCACCGACCACTGCTTCCAATATTCGTCGTAATCCGGATGCGCCAGCCAGTCGAGATAATACGGCGCAATGGCGGCCGTGAGTTGTGCATCAGCCGGAAGCTGTCCAAAATTAAATACTGGATAATTTTCCAGCGGCAGCGTAGGAACACCCACCCGCGCATCAGTATTCTGTTCAGTCAAACGGGCAAGCGTGTTCCCTGCCAACTGCGATGTCCAGTTCTGATCGAACCATTGTTCGAAGGCGCCGCCCTGGTAGGTCCAGCCGTCGTGGTAATTGCTGGCAGTAACGTTAGGCGCGATTCCCGCCAGATGCGGCGGTTGCGCAATGGCGGCCTGCATTTGTGTGGCGCCTACATATGAGGCGCCGATCATGCCGACTTTGCCATTCGAATATGGCAGCGAGGCCGCCCACTCAACCGTATCGTAGCCGTCCGCCTGCTCATGGCGGAATGGATACCACTCACCCTCCGAGGTATAGCGACCGCGAACGTCCTGAATGATGACGACATATCCGCGCGGCACCATTTTGAAAACCGGCGACACCGCCCAGCTGACATTCTTGTCATAGGGCGTACGCATCAGGATGACGGGAAGTTTTTCGTTAGTGGAAGATTTAGGCCGATAGATATCCGCGTAAAGCTTGACCCCGTCACGGGTTTTCATCGGGACATCATGCTGAATGATGATGTCGGAGGATCCAGGTTCTTCTTGTGCGCTCAGTAGTTGAGGGAAGGTGATTTGGGTAAGGGATAATGTTAAAACGAATGCGAACAGCGGCGGCACAGCCGCGCGGCTGAGTCTCATGCCTTAAGCCTCCTGATGTAGCGGAGGCAATTATTTTTCATTTCGCCCCACAACGCAAGCTGCGTCTCTTTTGTGACTAAGACAATGCGTCGTAAAAACTCATAGGGTCAATCGACGGCAAAATCCGCCACACGCACCGGGGACTTGTTGCCCGCGGAATCCAATGCTCTCAGTTCAAGCCGGTAAGAACCAGCGTCCAGTTTGTCCACCGGCACCCTGAGCCCTAACGGCACCACGGCGTGTCCTGATTCGTCTGATACCTTCGGAATGCCCACATTGATCTTCGCTTGACCGGTCTTGGTATCAACAATTGCGTATTGCAGACTGATTTGTGGAGGATTCGATTCCGGTATGGATGGCGCATATACCTCGAGGTATACCACTGCAGGATCGGTTTTTTTGAAATGGTAATCCGCCGCCGGAACGATCTGCACTCCGTGATACACCAAAGGCACATCGCCTTGCATCAGGTCCGCGTCGAGGCCTTGTGCCATTTCCGAGAGTGGATGAGTTTCCTTGCTGAGCGCCAGCGGGCTCAGGTTGAAGTGTTTACCATCATATGGATCCACTGCCAGACCTGCTTGAAGCTTCCCGAAGCTCTCCCCGCCCGAACTGAAAACTACGGAAAGCTGGTATTGTCCGGAAGCAATATCGAACTGGTTTTCGTAGACAAATGGCTTTTTATTAAACTCCTCGAGTTCTTTCTTTTCATATTCGAGATGCACTGTATCGCTGAAGCGCGCGGCTTCCGTGCCGTCGGCCTTATTCGCAATTCCCAAGACATTTATGTCAGCTTTGAATTTCCCTTTTTCCTTTTCAAATTTGATGGAATTCGGGGGGATTTCCATGGCCACGCTCACTCGGGCCACATTCGTGGACGTAAAGAAGAATGGCGCTTCCAGCGAGCCCGTGATATTACCTGCCTGGCTCCCGGTAGCGTGACCCTCCAACTCTCGCTCGATAGGCTTTCCGGCAAGCAGATCCACCGGCTTCACGTTGCAATACCCGCTGCGAGATCGAACGATCGTCTTAGACTCATCCACTTTGACTTTAATGGTGTGGCAACTCCCATCCTTCGAATCAGGCGGCGTGTAACCGACGACGTAATATTCGTCCTGCTCTTTGGCGATTCGTTCCATGCCGCCTAAAAGATCATTGCTGTCATGAATTACGAATCCACCAGTCCCTTCGGCAAGCGCAAATAGCACTTGTTGGTTGGTCGTGGAGCTTTCCGGAAACTGAGGAATGATATTCCGCGGCTGAGCATTGGGATTGTTGTAAAAGGCGTTAGCCGATGAGTATCCCGATCCAACACCGCCGCGTCCACCGGTCCCACCCGTACCGCCGTGTCCGCCTGTACTACCGGTTCCACCATGGCCACCGCTGCCCGTTCCGCCTCCACCCGTACCGCCTCCGCCGTGTCCCCCGCCACCTGTGCCGCCGCCAGTGCCACCATGTCCGCCGCCACCACCACCGCCTCCGGTGCCACCATGTTGCACAAAAATCAGGTGAGGCATCGATGCCTGATCGAAGGTTGCTGTTATTAAATGAGCTGGCTTCTGTATGACAGGATTGATCAACTGTGATCCAGACACCGGGCTGCCAACTGAGGGGGCAACCAGTCCGCGCACATCGATCGGATACACCGCTACGTTAGCTTTGTTGCACGCGTCAATGACTGCGCTCAATTCTGACTGCCTCTCCGGCGTAAGCGGGAAACCGGCAGTAAGCAGCACCAGGCTTTTCCGGCCTGGGACCGTTGCCAGATTTTTTGCCAGATCGCGCACCGCCCACAACATGCTGCGAGCGCCGAAATCCGCCTCCGCGCTCATAATCGGCGGCGCGCCCAGTGACGCCACTTCGCCGTTCGGCGAAACAGTCGAGAATTTAGTTCCCGCCACTACCTTCTTCAACCGCTCCGCATCCGCCGTGAAATTTTGCGTGATGCGCAGGGTTCCGCCAAAATCTGCGATCGCCATCTGCCGGTTCGGACCGGCATTGTCATCAATAAATTTTGTCGCAGCCTGACGCGCCGCCGCCTGATCGCCAAATTCCATGCTCGAGTTATCAAAGAACAGCACCAGGTAACGTTTCATAAGATTGTTCGGCGATGCGTTCCCTGATTCATAGCTGAAACTTTTTACATCCTGCTCCTTGTTGTCTTCCCACACGCGAAAGTTCTTTTGCGTGAGATCGCGGATGTAGTTTCCCTTTTTATCCGTAACAATTGAATCCACCAGCACCAATTTGGTTTGTGCCTTGAAGACCGTTCCCTGTGAAGCCGATCGCGCATCTGCAGCCGGCGGCTGCTGGGTTGACGGGTCTGGCGTGGCTTGCGTTTGCATGGCTTGCGCGTGCACCGCCGTGGAATTATCGCCGAGCCACATGGCCAGGCCGCAACCGACGCCAATCATTGCAACCCAGATCACCAACCCACGATTCTTCATAGAGCACCTCTAGTTCACGGAATTTGTATGGCGCCGTTTTCAGCGGCAATCTGGCCCTCGGTATCGCGCACCACCAGACGCACCAGATAGCTGCCCGGCTTAACATCGAAGTTACTTTTCACGCTCAACCCCGGCTCCATTTTGGCCAGGGTTTCGTCCTTTAATCTCATCTGCAGGACTTTCTCATTGCCCACCACCAAGTTCCCATTGCGGTCGAAAATCCCTGCCACAATTGTCAGGTTGCTGTTATTCCGCCCGTCAGCTTTCCGAAAATGCAGTTGCTTCACGTCCACATGCGCCAGCACCGTGAGCTTCGCTTCGCTGTCACTGGGCTTGAAAAATTGAGTGTGCAGGTCGATCGGCAAATCGTGCAGCTCCTCCTGGGAGAAAAGCGCATCCTCGATTTCCTGTTTCGCTTCCTGCTCCGGGCCGTTGAGCTGTTTCGGAGCAAAGTAACCTCGCCGCGCCTGAATCGAATATCTTTCTGGAGTTTTCAGCGTGACTTTTAATTTGTGAAAATGGCCATTCAGCTTCAAGTTCTGCGGCGAAAATGCCAGCACGTAGTAATACTCAGGGGTTGAGGCGACCCGGCGAAAGCCTTCCGCCAGATCATTGTTATTATGAAAAAAAACCCCGCCGGTTGCGTCTGCCAGTTCAGCCATCACGTCCTCGTCCGCCGAGGCACTTGCCATTTGATACAAGCCCTCAATGCCGGCCACTTGCGAATTCCTTGAGGGTTTCTCGGTGATGTCGCCTCCGGGCATCACCACATACAAACCACGCGCGTCGAGAGCATTGATGATTATGTTGGCACGCATCGCCCGGTCGATGATGTTATCGACATCGTATTCTTGCTGTGAGGTGAGGAACCCCGGCGACACCAGCACAACGCAGCGTTGGCCCGGCACCCCCGATGCCCGGCGAATTACGTCTTTTAGGGTAGTCAGGGTTAGGTGAGTTTCCGCGTCACCCAAAGACACTGCCTGGGCAGCGGCTGTTTGCGCCACATTCTGCGCCATAGTCTGCATTTTTGGATTGTTATCGAACTGACAATCCAGCACGTCAGCCGCCACAGCCGCCAGAGCCTGCGGATCATTCTTGTTCTGGATCAAATCCGCGATGTAGTAAGTCATCTTGGGACATTCACTTAGTCGATTGCCGACGAGCGGACGCGGGATAATGCGGTCCATGGCATCCCGCAGCTTCGTCTGATTGTCGGTGAAGTCCAGATCATTCTGACCTGAGATAGTGAAGATCGCCGCCCGATCGGTGGGCAGCAAGGTCTTGAGATTCTTTTCTGCTGCTTGCCGTGCCTGCGCGAGATCGCCAAATTCCATGTGGACGTCGTCGAAAACGTAGGCTATGTAGCGTTCGGCCAGATCCGGCATCTTCGCCGCATTGGCGTCGGTAACAGTCGCATTCAGTGGCTGGGAGGTTTGCTGCTCACGCGCAACCTGCAGTCCGGGCTTCTGCACGCTGAACCTGGCAATGAGTTGCGGCTTTTTGTCGTCAAATAATTGGAAGTCTTCCTTTTGCAACGTGCCAATCGCTTTGCCTTGCGCATCGCGCACAACGACATGAACTTCGACGAGCCTTACGTTGACCTTGAAATTGACCGCAGCATCGTGCGAAGTCATTTCCGGACTGTTAGAGGGGGTTGAAGCAGTGATGGAAGTCGACTGCGTTGACGGCGTTTCCTGAGGCGGCGCGGCGAATAAGCGGAACTGGAATATTCCCAGAAATAGCACCAGCCATGTGCCGAGAATCGCCAACGCCAGCTTGCGATTGCTCTTCGCTACTGCCATGAAGACAACTCTCCGCGGGTACCGGCCCGGCCCGTATTCTACTCTCAAATTTTCTTGCGATCGTCATGTTTCTGGGCTCTTCGCCAGCACATCCCCAGATCGTGGTTCCATACGCCTACCGTTTCTACCCAGACAACACCCAAGCTGCTGGATTCATCGAAGCTGCGTATGTTGAAGACTCTGAGTTTCCTGACTTTAGCCGTATGCCTGGCCTTGACTGGCTGCGGAATGGTATCGAGTGGAAACCAGCAACAGGATCCTCCCCCGCCACCTCCGCCCCCGCCGCCCGCGGATATGACCGCCGTCAGGCACATCATTTATATGTTGCAGGAGAACCGAAGCTTCGATCAGTATTTCGGCCACTTGAACGCCTACCGTCAAGAGAATGGCTTTAGCGCTGACGTTGATGGTACCCCGGCGAACGCTTCACAGTTGAGCTACGATCACTCGACCACCTATACGCCGTTCCCCATGAACTCCGAGTGCATGGAAGAATTAAGTTCCTACTGGAACGAGAGCCATAACGACTGGAACCATTTCGATCCCACCAGCGCAACTCCATTGATGGACGGCTTCGCCAATTCTGCGGGCGGCGACTCGCGCCACAGTGATCCCCCGGGCTTCGACATTAATGGGCAGCGTGTGATGGGTTACTACGATGAAAAGAGTCTGCCCTATTACTACTTCATGGCAACTCAGTTCGCCATGTCAGATCATTGGTTCTCGCCCATCATGACCAACACCCCAGCCAACCGCATGTATGCCATGGCCGCGACATCCCATGGGATCGTAAATAAGCCGCTCACTCAGATCAACGTGCCTACCATTTTTGATGAGTTGCAGGCAGCCGGTATCACCTGGAAGAATTACGTCCCGGACTATCCTAACGGCAGTTCGCTCAAGACATTCCCCGCGTATTCCAAGTACGTGAATACAAATATCGTTCCTATGTCACAGTACTTCACCGACGTCAAAAATGGCACGCTCCCTGAAGTTGCATTTATCGACCGCGATTCGCACGATGGATTGGACGAGCATCCCGGCGTCGGCATCAACATTCAAAAAGGCGCGGCATATGTAAAGAGCATCATTGACGCGCTCATGGCCAGCGACAATTGGAAGGATTCTGTCTTCTTTTTGACCTACGACGAAGCTGGCGGCCCTTACGATCATGAGCCTCCGGTACCTATGCCTTCACCGGACGGCATTCCACCCGTTCTCGGTCCAAACGATACTTGCACCGCAACTACAGGCCCCATGTGCGACTTCACCTACACCGGATTCAGGCTGCCGAACATCGTGATCTCGCCCTTTTCCAAGGCGCATTACGTAGACCACACTCCCATGGATACGACCGCCATTCTTCGCTTCATCGAAAAGCGGTTCAGCCTGCAAACCCTGACTGCCCGGGATGCTGCCCAGCCTGACATCAGCTACTTCTTTGATTTCACCAATTCGCCGAATCTGAATCCACCCACGCCTCCCTCCCAGCCAACAAGTGGACCGTGTTACGTAACTTTATTGCCGTAGTTCGTGCGACCTCGCGGGATAAAATTCCAAACTTTAATCGTGCTTTCGATTCCAGAATCAGTCGACCGCCTGATTGAGAACCGCCCTTACCGCAGCAAGCTTGAGCTGGTTTCCCGGATGGTACTTACCGAAGCAGAATACGAGACCATAAGGGAAAAAGTTGGAGTAGCAGAGGACCGAGACCGAGAACCCGTAAAAATTGCTTAATCCAGTACACCTGGGTCGATTATCAGGTTGATGATTGTCAAATTGAACTTCCGTCTGCGGCGCACATGTCTAAGTTCGGCCTGTTCTTCCATCTCAAACCTCGTCCCGAGGCCGGTTCCGTGAGTTCTGCGGCACGTGTATTCGATGGTATCCTTGAACCATCACGCCATCCAGGCTGCATCCCACATGTCCAAAACAAATACTCCAGAATCACCCGTAACGGCCGAATCCGGCGAGCCCTTCGGCGCACTTCTTTCGCAATTTGAACGCAGCCACACTACAAAAAATGCGGAAGGATTGCGGGAGGGTACGGTGGTGTCGGTGTCAGCCGATTCGGTATTCATTGACCTCGGATTCAAGACAGAAGGCGTGTTGCCACTATCGGAATTCCCCGGCGAACACGAAGCCGTGAAACCGGGTGACAAGCTGCAGGTCACGATCAAGGGCCGTGATCCCGAGGGTTATTACCTGCTGACGCGAAGTAAAGCCGCGCGTCCAGCCGACTGGGCGGCGCTGGAGAGAGCATTCGCGGCTAAATCCACGATCGTTGGCACAGTCACGGGAGTAGTGAAAGGCGGCCTGAGCGTTGACGTCGGCGTGCGCGCTTTCATGCCGGCATCGCGTAGTGGCCTGCGTGACGCAGCTGAACTGGAAAAATTAGTCGAACAGGAGATTCGCTGTCGCATTATTAAACTCGATGCCGCCGATGAAAACCTCGTGGTAGACCGGCGCGTTGTGACAGAAGAGGAAGAACAGATTGTTAAAGACCAGCGCTACTCCGAATTAAAAGAAGGCGCGATGGTGAGTGGGACGGTCCGAACCCTGACCGATTACGGAGCATTCATCGATGTAGGCGGTGCAGACGCACTGCTTCACGTGAGCGATATTTCCTGGGGACGAATCAACAAGCCGGCGGATGTGCTGTCAGTCGGACAACAGCTCGAAGTGAAGGTGCTTAAGATCGATGCGGAGAAGCGTCGCGTTTCGGTCGGAATGAAGCAGCTTCAGCCGCATCCCTGGGATTCAGTCACGAGCAAATGTAAAGTCGGTGAGCGCGTGCGCGGTACGGTCACGCGGGTGATGGACTTCGGAGCATTCGTTGAACTGGAACCGGGAGTCGAAGGACTGATTCACGTTTCCGAAATGTCATGGGTGAAGAAAGTTCGCAAGCCGAGCGATCTGGTTAAACCCGGTGACACGGTGGACACAGTAATTCTTGCGGTGAATCCGGCTGAACAACGCATGTCACTCGGGTTGAAGCAGACGCTGGGCGATCCGTGGGCTGATGCTTCACAGAAATTTCCTGTCGGTTCGGAGGTGGCAGGTCCGGTTACAAGCCTGACGAAATTTGGCGTTTTTGTGCAGCTTGCCGAGGGGATCGATGGCATGGTTCATATCAGCGACATCAGCGCAGAGAAGCGCGTCAATCATCCGCAGGATGTGCTGAAAGTTGGGCAGCAGGTAAAAGCGGTGGTGCTCGAACTTGACTCTGAAAAGCGAAGACTGAAGCTGGGCATGAAACAACTTGTTCCCACCAGCATCGATGAATACGTCGCCGAGCACAAACCAGGAGACGAAGTCAGCGGCCGGGTTGTGGAAGTTTCGAGCGGCGGGGCGCAAGTGGAGTTGGGAGAAGGAATCCGAGCTGGGTGCAAACTTCCGCAGCCGAAGAAAGAAGATGGCGCGAGTTCGGCTGCGGCGGCGACCGATGTGTCGTCGCTCAGTTCGATGCTCGCGGCCCGCTGGAAAAGCGGTGCCGTTGCCGAGCCCTCGAAATCGCAACCAATCCAATCTGGACAGATTCGGAAATTTCGTATCACTAAGCTGGATCCGGCAACGAAGAAGATAGAAGTTGAACTGATATAAAGCCGGCTTATAGCACCCTGAACAGGCAGCTTGCTCTGTCGAGTCGCGCTCTCCATTCCACTGCATGAGTCAGTAGCAGGAACATTTAACTTTGCCGCCAATCATCAACGCACAAAAAATTTCGAAAGCTTTCGGAGCCAAGCCGCTTTTTCAAGACGTATCGTTCACCGTCTCCGAAGCAAGCCGTATTGGGTTGATTGGGCCCAATGGATCTGGAAAGTCTACGCTTATGAGGATCTTGGCCGGATTCGACGAACCGGACAGCGGGAATCTGGCAATCCGCAAACGCCTCCGGCTGAGCTACGTGGAACAAGATTCGCACTACGAAAAAGGCGAAAGCGTGCGGGCGGTGATCGAAAGAGCGCTCAAAGTTTCGTCGAACCTTGACTCAGAACACGGCGCGCATTTCGCAGAAACGCTGGGCCGCGCCGGGTTCGAGAATGTTAATGCCGACGCTGGTTCGTTATCTGGAGGGTGGCAGAAACGTCTCGCGATAGTGGAAGCGTTGGTGAAAGCCCCCGATGTTTTACTGCTTGATGAGCCCACGAACCATTTAGATCTTGCGGGAATCGAGTGGCTCGAAGAATTGCTCGACGAATCAGCCTTCGCTTGCGTCGTGGTAAGCCATGACAGATATTTTCTCGAGAACGTAGCGCGCGAAATGGCGGAACTGAGCCGTGTATATCCCGACGGCCTGCTGCGAGTCCGCGGAAATTACAGCGCGTTCCTGGAAAAGAAGGAACAATTCCTTCATGCTCAGTCGAAGCGCCAGGAAGCTCTGGAGAATCTCGTCCATTCTGAAATTGAATGGCTGCGACGAGGCGCAAAAGCGCGAACGCGAAAGTCGAAAGCCCGCATCGATAAGGCCGGAAAACTGATGGGCGAACTTGCCGACTTGAATACGCGAATTCGTAACGGCAGTGCGCAAATCGATTTTTCCGCTACCGATCGCAAGACCAAGCGCCTGATTGAATTGGAGAACGTCACTTGCGAAATAGGAGAGCGCAAGCTTTTCGAACGGCTCAACTTCATCATCACGGCTGGCATGCGAGTAGGATTAGTGGGGCCAAACGGTAGCGGCAAAACCAGCCTGCTGCGGCTCTTGCGCGGCGAATGGACGCCGACTGGTGGAGACATTCGCCGGGCCGACTGGCTGCGCATCGTGTATTTCGACCAAAGCCGCCAGCTTGATATGAACATGACGTTGCGCCGCGCTCTCGCTCCCGACGGAGACTCGGTCATCTATCAGGACCGCGTAACCCATGTCGCGTCCTGGGCAGCAAAGTTTCTATTCACCGGAGAACAACTTAACCAACCGGTCGAGCGGCTTTCTGGCGGCGAACGGGCGCGTGTGTTGATCGCCCAACTTATGCTGCAGCCGGCTGACATTCTGCTGTTGGACGAGCCGACTAACGATCTCGATATTCCAACCCTCGAAATCCTTGAAGAGAGCCTGCTTGAATTTCGCGGATCGCTGGTGCTGGTCACGCATGACCGGTACATGCTCGATCGTGTCTCAAACATTGTGTTGGGTCTTGACGGCCAGGGTACTGCGGAAACTTTCGCGGACTATTCGCAATGGGAGTCGTGGCAGACCGAACGCCATGCCGGCGTAAAGCCGTCTGTCCCTTCCGTAGCATCTGCGTCAGCCTCCTCGCCCAAGAAGAAGCTCTCCTATAAAGAGGCCCGGCAATATGCGTCCATAGAGGAGAACATTGCCGATGCCGAGCGCTTGGTACAAAGTAAGCGCGCTGAGTTGGAGAATCCTTCGATCGCAAGTGACGGCCCGAAGTTGCTGGCGGCCCACTCCGAAATGGAGCAGGCGCAAAGGGACCTCGATGCGCTTTACGAACTCTGGGCAGAACTTGAAGAGAAAGTTGGCAACCTGCCGCAATCCCGAACGAGGTGATGGACTCGCCGGTAACAACTTGGGGTTTCACTTAATTCGTGAAGTTGGAAACACCAAACGATGCAACTTCCTGCGGCCTTTCGCGGCACCATCGGGAAGTTCAAATCCGATACGATTTGTCTTGGCGGGAAGCGGAGCAGTAAGTTGCCGAATGATATCGAACAGATCTTGGATTCCCGCATCATGGCTCTCGATACGCTCCTCAAGTTCGGATAGCTTTGACAAAAGCTGTTGATTGGCTGCGAACGTTTCGCGCATTCGCACAAATGCGCGGACCACGAAGATACTCATCTTGATTGCCCTTGCAGAATTCAACACATTGGCCGCCATCACTGCGCCATATTCAGTGAACGCGAGCGGCAAATAACGGCGGCCGCCATGGCCTGAACTTGAGGTCACAATTTGTGACCTCAAGTTTTCATATTCCGCCTGCGAGAGCTGAGACAAAAAATCAGGCGGAAAACGCTTAGCGTTGCGTTTTATTTGCTGATTCAAATGCTTGACCGAAACCCCGTACAGCTCGGCCAAGTCAGAGTCAAGAATTACTCTCTGACCGCGGAGCAGATGAATAACTGAATCGACTTTTCGGGCGAGCGCTATTCCTGTATTTGGCATAAATAAAACTTGAGGTCACAATTTGTGACCTCAAGTGCAGATGACCGAAACGATCATACGACTGTTTTGCAGACATAAAAATGAATTTCAGCCGCGGGTGCGTGCGAATTCCCGAAGCGGGAATCGCGAAGACGCACCACTTGCGGTTTGTGTGATGTACCCCCACGCGCCGTTTTCAAGTTAGTTGTGTACATCTCGCGGCAGATGCGCCCGAAGCGGAGGATCCGACCTGATGACGGAAGAAGCGGTGACAGATATGAATCGGTTTGCTTTTAAAGACTTCCAGTATCCAATGATTGCCATCGCTCAGTCGCTACGTTGGAGATGGCGGTATAGATGACTCATCCAACAGAACGGCTGTCAGCCCTAGCAACTCAACAGAGACTCAGTTCGACTTCTCGGCGAACGCCACCCTATTCGCAAATAGACATACTCGCGCTACAGCCACCTCCCCGCCAACGGCTCCGTCCTTTGGTAATATTTCAGTACTTCATTGCCCGCCCGGGTGGCGAAACTGGCAGACGCACGGGACTTAAAATCCCGGGTCCTTAACCGGACGTACCGGTTCAATTCCGGTCCCGGGCACCACGCAACCTACTCACCTTCATTCGTTAGCAAGCATGTCATAGAAGAAGCGAGTTTGCGCGTCGCTCTGCAAATCACCTGTTTCAATAAATCTGTCAAAGGCAGCTGTGCTCATTGACTTCGCGCCCTTACTCGATTTCGACGGGCCGCAGCTTTGGCGCCAGGGCGTGAATAATGATCAGCGCCGCCAGGTATGCCGATCCGGCGACCATGAATAGGGGCGCGTAATTGTGACCGCTATACTGCAACAACAGTCCTACGCACAGCGACAGCGCAATCGTGGCGGCAGCGCCTCCAAATCCTCCGATGCCGACTACCGACGCAACTGCGCGCCGGGGGAACATGTCGGACGCCAGCGTGAACATATTGGCCGACCAGCCCTGGTGGGCAGCGGCAGCGAGACTTATCAGAGCGACCGCTGTCCAAAGATTTCCGATTTCGCCAATGAAAATCATGGGCAACCAGGCCACTGCGCAAATCCCCATGGCGGTCTTACGGGCACGATTGAGATCCCATCCCATGTCCAGTAAGCGCGCCGGCAGCCAGCCACCGGCAATGCTGCCGACTGCGGACGAGTTGTAAATGACCACGAGCGGGATAGCGAATTGTTCGGCAGTGAGCCCGTAGCGTGAGTTGAAATATTTCGGGAGCCAGAACAGTAAGAAGAGCCACACCGGGTCAGTCATCAGCTTTCCAATGAGAACTGCCCACGTCTGCCGGTGAGGAAGCAACTGCGACCAGGGAAACTTCCCAGTCGGCTCCGGCGGATCGGCGTTGATATATGCCAATTCAGAGGCCGAAAGGCGCGGATGCTCCGCGGGTTTTCGGTATATCGATAGCCAGATCACCAGCCAGGTCATGCTGAAGAAGCCAGTGAACACAAACGCCCAGCGCCAGCCGAGCTTGGCCGCGATGAGCGGAACCGCGAGAGGCGCCACCGTAGCGCCGAGGTTCGAGCCTGAATTAAAGATTCCCGTGGCGAGCGCTCTTTCTTTCCTGGGAAACCACTCAGCGACGGTCTTGATGCCGGCTGGGAAATTGCCCGATTCGCCTAGTCCAAGCATGAACCGCACCAGGCCAAATCCGAGGACCGACGTCACCAGGGCATGGCTCATCGCGGAAACGCTCCACAATCCCATCGAAGCAGCGTAGCCTTTGCGCGTCCCGACGCGATCGATAAAGCGTCCGAAGAGAATGATGCCCAGCGCATACGCTGTCATGAAGGCCATGACAATGTAGCCGTACTGCGCCTCGTTCCAGCCAAATGTTTTCTGAAGCATGGGCGCAAGTATTCCGAGAACGGCGCGATCTACGTAGTTGATAGTGGTAGCGAAGAATAACAGCGCACAGATTACCCAGCGGAAATGTCCCACCGACCTACCCACCAATTCGAGCGGCGTCTGCTCAGTGCTCACCATCACCGGTAACTCGCAATTTTTTCCAGCTCGCCCATGGCTCTCACCCAATGAACTGATTCGGGGATCATTCTTGCCCACTTGAGTTACTTACTTGCGCTTGCGCTAGTGTTCTTTCGCGACCTCTCGGATGTCTCTTCATCTCTGCGATCAAAAGCTTTTACGTCATCGGCTGGAGTCAGAAATCAAAAGCTTTAACCACAAGAGAACGCGGAGAACCGAAACCTTGAGTTCGCAGAGAAAACCGGGAAAGCCTCGCCAACAAACTAATCACACCGTACTGCGCGATTGCTGAACTGCAACTGTGATTCGTGGTTCGCCGGTAACGAATTCGCGAACACAATCGACAACGTATTGCAGCTGGGCCTCAGTGAGCTCCGGCTGAATTGGAAGCGCCAATGTCTCACTCGCTGCTTGCTCGCTCTCGGGGAATGAACCAGGCTTGTGTCGCAGATAGGCAAAGCACTCTTGTAAATGCAGGGGCACTGGATAGTAAATTTCCGTTCCCACCCCTTTGCTTTGAAGGAACGCCTGAAGCTCATTGCGGCGCGACACTCGAATCACATATTGATTGAAGATATGACGATCGGTGGTTATCGCGGGCAGGCCAGCAAGCGAATTCGCCAATCCTGCTTCCTCGAATAGCTGATTGTAGAGCTTCGCGTTCCGCTGCCTCCCGGCTGTCCATGCATCCAAATGCGGCAGCTTGGCTGAAACAACCGCCGCCTGAATCGCATCCAGGCGAAAGTTGCCGCCAACAAATTTGTGGTAGTACTTCGGCTTCGATCCGTGACCGCGAAGCACGCGTACTTTCTCGGCGCGTTCGGCATCGTTAGTGACTACCATGCCGCCATCGCCGGCAGCTCCCAGGTTCTTCGATGGAAAGAACGAGATACATCCGTAACTGCCGATGGAGCCGGCGCGGCGGCCTTTGTATTCCGCGCCAATCGCCTGGGCCGCGTCTTCGATCACTACCAACTGATGCTCGGTCGCCAGTTTCATCACCGTGTCCATGTCGGCCATCTGACCATAAAGATGCACGGGGATGATTGCCCGTGTGCGGCTGGTTATCTTTGGTGCAATTTGGGAGCAATTCAGGTTGTAAGTGGTGGGGTCAATGTCGACAAAGACAGGCGTAGCTCCTAACCTGGCAATCGCTCCAGCCGTGGCAAAAAAAGTGTACGGGGTAGTAATGACTTCGTCGCCTGGTCCTATATTCTCTGCCATCATGCAGACCAGCAGAGCATCGCTGCCAGACGACACGCCGATTCCGTGCGCGCAACCAGAATACTTGGCGATGGCTGATTCGCAGGCCACAACTTTAGGTCCGAGGATGAATTGCTGGGAGGCCATCACCTCGGAAATAGCGGCTTCAACTTCTGCTTTGATGGTGGCATACTGGGCCTTAAGATCGAGCAACGGAACTTGCATTCCTCACTTCCTCCTTAACCTCTCGCTTCATTCAACCTCTCGCGTCAATTAGCGATAAACCGGCTCATCCTTCAAGTGCCGGGCTGCATTACCAGCACCAGCGCGTAATCGGGCCCGTCCTTAGTGACCACCGCTGGTCCAGCGGTTACGAAGGCTGACGTCCAATGGTAACTCCGTAAACGATGGTCGCGTTGTAGCAATCGTACAACCACGTTTGCACCATGAGGGCTGGTACGCCCCTGGCCCTGTCTGCTCGTCCATGTTCGCTTATCATCCGGCTGGGCGCGTCCGTCTCAGGCGTTGCTGAAAAGTCACCCCAGCACGCCGGTGATTTTTTACAACCATGAGGAAAGTCCTAGCATCATCCTTATCAGGACACAAAATCGGAGGAGCGCGACGCCTTCCCGCGCACTCTCAACGAGTCTCTCTGCCGGTGATGAGCGGCCCGCTTCTGCTTCCTTAATCCTGCCGGTGAGGGCAAGGAGAATGAATGGTTGCATTGCGCTTAATCCGCTTGATCGAGACTCACTCTGAACAAATAGCCCGCACCCTGGCCACGCGAATCAGGACCTCTCCCAAAACAGCTCAACTTCAGAAAATATCCGAATCCGAGTTGCTCACCGGATTGCAGGAACTGTTGCTGCATATGAGTGAGTGGCTTCTGTCAAAGACCGACAACGATATTGAACAGCGTTATCAGCAAATCGCCGCCCGCCGTGCTTCGCAGGGCATCGCACTGGCCGATTCCTGTTGGGCGATAGTTATGACTAAGGAATATCTCTGGGATTTCATACAGAAGCAGGGATTTCTTCGAAACCCAATCGAGCTTTACGGCGAAATGGAGCTTCTGGCCCTGGTTGACCAGTTCTTCGACCGTGCTCTTTGTTATATGGCGGAAGGTTATTCCCAAAATCAAGTGTCGACTGAAATAGCGGCGCCGCGTAAAAAACAAAGGGAGTTTA
>Ga0209168_10001074_pt1 | contig 22687 bp, 19 predicted proteins | sample Coa_R1_FD_187156 | JGI IMG/M metagenome (GOLD analysis project Ga0209168, IMG submission 187156) | Surface soil microbial communities from Centralia Pennsylvania, which are recovering from an underground coalmine fire - Coalmine... | ecosystem: Environmental > Terrestrial > Soil > Unclassified ...
ACTCGGGCGGCGCTCGAGCCGGCGGTGCGCGGCGCGCGTTTGCTCGCGCTCAATTCGCCGCTCAACCCGGCCGGCACCGCCTTCGACGCAGAAACGCTCAAGGACATCTGCGAGCTGGTGCTGGCGGAGAACCAGCGCCGGAGCGCTGGTGAGCGTCCGTTGTTCCTGCTGTACGACCAGGTCTATTGGATGCTCACGTTAGGCGGCGTACGCCACGTGCATCCGGTGATCCTGTGTCCGGAGATCGAACCGTACGTCATTACGATCGATGCGATCTCGAAGGCCTTCGCGGCCACGGGCGTGCGCGTGGGTTGGGCGATGGGACCGACCGATGTGATGCGCCACATGGCCGATTTTCTGAGCCACGTCGGGGCGTGGGCGCCGCGCGCAGCGCAGATCGCGACGGCGCGGTTGTTGGGCGACGCGGAATCGATCGACACGTACCATCAGGCGATGCACGCCGCGATCGCGGCGCGACTGGGCGCCATTCACACGTCGTGTACCGCAATGCACTCGGCTGGGCTGCCGGTGACATCGCTGCCGCCGGTGGGCACCATCTATGGTAGTGTGCGCCTGGAGCTGGACGGCCGGCTGACGCGCGACGGTCGCTTGCTCAGGGGCAGCGAGGATGTCCGTCGTTATCTGCTACAGGAGGCGGGCGTCGCGGTGATCCCGTTCCAGGCGTTCGGGGTTCCGGACGACGGCGGGTGGTTCCGATTTTCGATCGGGGCGGTGTCGATTTCCGCGCTGGAGTCCGGGCTCGAGAGGATGCGTGCGGCGATAGAGTAGGTCCGGTCCGCACCGATTTTCACCCCACAATCGAGGTATTGCACGCCGGGGACGGGGTCGCTCGCCCCGTGTCCATTGCCGTGTCGCGCGGGTTCATACACAATAAGTCAATGAATTAGTTGAAAATCATCTAATTCTAAGCATTCTATTGTTTTATGCGCCGGTGTTTCTCGATTCGTGGGGGGAGCATGCCTACAATCTCTAGGGCCGCGCGGACGGGCGTTCGGCTCACCGTTCGCTGCGGATTCGTCGCCGCGGCCATTCTCGTTGCCGTCTCGTGCGGCGAGAGCTCGCCCACTCGGCCATCGCCCGAGGAGATCGCGTCGGGCAAGCAGATTTTCCGGTTCGATACCTACGGCGACGAGAAGTTCTGGACCGACACGCTGCACATGAACACCGTCATTCAGAACAATGTCGATCCCACCACCGCATTGGCGGTGGGTCTCAAAGTGGACGCAGACACGTTGCCGCCGGCGGTGCTGCAAGCGATCCAAGCGGGGCAAGTGGATCTCCACAGTCCAGCCACGACGGTGCTCCTGCTCAGACTGGGCGCGGTGGTCGGTGTCAAAGCGACGGTCGATTCCAACAACAACATCACGCGACTCGGCATCACGTGCGCGCTCTGTCACTCGACGGTGGACAACCGCATCGCGCCGGGCATCGGCTCGCGCCTCGACGGTTGGCCTAACCGGGATCTCAACCCGGGCGCGATCATCGCCTTGTCGCCCGCGCTCACGGCGGCGCAGAAAGCCGTGTACAACTCGTGGGGCGCCGGCAGGTACGACCCGCGATTCAACTTCGATGGCCAGAACGGCCCGACGGTGATTCCACCGGCGTACGGGCTGGCGGGCATCCACAGCGTGACGTTCACCGGTGACGGGCAGCAAGTCGCGTATTGGAACCAATACGTCGCCGTCACGCAGATGCATGGGCTGGGCTCGTTCGCCGAGCCGCGCCTCGGCATCGACATCGTGCAGTCGCCCGATTCGGTTGCTCCGAAGCTTCCGGCGCTGCAAGCGTACGAGCTCAGCCTCGCCGCGCCCGCGCCGCCGGCGGGCAGCTTCGATGCGGCCGCGGCCGCTCGCGGCAAGCAGGTGTTCGAAGGTCCCGGCAAATGCGCGACGTGTCACGCGGGCGCGACATTCACCGACGCGAACGAGCGACTGCACGAGCCGTCGGAAATCCCCACCGATCCGACCTATGCTTTGCGCAGCGCCACCAAGATGTGGCGCACGTCGCCGCTGCGCGGTGTGTGGCAGCATCCGCCATACTTCCACGACGGCAGCGCAGCCACGTTGCTCGACGTCGTCAATCGGTACGATTCGGCGAAAGGACTCAGCCTCAGCGATCAGCAGAAGGCCGACCTGGTGCAATACCTCCTCTCGCTCTGACAATTCGCTCGCCCAAGGCACGAACACCTGACGCGTCGCTGGCTACATCCGGCTCTCGCTGAGAGAGCCGGATGTTGCATCGGCCCCTGGCGAGCGCTCCTGCTGAGATCGGCGAGAGTTGACGAAGCGGTGACATGACTTTAACGTCGCCCTTTCCGGCCTACTCGTTGGGAGACGATGTAGGCTCTCCCTCTCCTCTCTCCCGCATGCAGGAGGTTACGTGGGAACCTGTCGTGTCTTCATGTCCGCGGCGCTGCTTGCGATCTTTTGCAGCCCAGCTGCGTTCGCGCAGCGGACCATTCACGGAACGGTCGTCGACATCGAGTCGAATGCACCGATTCTCTCGGTGCGCGTGGCGGTCAAAGGCGCACCGGTCGGCGCCTACACGGACGCCGCAGGCAAGTTCACCATCACCAACGCTCCAGCCGGCGCCATCACGCTGCAAGCGCGCCGTATCGGTTACGGCGCGAAAGAAATCCCGCTCGGAGCCGATCAGAACGAAATCACCATCCAACTCAAGGCTGACGTTCTGGAACTCAGCCAGATGGTGATCACCGGACAGGCGACGCAGGTGTCGAAAGCGAACCTGGCTAACGACGTCGGTACCGTAGGCGCCGAGGACATCTCGCATACCCACGCCGCCACGCTGGACGATGCGCTCACCGGCAAGGTTGCCGGTGCGAACATCACGGCGAACTCCGGCGCTCCCGGCGGCGGCATGCAAATCCAGATGCGTGGGGTCACGTCGATTTTCGGGAACTCCGAGCCACTGTACGTCGTGGACGGACTGCCGATCTCGAACACCACCGTGCAGAATGGTTTGAACGCCGTCACCCAGTCGGCTGGTGGCATGGGCGCGTCGAACCAGGACAACGGCGTGAACCGCATTGCCGACTTGAATCCGTCGGACATCGCGACGATCGAAATCCTGAAGGGACCGTCAGCCGCCGCGATCTACGGATCGGAAGCCGCCAACGGCGTCGTCGTGATCACGACCAAGCGCGGACAGTCGGGTAAGCCACACTTCTCGTTCACGCAGCGGCTCGGAACGAACGAGCTCGAACACAAGATGGGTCTGCGACGCTTCTCGCTCGCCGACGCCGAAGCCTTCGCAGGCAACTTCGGAATCGACACGGCGACAGTGCAGTCGTGGTTCCAGGACAACGGCGGCTTCCACGATTTCGAGCAGGAGGCCTTCGGTGACAAGAGCCTCTCGTATGAATCAGACCTGAGCGTGAGCGGCGGCAACGAGAACACGCAGTACTTCGTGTCGGGACTTGGCTCGCACGACAATGGCATCATGAGGAACACCGGATACGACAAGCAGTCGGTGCGCGCGAACCTCACGCAGCTCTTCGGGTCGAAGCTCAAAGTCGATCTGAACACGAACCTGATTCACACGCTCACGAAGCGCGGCATCAGCAACAACGACAACGTGAACGTGAGCCCGTACATAGTGTTCTCGGCGACGCCGTCGTTCTTCGACATGCAGCCAAAGAACGGCGTCTACCCGAGGAACCCGTTCCTCAGCAACAGCAGCAACGTGCTGCAGACCATCGCGCTCGTGCGCACGCCCGAGGATGTGTACCGCTTCCTCGGCTCGGTCGACGCGACGTACACGGTGTTCACGAGTGGCCCGCAGAGTCTGCAGGCGGTGTTGAACCTCGGCATCGACCACTACGCGTACAACTCGAGCATCTACTCGCCGCCGTCGTTGTACTGGGAGCCGGCCGACGGATTTCCCGGGACGGCGACCGACGAGAATGCATCGGAAACGCGGGCGCCGCTCGCGCTGACACTCAAGCACCAGTGGCTCAACGGTGACAACGGCTTCTCGGCGACAACGTCGTTGGGCGTCCGCCGCGGCTACGATGATATCGCCAACACGAACGTCGTGACGCAGAACCTGCTCGCAACCGAGTCCAACATCGACAAGGGTTCCGCGATCTCTGTGTTCGAGGACCGGCAGTCTGTGCGGACGTTGGCGTTGTTCGGGCAGGAAGAAGTGCTCTTGCTCGATCAGAAGTTGTATTTGTCGGCCGGCCTGCTCGGGCAGCGCAGCACGAACAACGCGTTCGTCAACAAGATGTACTATTTCCCGAAGGTCGCGGCGTCGTATCGGCTACCCGACTTTGGCCCGTTCAACGAGTTCAAGATCCGCGCGGCCTTCGGCGAGACGGGGAACGAGCCTAACTACGGCGACAAGTTCACCTCGTTCGGGTTCGTTACTAACGGCGGTCTGAACGGCTTGTCGATCGGCGGTACCGTCGCGGATCCCAATCTGCATCCGGAGCGCGAGCGCGAGATCGAGACCGGCTTCGACGCCGGGCTGTTCAATTCGCGCATGTCGCTGTCCGTCACGGCCTACCAGAAGGACAACACCGACCTGCTGCTGCAGGCTGCCCTCGCGCCGAGCACCGGTTTCGGCACGCGCGTCTTCAACGGCGGATCGATTCGGAACCGCGGCGCGGAGGTCTCGCTCAGCGGCTTCCCGATTCAGAGCAAGGACTTCACCTGGAACGCGCGCGTGACCTTCAGCCGGAACGAAGGCACCGTGACGAACCTGCCCGTGCCGGCGTTCGAAGCGCCTAACGCGTTCGCCGCGATCTTCGGCGAAGGCTTCATCCAGCAGGGTCACTCGCCGTCGCAGCTCGTCGGCATCGACTCGGCGGGCAACCTGGTGCAGATGGGCGATGCCCAACCGAAATACATCATGGGCTTCTCCAGCGACTTCGCGATCGGCCCCGTGCACCTGTATGGGTTGTTCGATTGGCACCATGGCGGAGACGCAGTGAACCTGACGCAAACGCTCTTCGACCTGAACGGCACGTCGCCGGACACGGCTGCGGCCGCGGTGCGCGCGGGCAAGTTCTTCAGCGGTCAGACGGCGTACATCGAGAACGCGGGCTTCGTGAAGCTGCGCGAGATCTCGCTCTCGTACGAGCTGCCGCCCGAGCTCGTGCACAACCTATTCGGCAATGCGGCGTCCTCCGTTAGGCTCGAGGCCAGCGGCCGCAACCTCTACACGTGGACGCCGTACAAGGGTCTCGATCCTGAGGTCAGCAACTTCGGCAACCAAAACATCAACCGTGGACAGGATGTCGCGCCGTATCCCCCGGCTCGGAGTTTCTTCTTCACGCTCGGGGTGGACTTCTAATGCGCCCAACATTCCTGTCCCCCACGGTTTTCACTTCGCATATCAGGAGCGTTATGCGACTTCGCCACATGGCGCTGGCGCTCGGGCTGCTCGCGGTCGCGGCGTGCAAGGATGTCAATCGCCCCGATCTAAATAACCCGAGCCTCACCGACTTCTCCAAGATCAGTACGGTTTCGCAAATATCCGCGATCGCTATTGGCCTCCTCAGCGCGGATCGCGGTCGGAACGAATTCGACATCCAGGCCAGCGAAATCATCGGCCGCGACGCCTACCAGCTCACGACCTCGGAACCGCGGTGGGTCACGCAATTGCTTGGACCGAGCATCGACCCAAGCGGTTTCATCGGCGTTGCGCTCTGGCCGTACGACGGTATCCGCTTGGCCAACATCGGCATCGACGGCGTCGACGTATCGACGGGCGTAGTCGACGACAACCAGAAGGCGTCGTCGGAAGGCTACATGCGCACGATGAAGGGGCTGATGCTGCTCCGCGCCATCGAGTCTCGCGATACAGCCGGCGTCCCGATCGCCGTCGACATTCCTCCCACGGGTACGCCGGCGCCGCTCGTCTGCAAGGCGGATGCGCTGCGGTACCTCGTTGCGCTGCTGGATACCGCGGACGCGCAGTTGCAGGCCGGATCGGGGGAGCCGTTCCCATTCTCGCTGCCGTCGGGCTTCGCCGGCTTCGACGATCCAGCTTCCTTCGACCTGTTCAACCGCGGGCTCGCGGCGAAGACGAACGTGTACCTCGCCTTTCGGGATTTCGCCGCGCACGGCACCATCGATGCGACGGCTCTCGCGGCGGCGGATGCCGATCTCTCGCGGTCGTTCGTCGATACGACTAACGTGGCCAACCTGAACGTCGGCCCTGTGTACGTGTACAGCACCAACACAGGCGACGCGACGAGCGGCATGTTCGGCGACCCGGCCACGACAACGATCCGGGCCAACCCGCGCGTCGAGACCGAGTCAGACCCGGGCGACCAGCGTGTGGCGCGGGATGTCGTGCCGACGACACCGCTCAGCAACGCTGGTGTCGGTCCGTCGAGCATCACGTTCGATCTCTATCTCACGCCGACGACGCCGACGCCGCTCATGCTCAACAAGGAGCTGGTCCTCCTCCGCGCGGAAGTCGAGTGGGGCGAGGGTCACCTCCCGCAAGCGCTCGCGCTCGCGAACTACATCCGGACCAACGATGGTGGTTTGCCTGCCAAGGTGTTGGCCACCGCCAGCGACATTCTGGACCAGATCCTCTACGAGAAGCGCTTCTCGCTCCTCTGGCAGAGCCCGGATCGGTGGTACGATTCCCGGATGTTCGGCAAGTTGAACGGGAGCAATCCGCCGGTGGGACTCGGTCTGGAGAACGGTCTGCCGCCGTTGGAGAACGTTCCGCTTCCGCAGGGTGAACGCGACGCCCGCGGCGGGGACCTCACACAAACCTGCTCTGGGCCCTGAGCAGCCTCGAGATTCCGTTGGTCACGCGTGGCCCCGGTCGCTTTGGCCGGGGCCACGTCGTTTTTCGGTGGACGCCACACCTGTTGCGCGCGACGGGTTGGGGCCGCATTGTCAGAGTAGAGCCCGCTCGGAGTGCTGGATGTCTGTCGTCGGGTCGAGGACACGACGTGCGCTGACGTGCGCCACGGTCGCTGCCGTGTCGGCCATGTGCCTAACGGCAAGCGCCTGCGCGCACCACGAGCCGACCTCGGGACTCAACACGCGCGCCGGCCTCGGAGCGATCACCTCCAAGGAACTCCGCACCGTGGATGATCGCGATGCCTACACGGCGATCGCCCTGCTGCGGCCGAATTTTCTCACCAACCGGGGTCAGACGAGCTTCCTGCTCGACTCGCCTAACCAGCCGGAGGTGTTCATCGACGGCATGTACTACGGCCCGTTCGACTCGCTCCGCCAGATCCCGGTGCACGAGCTCAAGGAAATCCGCTTCCTGGACGTCGGCGACGCGACGATCCGCTACGGGACGGGGCATCCTTCCGGCATCATTGACATGACGTCCTTGCATTGATGCTGGTAGAGCGCTCCTGACGCGTCGGGCTGCCTCGTGCCAGCGGCAATTCAGACGTGGTCCGTTCGTTCAAGTCAGCCGCCGAACCAGGAGACGATGAGCGCGATGGCGGCTCCCGACATGAGGACGGCCACGATGCCGCCGAGGACGTTGAGTCCCCATCCGTTGCGATGCTCGCGCATCACCTCGCGGTTGTTGCAGATGATCAAGATGACCACGACGAGCGGCGGCGCGAGCAGCCCGTTGACGACGGCCGACCACACCAGCAGCCGCATCGCGTTCAGGTGCGCGAACGCGAGGGCCATCCCCAGCAGCATCGCCGCCGCCATCACGGCGTAGAACGGCCCCGCGCTGCGCGGCGTCTCGTCCATGCCGGTGCGCCACACCGCGGCTTCGCCTAACGCATAGGCCGCCGACCCCGCCAGGACCGGGACGCCGAGCAGCCCGGTGCCGATGATGCCGGCGGCGAACAGCACCGCCGCGCCGGGGCCGGCGAGCGGGCGGAGCGCGGCGGCCGCCTCCGAGGCGGTATTGATCACCGGATGCGCCGCGTGCAGCGTCGCGCCGGTGGTGAGGATGATGAAATACATGATGGCCTGCGACACGAACATCCCGGCGCGCACGTCGCGCGTCGCCCCCTCGAGCGACCGCTGCACCGCCCACCGCGACCGCCGCCGTCTTCCGTTAGGCGAGGCGTGCTCCTCCTGCTCGGCGTTCTGGGCGGCCTGCCAGAAGAACAGGTACGGCGAGATCGTGGTGCCGAGGATGGCGACGATCATGAGCAGGTAGTCGTGGCCGCCCGAGAGACGCGGCACGAACGTGCCTAACGCAACGCCGCGCCACGCCGGGCGCGCGAAGAACGCCGCGGCCACGTACGCGAACAGCACCAGCGTGAGCCACTTGAAAATGCGCGTCATGCGCGCGTACGACGCGAACACGAGCAGCGCCAGAATGAGAATCGTGAAGAGAGGGACGAACCACAGCGCGCCGGCGCCCGTGAGCAGCGCCGCGGACGCACCCATGCCGCCCAAGTCTGCGGCAATGTTGATGGTGTTGCCCGCGAAGAGCAGCAGGCAGACCAGCCACAGGAGCCAGCGCGAATAGTGCACACGCAGCACGTTCGCCAATCCCGTCTCGGCGACGACACCCACCCGCGCGCACATCGTCTGTACCGCCGCCATGAGCGGCATGCACAGAATCGCCGTCCAGAGCAAGCCGTAGCCGAACGCGGCGCCGGCTTGCGAATACGTCGCAATGCCAGAGGGATCGTCGTCGGCCGCGCCGGTGATCAACCCCGGCCCGAGCTCCCGCAACCAACCGCCGATCCCTCGTCCCGCGCGCGAGCGCTCCTCGGCAGCGCGCGCCTGAGCAACAACCCGGTCGTGCGCGCGGCCACGCAACACCACACGCACGACCGGTGCGTTAGACTACTGGCCGTCGGCCAGTCGCCAGACGAACGATCAAGAGAATGACCGCAATCACCAACAACAGGTGAATGAGGCCGCCCGCGACGTGAAACACGCCGAACCCGAGCGCCCACAGGATCACGAGAATCACGATCAGCGTCCAAAGCATGGCATCCTCCATTTGCAGTAATGCCTCGCCCTGACCGCCGGCGAGTGATGCGCGACAAAAGCAACTGTCGTGCCCGCGAGGATGCGCCGCGCTTCGTATGGGACCCAAGCGTGCGCGACCGCGCTCCGTCAACGATTAGACGGCTCTGACCGACCTTCGGAACACGATATGCAAACTCCGCCCGCACTGATTCCGTCGCACCGACATCGCTTCTGCGACGCCGGCGAATTGAAACGCGCAGAGTGTTCGCGCACACGCGGAGGATCGGATGCGGAGGCAGGGCAGTCGATGGGCCGGCTCGTGGATCGCGATCGTGACGATGGTAGGCTCAGTCGCCGCGTGTCGCGGCGAGCAGGCGCCGATGGCAATGGCGGCGACAGGCAGTGCACCGTCGGCCGGCTCCGGCGCCGAAGCACCAGGCGCTCCGCCTCCCGCATCATGGCCGCTCCCAGGACGCAACGCGCAAGCATGGCGCTATAGTCCGCTCGCGCAAATCACCGCCGACAACGTCAAGAATCTCAAAGTCGCGTGGACGTTCTCCACGGGGACGGCCCGCGGCTTCGAGGGCCAACCGCTCGTTGTCGACAGCACCATGTACGTGGTGTCGCCCTACCCCAATCACGTCTTTGCCCTCGATCTAACGCGAACCGGCGGCCCGGTGAAATGGGACTACCTGCCGCCGACCGAACCCGCGTCGCAGGGAGAGGCGTGCTGCGATGTCGTCAACCGCGGCGCGTCGTATGCCGACGGCAAGGTCGTCTTCAACCGGTTGGACAACCACACCGTCGCGCTCGATGCCAAGACGGGCAAGGTCGCGTGGGACATCAAGCTCGACTCGATCGAAGAAGGCTCGACCATGACGATGGCGCCGCTCATCGCCGGCAACGTCGTCCTCGTCGGCAACAGCGGCGCTGAGTTAGGCGTGAAGGGGTGGGCGGCCGGCATCGACCTGAGCAGCGGCAAGCTGCTCTGGAAGGCGTACTCGACGGGACCGGACAGCGTCGTGAAAATCGGACCGGACTTCAAGCCGTACTATCCCCAATACAAAGGAAAGGACCTCGGCGTCTCGACGTGGCCGCCCGACCAATGGAAGTTAGGCGGCGGGACCGTGTGGGGATGGATCACGTACGACCCCGAGCTCGACCTCCTCTACTATGGTACGGCGAACCCGGGCGTGTGGAATCCGGACATGCGTCCCGGCGACAACCTGTGGAGCGCCGGCGTCTTCGCGCGCGATCCCAAGACCGGCAACGCGCGCTGGGCGTATCAGTTCACGCCGCACGACTCGTGGGACTACGACGGCGTGAACGAGAACATTCCCGTCGATCTCCAGATGAACGGGCAGGTGCGCAAGGTGTTGGTGCACTTCGATCGCAATGGATTCGCGTACACCATCGATCGCGCGACCGGACAGGTGCTCGTCGCCCAACCGTATCAGTCGCTCAACTGGGCGACGGGCGTGGATCCACAGACGGGGAAGCCGGTGCGCGTGCCATCCAAGGAAACGCACCAGGGCGTCAACACGACCGACATCTGTCCGTCGTCGACGGGCGCGCGCGACCAGCAACCCGCGGCGTTTTCCCCGCGCACGGGTTTGTTCTACACGCCGAGTACCGATCTGTGCATGGACTACAAAGGACTCAAGGCGAGCTACATCGCCGGCACGCCGTATCTCGGCGCGGACGTCCGCATGTACGCGGGACCGGGTGGATGGAATGGCCGCGGGCAGCTCGTCGCTTGGAACGCGGCGACGGGCAAGCGGGTGTGGGCGATTACCGAGCGGTTTCCGGTGTGGAGCGGTCCCGTCGTGACAGGCAGCGACGTGCTCTTCTACGGCACCATGGATGGATGGTTCAAGGCCTTGAACGCGCGCACGGGGCAGGAGCTGTGGAAGTTCAAGGTGGGCTCGGGCATCGTCGGCAATCCGATCACGTACCAGGGGCCTGATGGCAAGCAATACGTCGCGGTGTACTCGGGCATCGGCGGCTGGCTGGGCGCGATCGCACTCGGCTTGTCGGCCAGCGATCCGACGGCTGCGTTAGGCGCGACGGGCGCGATGCCGGACCTGCCGAAGTACACCGCACCCGGCGGCATGTTGTACGTCTTCGCGTTGCCATGACCGCGATCGTCGTTCGCCTCGCGATGCTCGCCGGCGCGGCCGTGGTATCGGCCGCCGCCACGCCTAACGGTGCGGCGGCGTTGCCGGCGCCGCGCGCCCTGCGCGTGTGCGCCGATCCGAACAACATGCCGTTCAGCGACAGCGCGGGGCACGGATTCGAGAACCGTATCGCCTCGCTCATCGCGCGCGATCTGCACGAGCGCGTGCAGTACACGTGGTGGGCGCAACGGCGAGGCTTCGTCCGCAACACGCTCGGTGCGCAACGATGCGATGTCGTGATCGGCATCATCGCGGGCGACGAGCAGCTGGCCACGACCAAGCCCTACTATCGCTCGACGTACGTCTTCGTCACGCGCCGCTCGAGCGGGTTGCGTTTCGCATCGATGGATGACCCGCGGTTGCATCACGTGCGCATCGGCATCCACGTCATCGGCGACGATTACAACAGTCTCCCGCCGGGCGTTGCGCTCGCCGGGCGCGGGATCGTCCGGAACGTGGTCGGCTACAGCATCTACGGCAACTACGCGAAGGCGAGTCCGCCGTCCGAACTCATCGCGGCGGTCGCGCAGGGGAAGGTGGACGTCGCGATCGCATGGGGGCCGCTCGCCGGCTACTACGCCGCGCGGTCGCGCGTGCCGCTCGAGGTGTCGCCCGTGGGCAACGCGATGGCGGGACACGGGATTCCGTTCTCGTACGCCATCGCCATGGGCGTCCGCAAGGGCGACACGACGCTGCTCGGCGTCTTGCAGCGGGAGTTGGACCGGCGCCGCGCGGCGATCCGGCGCATTCTGCGCGACTACCGCGTTCCGTTAGGCGACGAGGATGGTACCGGCGCGCAGGCGAGCATCGGAAGCGATCGGCCCCGCGGCGCCGTCGCGCCGCACACTGCGTCAGGAGCAGGAGGGACAACGCCATGAGGATCGCCGCACACGTGCGCACGTCGATGGCTCTTGCCGGAGCGCTGATGGTCGCGGTCGCGTGCCAGGATCGTGGGTCGACGGGCGCGTACGGGACCGTCACGGCCGCGTCGGCAGGAGCCATCGGTCCGGTCATCACGCCCACGGCGTCGAACGGAGTGCTACCCGGCATTCATCCGACCGTGTTCTTCGGCGACGTGCACAATCCCTATGCGGGCAACGCGGCGGCCGCCACCGAGGGGCGGCAGTTGTTCGTGCAATACAACTGCTCGGGGTGTCATGGCGGACGCGCAGGCGGCGGCATGGGTCCGAGCCTTCGCGACAGTCTCTGGATCTACGGCAGCAGCGATGCCCAACTGTTGGGCGACATCACCGAGGGCCGCTCGGCCGGAATGCCGGCGTGGGGCGGCCGCATTCCGCAGGACCAGATGTGGAAGATCATTACGTACATCCGGACGTTAGGCACGCCGCAGGAACCGGACGCGCCGCCGCCGCCGGCCAACCCGCCCATGCCCCAGTGAGCGCGTCATGACTCGCGCGCCGCGCACTGCAGCATCCGTGGGTCTTGCCGCCGTCACGTGCGGCCTGGCGGCGTGCGGCCCGCTCAACGTGCTATCGCGTGACGGCGTGACCGGCAGCAGCGAAACGTCGCTGGGATGGTTCCTCGTCATCGTCGCGTGCGCGGTGGTGCTCATCGTCGCCGTGCTGGTGCTCGCCGCGTGGGCGCGATCGCGCGGGCGGCGCACGCGCGACGACGCGGTGTTCGCGGGCAGCCCGGGCCTTCCGTGGATTACGTGGGGCGGCATCATTATCCCGGCCATCGTGCTCGTCGCCGCGTTTCTGTTCACGATCGGAACGTTGAACGCCGTCGCCGCGCCGCAGCGCGCGCCCGCGGCAACGATCCAGGTCATTGGACATCAGTGGTGGTGGGAGGTGCGCTACGAGGGGGCGGGTCCGTCGCAGGGCGTCGTCACCGCGAACGAGATCCACGTGCCGATCGGCGAGCCCGTTAGGCTCGAGCTCTCGACCAACGACGTGATCCACAGCTTCTGGGTGCCCGAGCTGGCCGGCAAGCGCGATCTGATCCCCGGACAGACCAATACCACGTGGATCGAAGCGCGGCACGCGGGCGTGTTCGGCGGCACGTGCGGCGAATACTGCGGCGCGCAGCACGCGCACATGCAGATCCGCGTCATCGCCGATCCGCCGGGCAGGTTCCAGCAATGGCTCATCGATCAGCGTGCGCCCGCCGCGCCGGGGACCGATCCGAACACGGTGGATGGGCAGCACGTGTTCATGACATCGGGGTGCGCGAACTGCCATACCATCCGCGGCACCGGCGCCGGCGGCGCGGTGGGTCCCGATCTGACGCACATCGCGTCGCGCACGACGATCGCCGCCGGCACGCTGCCTAACACACAGGCCAATCTGATGGGGTGGATCGTCGGGGCGCAAGCCATCAAGCCCGGCAGCGACATGCCGTCGATTCCGGTGCCAGCGCGCGAATTGCAGTCGCTCGCCGCGTACCTCGAGACACTCAGATAGAGGAATCGCCGTGGCCACTCTCGCACCCATCGCGACCGCACCGGTCGAACGGCTCCACGAGACGTGGGAAGCGCGTCCGGGCCTCTATGGCATTCTGGGTACGGTCGACCACAAGACGATCGGCAAACGCTACCTGGTGACCGCGCTGATCTTCCTGGTGTTAGGCGGCATCGAGGCGTTGGTCATGCGCGTCCAACTGACGCACTCGGACACGCATCTGCTATCGCCCGACGCGTACAATCAGCTGTTCTCGATGCACGGCATCACGATGATTTTCTGGTATGCCTCGCCGATCCTGTCGGGCTTCAGCAATTACATCTGGCCGTTGATGCTCGGCTCGCGCGACATGGCGTATCCTCGCGTCAACGCGCTGAGCTACTGGACGTTCCTCGCGTCGGGCATTTTCATCTACACCGCGCTGGCCATCGGCCAGGCGCCTAACGACGGCTGGTTCGGCTACGCGCCCATGTCGCTCCGGGCGTACAACCCCGGGCTCAACATGGACTTCTACGCCCTCGGGTTGCTCTTCCTCACCGTGTCGACCACCGTCGGCGCCATCAACTTCATCGGCACCGTCATGAAGATGCGGGCGCCGGGTATGTCGCTCAATCGTCTGCCGATCTTCGTCTACGGTACGATGACGGTGTCGTTTTCCGTTCTGTTTTCGCTGCCGGCGCTCACGGCCGCGAGCGTCTTCCTGTTCTTCGAGCGGCGCTTCGGTATGCACTTCTTCGACGCGGCGCAGGGCGGGAGCCCGCTGCTCTGGCAGCACCTCTTCTGGATCCTCGGCCATCCTTGGGTCTACATCATCGTGCTGCCGGCCATGGGCATGGTGTCGGAGATGATTCCAACGTTTTCGCGACGTCCGCTGGTCGGATACCCGTACGTCGCGCTGTCCACGATCGCCACCGGGCTGATCGGATTCGGCGTGTGGGTGCACCACATGTTCGCGACCGGGTTGCCGGCGGTGTCGATGTCGTTCTTCAGCGGCGCCAGCTTCCTCATCACGATCCCGAGCGCGATCGCCGTGTTCGCGTGGATCGCCACCATGTGGTTAGGCCGACCCGTCTGGCGCACACCGATGCTCTTCTGCGCCGGTTTCGTGGTCCTGTTCGTGATCGGGGGTGTGTCTGGCGTCGTCACGGCCGCCGTGCCGTTCGACTGGCAGGTGACCGACACCTACTTCGTGGTCGCGCACATCCACTACGTGTTGATCGGCATCAACGTCTTCCCGGTGATCGGGGCATTCTACTACTGGATCCCGAAGATGACCGGCCGGATGATGAACGAAACGTTAGGCAAGTGGAATTTCTGGACGATGTTCATCGGCTTCAACCTCGGCTTCTTCCCGATGCACATCGCCGGCCTGCTCGGGATGCCGCGGCGCGTGTACACCTACCCGGCGAGCTCCGGATGGGACACCGTCAATCTGATCACCACCATCGGCGCGTTCGTGTTCGCCGTCGGGGTGCTGCTGTTCGTGATCAACTTCTTCGTGAGCAGGCGGAGCGGCGCGTTCGCCGGATCCAATCCATGGGACGCCGGCACCCTCGAGTGGTCGATGGAGTCGCCGCCGCCGCCTTACAACTTCGCGGTGATTCCGATCATCCGGAGCCGCCTGCCGCTCTGGGAGGGTCAGTTAGGCGATGATACGCCCGGCCTCGTTCCGGGCGAAGGGCCCAGCCACATCACCGAAGGTGCCGTGCTGGCCGAGGGTCGTGAGACGTTCGGGACGTCGCCGCTCGAGGCCGAGCCGTTGCACGTGCTGCACATGCCCGAGGACTCGCTGTTCCCGTTTCTGCTGGCCGTGGCGATGCTGGCCACCGCGTACGGCCTCGTGTTCTCGGCCTGGTGGCTCGCGATCCTGGGCGGACTCGGCATGCTGGCGTGTCTCGTCGGCTGGCTCTGGCCCCGCCATCTCGTGACCGGAGAACGCGCATGACGACCACGGCATACGACCGCACGATTCCGTTAGGCGTCCACGAGGGCCGGGCGCCGGGCTGGTGGGCGATGGTCTGGACCATCGCCACGGAAGCCGCGTTGTTCGCGTTCCTGTTGTTCAGTTTTTTCTACCTGGGGTCCCAGTCCCGATCGCCCTGGCCGCCGTCCGGGCCGCTGGCGCTCAAGCTCTCGCTGCCCAACACCATCATTCTCATCCTGTCGAGCATCGCGTACGCGTGGGGCGAGCGGGGCATCCGCGCCGGCGATCGGGCGCGGCTCCGACTCGGGCTGGCCATCGCGTTCATCCTCGGCCTCATCTTCATCATCATCCAGGGGATCGAGTGGAGCAATCAGCCGTTCGGCGCGCGCGATGGCGCGTTCGGATCGCTGTTCTACACGATCACCGGCTTCCACGGCGCGCACGTCGTCGTCGGGCTGCTCATGAACATCCTGGTTCAGATCTGGGCCGCGCGCGGCACGTTCACGCGCGAATCGCACCTCGCCGTGACCAACGCCGGCATGTACTGGCACTTCGTGGACGTCGTCTGGTTGTTCGTGTTCGCGTCGCTCTACATTTCGCCGCGCCTGGGTTAGGCACTTGGGAGGGTTCGAGCCATGACCGTCGTACCCGCTGCGCATCGGCATCCGCATGCTGAAGGCTACGGCGCCGCATGGTTCGCCCTCCTCGGCGCGCCGGCGGCGTGGACGCTGTACGAGCTCTGCGCGTACGCGATCACCGCGCACGCATGCTACCCGATGGACCACTTGATCGATACGTCGTCCACCGGCGGTGCCTGGACAGGATCGCTCATCATCACGGTCATCGCGCTCATCATCGCTCTGGTGGCGTTGGGCACCGCGACCCGCGTGTGGGGCCAGACCAAGCGCCGCACCGATGACGTGCCGCGCGGCGACCCCGAGCGGAGTGCCGTCTTCCACTACATGGCGTTCATGGGCATCCCCTTCGGAGTGCTGTTCAGCGCACTCATTGTATTCGGGATCATCTCGCTCTTCGCCATACCGGCCTGCCGGTGATCGCGAGCGGGTCGGCGATCGTTGGGCCGGGCGCCGTGTGGTCGGCCTGGCAGTGGACACCGTCGATCGTCGTGCCGCTCGCGCTGTGTGCGGCGTGGTACGCCATCGGCGTCCGCGCGCTGTGGCGCAGCGCCGGCGTGGGGCACGGCCTACGCCGCGGGCAGGCTGCCTGCTTCGCGGCCGGGATCCTGGCGCTCGCGATCGCGCTCCTGTCGCCGGTCGACGCACTGGCCGAAACGCTCTTCTCGGTGCACATGGTGCAGCACCTGTTGCTGATGATCGCGGCGGCGCCGCTGCTTGCGTTAGGCGAACCGCTCCTGCCGGCGCTGTGGGCGCTGCCCTACCGGTGGCGCCTGGCGGTCGGGCGCTGGTGGCGCGCGTCGCCGCGCGCCCGCCGCACCGCGTGGGCCGCCGGCGACCCGTTAGGCATCTGGCTGGCGAACCTCGCGGTGCTGTGGTTCTGGCACCTGCCCGGTCCCTATCTGGCCGCGCTGGGCGATGAGCGGCTGCACGCGGTCGAGCACCTCACCTTTCTGGCGTCGTCCTTTCTCTTCTGGTGGGTCGTGTTTCAACCCATCGGCCGGCGGCGGCTCGCGCGCGGCGGCGCCGTGGTCTATCTCGCCCTCACCCTCATGCAGAGCGGCGCGCTCGGCGCCATCCTCGCGTTCGCGCGCACCGGATGGTATTCCGCGCACGCCGCCGGTGCCGCCGCCTGGCACCTCACCCTGCTCGAGGACCAGCAGCTCGCCGGACTCATCATGTCCGTTCCGGCGTCCTTGGTCTACATCGGCGTCGCGCTCGCGCTCGCCGCGCAGTGGTTCATCCTGGACCCGGCGCCGCGCCGGCGCAGCCGGCTGTCGCCCGGTTAGGCAGCTATTTGCGCTTCTTCGGCACCTTGGCGCCCTTCTTCCGCGCCTCGGACAGCCCGATCGCGATCGCCTGCTTGCGGCTCTTCACCTTGCCGCCGTGACCCGACTTGCCGCGCTTCAACGTTCCCTTCTTGCGGCGGTGCATCGCGCTCTTCACGCTCTTCGATGCGCCTTTGCTGTACTTGCGTGAGCTGTGCTTCTTTCGCGAGTGCTTTTTGCGCGAGGCCATGTCCGTCTCCTGTATCGGAAGGATTGCACGCCTTGCCTGCACGCACGACCGCGCAAGCACCGGGCCACGATCGACCGTTCGAGTGAACGCTGCCGGTGATAACGCCGAAATAGCGCCTGGATAACGGCGTCCGGTTAGATCGCGCACGTTGCGACCCGCGCACATGCACATCTCGCGTGCGCTGCACGTCGCATCACACCCCGATGCTCGTTCACTGTCAGCGCGACGAGGCGCCCATGTCCTTCTTGAACCGTGCAGCCCTGATGCTGTTCGCTGTTCTCCCTGCGAGCGGACTCGCTGCTCAAACCGGATCCGTTCCACCCATGACGCGCACGTACTTCATCGCGGCCGATCCCGTGTCGTGGGACTACGTGCCGGGCGGGCGCGACGAGATCACCGGACAGCCGTATACCGATACGGCGTTCTTCGCGAAAGCGAAGCCGCGTCCGGTGAGCACCGTGTACAAGAAGGTCCTGTACCGCGAATACACCGACAGCACGTTCCGCACGCTCAAGCCGAGGCCGGCCGAGTGGCAGCACCTTGGATTTTTAGGCCCGCTCATCCGCGGTGTGGTGGGCGACACGATCCGCGTCGTGTTCCGGAACAATGCCCAACGGCCGTACAGCATTCACCCGCACGGCGTGTTCTACCAGAAGAACGCGGAAGGCGTGCCCTACAACGACGGTACGAGCGGCGCCGACAAGGCCGACGACGGCGTCGCACCGGGCGCGACGTTCACCTACGTGTGGATCGTCCCCGAACGCGCGGGACCGGGCCCGATGGACGTCAGCTCGGTGATGTGGATGTACCACTCGCACGTCGACGAAGTGCGCGACATCAACACCGGCCTCTTCGGCCCGATCATCATCACCGCGCGGGCCAAGGCGCGGCCCGACGGTTCGCCTAACGATGTCGACCGCGAAATCGTCGCCTCGTTCATGCAGGTGGAGGAGCAGAACAGCTGGGTCGACAACAAGCCGTTCGGTCCCACCTTCACCGATGACTCGCTCGAGGCCCTCGGACCCATTCCGAACCCGCACCTCCCGTCGGACGCGTATCCCTGGTTCGTCAAATTCACCATCAACGGCTTCGTGCACGGCAGCATGCCCGTGGCCGACCTCACGATCAAAAAAGGCCAGCGCGTGCGATGGTATCTCATGGCGTCGACCAACGACTTCGACTTCCATGCCCCGCATTGGCACGGCAACACCGTCGTGTTGAACGGCATGCGCACCGACGTCGCGCAGCTCGCGATGATGCAGATGGTCAGTGCGGACATGATTCCGGACGACGTCGGCACATGGCTCTTTCACTGCCATGTGTCCTTCCACAACGAAGAAGGCATGGCCGTCCGGTACCGCGTGCAATAGTCGGACAGAGCCGGGTGGGGCGGGCACGGTCGGATATGGCCTGACAAAACTCAGGTAGTCCGGCTCTACCCGCTCCGTCTGCCGTGTTCGCTCTTGCGCTGGGCCCCTGTTTCCCTACCATCCGAGGGGGACATCCGAGCGCAGCCGATTGCAGTCACGACACAAGGAATCACTGAGCGGCGAGGCCGCCGCGCCGGTCAGCGAGTTGCGATTCCGCGGACTGCTGGAGATGCTTCCCGCGGCGGCGTACGCGTGCGACGCGCAGGGGCTGATCACCTACTACAACGAGCGCGCGGTCGAGTTATGGGGCCGAGCGCCTGCGTTGCACGATCCGGTGGACCGATTCTGCGGATCGTTCAAGCTCTGCACGCCCGACGGCGCCCCGATTCCGCATGAGGAATGCTGGATGGCGCTCGCCCTCCGCAACGACCGGGCGTACGATGGCTGCGAGATCCTCATCGAGCGACCCGACGGCGACCGGCGCGTAGCGCTCGCCTACGCCAAGCCGGTTCACGACGATGACGGCCGGTTGGTCGGCGCGGTCAACGTGCTGGTGGACATCACCAATCGCAAGCGCGCCGAGGATGCGGTGAACGATGCCAACCGCGCCAAGAGCGAGTTTCTCGCGGCGATGAGCCACGAGCTGCGTACACCGCTCAACGCGATCGCCGGCTACGTCCAGCTGCTCGATCTCGAGGTGCACGGACCGCTCGCACCAGAGCAGCACCTCGCGCTGCAGCGCGTGCAGCGCAGCCAGCGGTATCTCCTCTCGCTCATCAACGACATCCTGAACTTCGCGAAGCTCGAGGCGGGGCGTGTCGAGTACGTCACGCGCGACGTCACGTTAGTCGACGCCGTCGCCGAAGTGAGTCCGATGATCGAGCCACAACTCTCGGCGAAACGGCTCACGTACGACGTGCGGATCGATCCAAACATCATCGTCCGCGCCGACGCGGAAAAGTTATGGCAGATCCTGCTCAACCTGTTGTCCAACGCGGTGAAGTTCACGGAGTGCGACGGCTGCATCACGGTCGACACGGGCAAGCGCGGCGATGGCAGCGGTCCGACGGGCGTCGTGTTCCTGCGGGTGAGCGACACGGGCGCCGGGATCCCGACCAATCGGCTGACGTCGATCTTCGAGCCGTTCGTGCAGATCCAGCGCAGCCTGACTAACAGCAGCGAAGGGACGGGACTCGGTCTCGCCATCAGCCGCGGATTGGCACGCGGGATGGGCGGCGATCTGCGCGTGCGCAGCGTGGAAGGCGCCGGCACGACGTTCACACTCATGCTCCGCGCCGCCCGCCGCCCCTAACTCAGTTAGGCATCTGGATCGGCGGCGCGCCGGTGAGCACCACGCTCGCGTCCCAGAGGCGCCGGCGCGCGGCGACGTCGTACGAGCGGCGCGACGAGCGCGCGGGCCGGCCGCGCTCGAAGTATCCACCGGTCACCGTGTCGAGCTCGGCGGCCGTGGCGAGGTGAAGGGCGGTGCGGGCGCCGCGCTCTGCGTTAGGCAGAAAGGGCCGCCACAGCGCGCGCATCCAGTCGGGGGATTCGCGCATGAGGCCCGTGTTCACGTAGCCCGGGTGGAGGCAGTTCGCGGTCACGCCGGTACCCGCGAGCCGAACCGCGAGCTCGTAGGTGAACAGAATGTTGGCCAGCTTCGACTGCGCGTACGCGCGCACCGGGCCGTAGCCGTGTTCGAGCTGGAGGTCGTCGAAGTGGATGCGGCCCATCCGCTCCACGCGCGATGCCACCGTGATCACGCGGGACGGCGCGCTCGCACGCAAGAGCGGCGCGAGCAGAGAGGTGAGGAGAAACGGCGCCAGGTGATTCACGGCGAGCGTTTCCTCGTACCCATCGACCGTCACGCGCCGCCGCCGCGCCTGGATGCCCGCATTGTTCACGAGCACGTGCAGCTGCGCGTGCTGGCGCTCGATCTCCGCTGCGGCTCGTCTCACTTGGTCGAGCGATGCCAGATCCGCAACCACGAGCGAGACGTTCGCGTTCCCCGTCTCGGTGCGCACGAGATCGCGTGCCGCGCGCCCGCGGTCGACATTTCGACATAGCATGATGACCGTCGCGCCCAACCGGGCCAAGCCCGAGGCCGTGACGAGGCCGAGTCCCGAGTTCGCGCCTGTGACGAGACAGACGCGACCGAGCATCGAGGTCGAGGGAGGCGTAGCGGGGCTGGCGGAAACCGTCACGCCGTGAAGAATACGTGCATGGTCATCGACTGCGCGATCATCACGTGACCCGTTCGGCGATGCCGACCAAGCTGCTCGCCGTGTTCCTGCTCGTGGGGACCGGGCTCCTCGGCGCCGGCTCCGTGATGCATCCCGTGCTCACGGGCGGGGGCGTCGGCGCGGATGACCTGCGCGTCATTGCCGCGACGCCGGGCTGGCGGCTCATGCATCTGGCGATGCTCACGGGCTCGGCGCTGGTGATGACCGGCGTGTGGGTCCGGTTGGGCGGCGCGGGCGACGAGGCGCGCGCAGCGCTGGTCGGCGCGCTGGCGGTGATCTGCCTCGGCATGACGTTGAACGCGTTCGACATACTGCTGATGGCGCGGTCGGGCGAGCGCATGGCTCGGATGTTCGTGGCCGGGCGTTCGGAGATGGCGCCCATTTTCGATGCCGTTCACGGTTTCGGTCTCATGGCCGCGCGGTTCGGCAACGGCCTCATTGCGTTAGGCACCTTGGTGTTGGGCTTCGTCGAGTGGCGGAGTCCGGCGCAGCCGCGGTGGCTGGCGTGGCTCGCCTGGATCGCGGCCGCGGGCGGACTCGTTGGCGTGCTGTGCTTCGACGAGTCGAGCCGGCTCGTGTTGGGCGCCATCGCGCTGCTGTGCGGGTGGGAGATCGCCACGGCATTGCGCGTTCTGATCCGGCGCGCCGACGCCGCGGGCGCGCACTGAACCGCACCCGATCGCATGCCCGAGTTGCCGGACGTCACCATCTACGTCGAGTCGCTCGCGGCGCGTGTGATCGGCCGGCCGCTCGAGAAGCTCACCGTCAAGACGCCGTTCGTGCTGCGCAGCGTGTCGCCGCCCGTGACGGCGGTGGAGGGGCGCCGCGTGGTCGGCGTGCGCCGGTTAGGCAAAAGGATCGTGCTCGACATGGGCGACGAGTTGTTCGTGGTGATCCATCTCATGATCGCGGGCCGCCTGCGTTGGCGGGCGACCGGCGCCAAGATGCCGCCGGGCAACGTGCTCGCGACCTTTCAGTTTCCAGCCGGCGTGCTGGCATTGACCGAAGCCGGGAGCACGCGCCGTGCGTCGCTGCACATTGTGCAGGGCGAGGCAGCGCTGCGGGAGATGGACCGCGGCGGCGTCGAGCCGCTCGAGATCGATCGCGCGACGTTCGCCACGCAGCTGGCGCGCGAGAACCACACGCTCAAGCGCTCGCTCACCGATCCACGCATTTTCAGCGGGATCGGAAACGCGTACTCGGACGAGATCCTGCACCGGGCGCACCTGTCGCCGCTCGCCCTCAGCAGGAAACTGAGCGCCGAGGAGGTATCGAGGCTGTACGAAGCCGTGCAGACGGTGCTCCGCGAGTGGACCGACCGGCTGCTCGATCAGTTAGGCGGCGAGTTTCCGGAGAAAGTGACCGCGTTCCGCGATGAGATGAGTGTGCACGGCCGCTTCGGGAAGCCGTGTCCGGTGTGCGGCGCGCCCGTGCAGCGGATTCGGTATGCGTCCAACGAGACCAACTATTGCGCTCGCTGCCAGA
>Ga0209168_10001075_pt1 | contig 22647 bp, 23 predicted proteins | sample Coa_R1_FD_187156 | JGI IMG/M metagenome (GOLD analysis project Ga0209168, IMG submission 187156) | Surface soil microbial communities from Centralia Pennsylvania, which are recovering from an underground coalmine fire - Coalmine... | ecosystem: Environmental > Terrestrial > Soil > Unclassified ...
TGGTCGTTGCCTTTCTGGGCATTTGCTACCGGAACCTTCGCGGCGTTTACCGTTCTTTTTGAACAATCAAAAGGAGCGGGATTGATTGCCTGGCTTATCGCAGGATTTTTAGCTATTGCTGTTGCCGAAGGACAACCTTCGCCGACACTCCGTGAAGCACAGGAAGACTCAGCGCCAAGGGCGCGGAGATCGCAGAGTCTCTTCTCCGCGACCTCGATGGTGAACGTCGCCCTCCGCGGCGAATGGATTAGCCTCGCGGCAGGCTTTCTCTGGCCCTTTCTTTTAACAATCACGTACTTCGCTGTGCACCACGCAGTCGGCCCTATGCTCACCGATTGGCTCTGGCCGCTGCGCCATTATTCAGGAGCAAATCATGTGCCCTTCGGCTATCAGAACTGGTCCGATCAAACACGGCAGGCCATCTTTGGCGGAACACGGATGGAGTGCCTGATCGCCATCTTGATCGTTACTCCCTGCTTTCTGATCCCCGTTCTACCTCTTGTGGCAGTGGGAATGCTGGTTTACTGGCTCACACCGTTTGGGCGTCGCAAGTTGCCCCCTGAGCGATGGCGATATGACGTGCTGGTCTCAAGCGCTATTTCAGGCTTGCTGCTTTCCGTCGTCGTCTCCCGGGCGGATATCCTTCATTTCGTCTACTTGGCACCTTTGTTCTATCTTCCTCTGGCCTGGATTTTCGATGGCCGGGATCTGAAATTGTGTGCTTCGGCAAGGCGCATTCTGACGCTCTCTATTCTTGCCTCTTTTACCATCCTCGGCGCGGCTTTGCTTTTCAGCGCGCGCGGCGGGCACGAGAGGCTGCAAAGCCGGCGGGGAGCTCTGGAGACTTCAAAGCCCGATTTGGTGATTCCGTATGTCCAGGCGCATGTGCCCCCTGGCTCGAAGATGCTGGTTTATCCCTATCTGCCGCTCTATTACTATCTCACCGCGACCTATAGTCCCACCCGTTATGACTATCTGCAACCTGGGATGCATACCCGCCAACAGGAAGAAGAAGCCATCCGCGAAATTGCGACCAACCGCACTCCCTTCGCGCTCTTTGAACCCGCTTTCAATGAAAAAATCCCGACCTCCTGGCCGAACACGAACATCAAGGATGTGTTATACGACCCTGTAGGCAATTACCTGCTTCAACACTATCATTCGTGCAAGGTGCTGCACTCCGCCGGGGGCTGGCGCTTTCTGTTTATGGTCCGCAAAGACCTCTCGTGTGCGAAATGAAAGGATATTTACCACAGAGAACACAGAGAAGGAACCTCTGTGGTGAATCAGGTGCAGATCAACTGTTACCAATTGTATTCAGATGGGTAGTTCGAACTGTTGCGGATTCGTTGTGTGAGGCCCCTGCTAGTTTTGCGGCAAAGCAAAGGCATCAAATCTTCAGCCCCCTTCCCGAACCACATGAAACACCCATCTCCTTTAGTTTCAATATGAAAATGCTTCGCTTGCCCCACCCAGCACGGTAGATTAGTAAACCTTAAGACCACGCCATGCCCTCCCCTGGACGGTCTCCCACTCCTCCAGACTTTGGCGGGCAAGTTGCAATATAGCGTAGCGTTCAAGTTGCTTCGCCAACCCTTTTCGCGGGCGGCTGGGGCGATGGAGAACATATTTCAAGACTGGATGTGGAGGATAAAAAATCATGACAGGTATTTTGAAGGAATCCCTGGTTCGCCTGCATCAGGATGAATCAGGTCAGGGGCTAGTTGAGTATGTATTGCTCATCGCTTTGGTGGCCTTTGCGGCAACGGCTGGCATGAGCAGCCTGGCAAGCTCAATCAACAGCGCTTTCAGCCAAGTTGGAACGATCCTAGGCAAGTACATTTCCTAGTTCCGGGCAAGCGTAGAAAGCTCGTCCTCTGTGACCTCTGTGTTCTCTGTGGTGAAGGAACCTTAACCACGGAGGGCACGGAGACACGGAGAAAAAGCTCAGTGCTCTCTGTGGTGAGAAGCCATCTGAGCATCGTTAAACATTTTTGAGGACATTTTGTGGATAAAGGATTGTTGATCGGAGCATTCCTCTGTGCCCTTTGCGGCGCCGTGACAGACATTCGGGAAAAAAGGATTCCCAACTGGCTGACTTACGGAGGCATTTTAACGGCGTTCATGCTGCGAGCTGCTCTGGCAGGTTGGAGCGGAGCGAAGGACGGCTTGGAGGGCGTCTTATTCTGCGGTGGAATCTTTTTCGTCTTTTTCTTTATTGGCGGTATGGGCGCCGGCGATGTGAAGCTGATGGCAGCGGTAGGTGGCTTCGCAGGTGCCAGTCATGCGGTGATGGTAGTCTTTGCCACGGCTGTGGCCGGCGGGGCTCTAGCGATTTTCTATGTGGTGGCTAAAGGGCGCGTCAGGCGCACAGCCATGAATATGGGAAAGCTTCTTCAGTTTCATCTGACTTCGGGCGCGCAGGAAAACCCCGAGCTCAGCCTGCAAAGTTCAGATGCCTTGCGTCTGCCCTACGGAGTTGCAATTGCCGCAGGGACTCTTTATTCATTTGGAACATTGTTGTTGCGGGGGTGACGTACGAATCCACGAAGAATATTGGTTGCCTTATTTCTGGCTTTCGTCTTTGCAGGCGGCGCCACTTATCTTCTTTATAGCCGCTTGCGGCACAACGCGGCGCGGCCACAATTGATAAAAGTTGTTGCGGCTGCCAAGGACTTGCCGGCGGGCGTAGCCCTGACTGCCGAAGATCTGAACCTGGTCGATTGGCCCGCCACCGTCCCTCTGCCGGGGTCATATTCCAAAGTTGAACAAGTAGTGGGCAGACCCCTCATCTATCCGCTCGGCGCGAAAGAACCGGTGCTTGAGCGTGACCTGGCCGTAGCCGGTTCGGGCATTGGACTTTCAGTGAAGATTCCGCCCGGCATGAGGGCGACTTCCGTAAGATCCAATGAGATTGTCGGCGTGGCGGGGTTCCTCTATCCCGGCTCGCATGTCGATGTGCTGGCGACTTTTAATGTGCCAGGGGGGCAGGGTCAGGGACCGGTGACACAGACGATTCTCCAGAATGTGGAAGTGCTTACCGCCGGAGAGAAGATCGAACCTGATCCTCAGGGCAAGCCGCAGACTGTGAATGTGGTGACACTCCTTCTGACTCCTGAGGACTCCGAAAAGCTGCTTCTTGCCAGCACGCAGGGAAGCATTCAATTTGTGATGCGCAACGGCGTGGATCAGCACAAGCTCAATACCGAACCTATCCGGCTGAGCGAACTGGTCACGGGTATTCAGCCCGCGCCTGCTCCGGCGCGCAGCGTTCATGCGGTTCATCACAAGCCGCGGCCGGCGCCGAAACCGGCGGATATTTACGTCCTCGAGATGATTCAAGGCGAAAAGCGAAGTGTTGTGAAATTCTAGCATGGGCGGAGAGTAAAGGGTGGTGGCCAAGGGAATGAGAAACTGGGGGATTCCGAAAATAGCAGGCATTGTCCTGAGTTTGGCGCTTGTGGCGGGAGGAGCCAGGGGCCGGGGGCAGGAAACGCCTGCACCCCCGGCTCCTGAGGCGCAGCCCCTCCATATTCTGGTGGGGAAATCCGTGGTGGTCAATATGTCAACCCGCCTGAAGCGCGTGCTGGTGAGCAATCCAGCGGTGATTGAGGCGCTCGCCACGACGCCCAGCCAGGTGGTGGTGGAGGCGAAGGCCGCGGGCACCAGCAGCCTGATCCTATGGGATGAAAGCGGCCAATCGCACATGCTGGACGTAACGGTGGATCTGAATCTTGAACCGCTGCGCTCCGCAATCCAAAGAGCCTATCCGGATTTGCAGGTTCAGGCACAGGCGGATGGAGGCCGCATCATCCTGAGTGGAATTGTCCCCGACTCACATATTACGGATGATCTGGTGAAGATGGCGGGGATTTATTCCACGCAGATTGTGAACTCTTTGACGGTAGAACCACCGCACCAGCGCCAGATTCTGCTGGAAGTGCGTATTGTCGAGGTGGACCGGGTCAAATTCGATCAGTTTGGTGTCAATTTCCTGAGCACCGGAGTCCTGAACACCCCGGGCACCGTGACAACGCAGCAGTTCACCCCCGCCGGAGGTCAGGGTGGCGGGCCCTTTACGCTTCAAGGGATTATCGGTGCGCACGCTACGGGCACTTCCACCACTTTCGGTCTTACGAATCTCTTAAACATCTTCTTTTTCCGGCCAGATATCAACCTGGGCGCTACGGTCCAGGCGCTTGAGCAAAGAAATGTCCTGCAAATCCTGGCCCAGCCCAACTTGATGGCTCTGGACGGTCAGAAGGCCAGCTTCCTTGCGGGCGGCGAGTTCCCGTTTCCGGTGGTTCAGGGCGGCATCAATATCGGGGCGGTCACCATCCAATTCCGTCCTTTTGGTGTGCGCCTAGACTTTACGGGATATATCGAGCCCAACAATATCATCCGTCTCCAAGTGGCGCCGGAAGTGAGTTCACTGGATTTTACCAATGCGGTGACCATATCCGGTTTCACGGTACCAGCCATCTCGACGCGGCGGGCGGAAACAGTGATCGAGCTCAAGGACGGGCAGGCATTCGGCATCGCCGGACTCCTGGACCAGAGGGTTACGGCACAGCTCAGCAAGATTCCAGGAATTGGCGACATTCCGGTTCTGGGCGAACTTTTTCGCTCGCATTCCTATAATCGCAGCCGCTCAGAGCTGATCGTGCTAGTTGAGCCTCACATCACAGACCCGGTGCGGACCGGAGCCATAGCTCCAGCCGCCCCGCCGCCGGCCATGCCTTTTCTGAAAGTTCCACCTTTTGATCAGAAACTGCCGGGCCGTAAGGATCTCGAAAAAATACCGGGACCCGCAACGAACAAGTAACCATGATCATGGATGCTCGCGAAACAGACCGTTCCGCACCCCGAGCCAAACCGCTCTCGAACGAAGCGCTTTCCCTGATCAGCATCTGTCTGGACTCGGAATCGATGGAACAACTCAGGCATTTCATCGAGTCACCCGGGCTGATCTCCTTGCAGGGTGAGTTGCAAAGTTATCTCACGGAACAGGATGATTCCCTGCTCGACTGGGTCAATGAATCAGCTCCGGATATTTGCCTGATCGATTTCGACAAGAATCGCCGGAGCGCGACGCTGACGGCGGAGCGCATTCATGAAAAGCTCCCCGGGACTTCCCTTTTTGCGCTCTCGGGAAATTCCCAGTCAAGCCTGATCATCGACGCCATGCGGTGCGGCTGCAATGAATACCTGGTGAAGCCCCTCAATCGCGACGAATTGCTGGAAGCCGTGGCGCGCGTCAGCGGACGGAAGAAAGAGAAGCGGGAGCAAACCGGTGGTCAATTGCTGGTTTTTCTCGGCGCGAAGGGAGGGGTGGGCGTGACAACCCTGGCCACGCACCTGGGAGGGTTGCTCGCCAAGTTCTATTCCCGCAAGACCGTGCTGGTAGATCTTCACCCGGATTTTGGCGATGCGGGACTCTATCTCGGCCTCACCCAGCAGCGCTATCACTTTTATGAACTGGCGGAAAGCACGGAACGGCTGGATGCTGACCTGCTTCAGAGCTTTTTGGGCCATCATCCGAGCGGTCTGGATTTACTGCATTCGCCGGACGGCCTGGAGCCGGGGCGCCAAGTGTCGCCAGAAGCTATCGCCCAGACCATCGACTTTCTTCGCCTGCGTTATGACTTCATCATTGTCGATTGTCCTCCCGGCTTGAGCGAGCAAAACGTCCAGATGCTGCGGCAATGCGACCAACTGTACCTGGTCACCGTGCCGGAAGTCTCGCCGCTGCGGAATGCGGCGCGGCTGCTGGATTATCTGAATCGCACCGAATTTCCTCAAGAAAAGGTCAAGGTGGTTCTGAACCGGTATTTGAAGAGAGCTGCCATTGGCGACGACCAGATTGAAAAGGCTTTAAGAAGGAATATCTCTTGGAAAATTCCCAACCAGTACGGGCACGTGGTGAAGGCGATTCATGGCGGCGATCCCACCTCACAGGTCTCAAGCTCCGATGTGGCGCGCAGCATGATGGGGTGGGCGGAATCGCTGGGGGGAAAGCCTGCGGCCGGTCACGAGACTAAAAAAGTCAATAAAGGAATACGTGGCTTGTGGGGCCGCTGACAGGCGGCGTGGCGAGCCAGGGAGAGATTATGGGGGAAATGAATCCAGCAGTCACATTGACGGAAGGCAACCTGTCGCGGGCAGGCGACGACCGGAAAAAGGCGGGGTTGGACTTCAAGACTTACCAGGAACTGAAGTCCTCTGTGCACCGAGACCTCCTCAGCCGCATCGACCTTGAAAAAGTGGCGCATCTTCGCGATAACCGCATCCGGCTTCAGGTGTTTTCGGTGATTCAGGACCTTGTTGGGAACCTGAGTGTCGCGCTGAGCGGAGCGGAGCGGGATCGGCTATCCCGCGAAGTGCTGGATGAAGTGTTCGGATTGGGCCCTCTCGAGCCTCTGCTCCAGGACCCCACCATCAACGACATCCTGGTGAATACTCATAAACATGTCTATGTGGAGCGGGCAGGAATCCTTGAAGAAACAAACGTGATGTTCAAGGATGACGCTCATCTGATGCACATCATTGAAAAGATCGTCTCCGGCGTCGGGCGGCGCGTGGACGAGTCGTCGCCCATGGTGGACGCCCGGCTGCTGGACGGCTCGCGGGTTAACGTCATCATTCCTCCCCTCGCGATTGATGGACCGATGGTTTCCATCCGCCGATTCGGCCATATCCCGTTGACAGCGGATGATCTCTTATCAAACTGCACTTTGACGCCTCCAATGCTGGAATTGCTGAAAGGGGCTATTAAGGCACGGCTCAGCATCGTGATTTCGGGTGGAACAGGCGCCGGCAAAACCACGTTTCTGAACGTTCTTTCGGGCTACATTTCCGATCGGGAAAGAATTGTCACGATTGAAGACTCGGCCGAATTACAGCTCAAGCAAAGACACGTGGTGCGCCTGGAGTGCCGTCCTGCAAACGTGGAAGGGAAAGGCGCCGTCAAGCAGAGACAACTGGTGATTAATTCTCTCCGCATGCGCCCTGACCGCATCATCGTGGGCGAAGTCCGCGGCGAGGAAGCGCTCGACATGCTCCAGGCGATGAATACAGGCCATGACGGTTCGCTGACCACCATCCATGCCAACAGCCCGCGTGATGCGATCTCACGAATCGAAACCATGGCGCTCATGGCCAACTTGAATCTCCCGGAGAGAGCGATTCGACAGCAGATCGCCTCCGCCATTTCAATTGTGGTTCAGGTTTCCCGCATGAGTGATGGCACGCGCCGCGTTACCCACCTGACCGAGATTACGGGGATGGACGAGGACGTCGTCAGCATGCAGGATATCTTTCTTTTTCAAAAGCGCGGGATCGCGGAGAACGGCCGAGTGATCGGAACGTTTATGGCGACAGGAATCCGTCCCAAATTTGCGGAAAAACTGAAAGCTTCCGGCATTCCGGTGCCGGCGAATCTCTTCGAGCATTCGATGGACGTGCGATAGAGGGCGCCTATGTCTCCTTTAGTTCTCTTCTTACTGCTACTACTGCTGTGCTTCGGTGTGCTGGTGTTTGCGCTGAAGCCTTCCAAGGCTGAGGAGGATATCGAGCGACACCTGAAGCATATCGGAGGTCTCTATACGGTAGACACCGAGGATGGCAGCATTCTGAAACAGGAGGCACTGAGCTCGATTCCCTGGCTGGACAACCTACTTCGGCAAATTCCAGGCGTCTTTCGGTTGAGGCTTTTTATTGCCCAATCCGGGCAGAACTGGAGTGTCGGCTCCCTTTTACTGGGCTCGTGCGTGGCGATGTTCTTCCTCGGCTGGGTGATTCAGTTCTGGATTCAGATCATGCCGCTTGTGGCGATCGTCGCAATCGCAGGCGGAGCCATGCCCTTTGTTTACCTTTGGATGAAAAGAGAAGCCCGCTTCAAGCGCTTCGACACCTTATTGCCCGAGACAGTTGACCTGATGTCGCGCGCACTCAGAGCGGGTCATACCGTGACTTCAGCCATTGAGATGGTTGCAGAGGAGATTTCGGAGCCAGTGGCTTCAGAATTCCGCATTGTTTTTGAACAACAGAATCTGGGATTGCCTATCCGCGAGGCCATTTTGAATCTGGTGGAACGCGTGCCGTTGGAAGACGTTCGGTTTCTGGCCGCCGCCATTCTGATACAGAAAGAAACGGGAGGCAACCTGGCGGAGGTGCTTGATAAAACGTCCGCCGTGATGAGGGAGCGAATCCGACTGCGCGGCCAATTGCGGATCTACACGGCGCAAGGTCGGCTGACAGGCTGGATTCTTTGCACATTGCCCTTTTTGGTGTTCCTTGTCATCAATCTGATTAATCACGATTACGAAAAAAAGCTGCTTTCAGACCCGCTGGGATTGCACCTAGTTTACGCGGGCCTGGGAATGATGACCATCGGAGTGCTGATCATCCGTAAAATCATCAACATTAAAGTGTAAAATCCATGGACCTTCTTATTGGCGTTACCGGCATTGGATTTCTTTTGGGCTTCTTCTTTCTGTTTTTCTGGTTGAGCCGCCCTTCGGCAGAAAGCGAACTGCTGGCGGAAGTGACGGAGCAGGCGCGCACGTTCCCATCCGAAGCCGTGAGGCCAACGTGGTGGACCGGTCTCAATGCTGATCGCTTTGCCAAGCCCTTTGGATGGTTTCGCAGCCTGTTTGGTGGTGAGCCGAACCCCGAACTGGTCCGGCGCTTGTCCCTGGCCGGTTACCGGAAACGGTCTCACGCTGATCTCTTTCTTGGGGTAAGGCTTCTCTTACCGGTTGTCGTTGGCCTGGCAGTTGCATTTTTAGTGAAAAGTAACGTCTTTTTCTGGTTCATTTTGGCAATCGTTGCAGCTTTCTTTCTGCCAGATGTCTGGGTGAATCAAGCCATTAAGAAGAGGCGCGAGCATATCAGGCTCAGCCTGCCTGACGCACTTGACCTTCTGGTTATTTGTATGGAGGCGGGCCTCGGCCTGGATCAGGCCATCGTCCATGTTGGCAAGGAATTGAGTGTCAGCCATCCGGAATTGAGTGAGGAGTTCCTCCAAATTAATCTCGAGCAGCGGGCTGGCAATCCGCGAATCGGCGCCTGGCGCAATATGGCAGACCGTGTGGATGTGGAAAATGTCCGTTCGTTCGTCAATATGTTGATTCAAACGGAAAGGTTTGGAACGCCGATCTCCAGGTCACTGGGAGCTTTTTCGGACGCTCTGCGCACGCAGAGGAGACAGCAGGCTGAAGAGATGGCGGCGAAGACAACCATCAAGCTGGTTCTCCCGTTGGTCTTCTTTATCTTTCCAAGCATTTTTATCGTAACGGTTGCGCCCGCGGTGATCACGCTGATAAAAAGTTTCTCGATGATCAAGTGACGAACGAAAGGCGGCTGGGCAATGAAGGACCGCCACGCTCTGCCAAGCGACTGAGAAGGACATTTCTGCCGCAGAAACCGATGAGTTCTATCGGGCATTGGTTCCGGTAGCGCTGGAGATACTCAGGTTACTGAAAGACAATGATGGAGTCTGTCATTCCGATCCAGAACGTAGTGAGGGGAGAAATCTCTCTGCAAATCACGAGCTCACGAGCCCCCTCCTCGCCCTCGGCTCTTCGGAATGACCGACTGCAAAGACGCTCGGCTCGATTCGAAAGCCAAACAACACGAGGCCTTAAGCGGCTTGTTGATCAAATTTTGTAAATTCTAAATCTGGAGGAAAAGTATGGATAACGTGATGCTAATCAGGGTCATTTCGGGAGCGCTCGCTGTGATGGTGCTGGTTATTCTGGTGTTCAGGATGAAAAAAAAGGCCCCTCGCTAGTTCAGGCGATCGGCTTCTCTTCTTCAGAGAATACGAACGCGACCACTTCCGGCGACTCGAATCATTGTGACATCAAGTGTGGAGGAGATTCGCGGAGCGGGCGGATCGCTCGGTAGCTTGTGAGGGCGCAAGGAAAAGATACGGTGCGAACGACGTTGGCGGCCAACTTTCGGCTGCCGCCCGTAGGCTTTCCAGCGCCAGGCGCAGCATCCCAAGCGAGAAAATCGTTATGCCTCAAAAACGCAGTGAGATGTTCGTGTACAACAAGACGAAAGAGACCTTCCTGGCATTCCGTGTCAAGGTAGCTGACTCTTTCCTGGCCCGTCTGATTGGCCTGCTCGGAAAGAGATCGTTGAATCCTGAGGCCGGATGCTGGATCGTGCCCGGGAACTCCATTCACACGATCGGCATGCTCTTCACGATTGATGTGGTTTTCATTGATAAGAGTTTCAAGGTGGTGGGCCTTCGGGAGCTGGTGCGCCCGTTCTCGATTACGCGACCCAATTTCCGCGCGGAAAGCGTCATTGAATTACCCGCTCACACGATCTTCCGAAGCCGAACAGAGGTTGGGGATCAACTAGTCATTGATCCCTATGACGGCAAATCGTCAGGACTTCAAATGAGTGGCGCGGCAAATTCGCGTCATACATCGTGAAGAAACTCATACAGTGGTTTGCCTCTTGCTCCCTGCGGGCGCGATCCTGCATCTGGGAATAAGGTCATTTCAGCCTCTCAAGGCTGCAAGCCATAACAAAAAAGGGAACAAGTCCGGACGCGGCAAAGGAGTCCTTTGTTACCCTTCCTTTTGTTCAGCCACGTCTCAGGCAGGAGGCAACTTGCGTTCCGCCTGTAAATCCAAGGCCGGCAGTTACTTAGGTGAGCACTGGGCATTCTCTCCCGCGCCCCGCTTCCCTTCCCGACCCTTCTCTCCTTTGCCTGTTCAATCTGCTTTCAATCAATTTTGCTCCTGCTGGAACTGGATCGCCCACTGGACTGCTGCCCATGAAATCAAAGGCTGCATTGCTTGCCATCTTCTTGGGTCAGATGTTAAGTTGTCTTAGAGTTGGCTGACCTGCAAAGGTTAAGATGGATGAGTTTTGCGGGAATACTCTGAGATAGATCACAAATTCCTGCATGGAGCTCCAGAAAATACACAACCCATGAAGCCACCGATTGGGGGCCCATAGCTCAGACGGTCAGAGCGGCGGACTCATAATCCGTTGGTCGCAGGTTCGAATCCTGCTGGGCCCACCAATGTTTTCAATGAGTTGAGGCGGGTTAACTGTCTTGCTGGTCGGTGCAGGTTGCGCGGGGGTTGCGGATTTCGGCCGACTTGTTACCGTATCCAGCCGATCGATCCAATCAATATTTCCTCCCGGAATCAGGTGCCCGTATATGTCGACGGTCACCTGGATAGAGCTGTGACCCAATTGTTCCTTAACATACGCCAAGCTGGCCCCCTGCTGGAGGAGAAGTGAGGCGAATGTGTGCCGAAGCGCATGGAAACTCACTCGCCGAATGCCGGCGCCTTCGATACAAGGCACGAAATCGCGGTTGTAAACGTTGTTTCCATCGAGCGGCCCCCCGGTCCGTGAAGGGAATACGAGCTGTGGAATCGCGGGCTGACACGGGTCGGTGAACTGACCACGCTCAATTGCTTCAATGGTTCTCTGATCGCGCAAGTCGAGGAGCGCTTGGCGGAGTTCTTTGCTGAGGTCCACCCGGCGCTCTTTTCGGTTCTTCGTCGTCGTGAATTCACGCCGGGTGTAATTTTGGCGGACGAGAATGAAGCGATTGTGATCGAGATCGCTCTCCCCGAATTGGATATCCTGCCATCGCAGCGCGAGCAATTCTCCGAGCCGCAAACCAGAACGGAGCGCGGTGAGAAAGAACGGATACCGTTCTGGCCGTAGCACCTTCGCCGTTCGCAAAAACCGCTGTGCTTCATCGGCTGTGAGAAATTCCGGGGGCTTTCGGCGGGCCGCGCGCAGCGCAATTCGCCCGAGGCGAACGGCAGGATTGATTGAGATGATCTCCTCCTCTACCGCGTAGTTCAGAATTGCCCGTATCGTAGCCAGGATATTCTTTAGAGAACCGTGCGCTAGTTTACCTGACCCGAGGAGCTCGGCAAAATATGTCTTCAGCGCCTCTCGCGTGATGCGATCAAGAGGCGCTGCCCCGAAGCGCGGCAGGAGGTTCAGCCTGAGCACTTGCTCGTATCTCATCGCAGTTGACTTTTTGCAATGAGGATTCACATGAACGCTTAGCCAATGCTGAGCATATTCCTTGAAAAGAGGAGTCTTTTGCTCTTGAAAAACCCTTGGATCCCCGTTCGCTAAGCGGGCTTCAATTTCGCGTCTCACTCTCTCCGCTGCTTCACGTGAACCTATTCTCTTCGCCTTTCTGTGGCCGTTGTGATTGATGAAAACGTACCACTGGCCTTTGTACTTTCTCACTTTAATGCCCATCGGCAACTCCTTTCATGACATCTTGAACAATCGCATCTATGTTAAGAGATTTCAGCGGCTTGACGCGGTAACGCTGAAGATACGCGTCAAAATCGGATTTTCGAACCAGGACCTTGCCGCAAACTTTGGCGGCCGGGAGCGGATCGACTGGAGAGTAAATCCAGGATCGCAGCGTTCTCTGCGAAACATCAGCGTACTGGCTGAGTTCCCGTAGGCCCAGCCATTCGCGGTGCGTTCGGTTTTCAAATTCTGCTACTCGCTCTCTCCGTTGCATGCTCATCCTCAATATCGTGCCTAAAATTCCCAGCACAATCACGAGATCTTAAATAGCGCCGATATCCGCCCTCTTGTGCACCACCATTTATCATCTGATGTCTGCTCCATCTCGATGCGCGTGATCGTCGCTGCGTCGCAATCATAAGGACCCAGCGCCCCGCGCCGCTGTTGTCAGGGGCGCTCAATAACCTGTCCGCAGCAACGGCACATGAAGGACTGCTCCCAAAGACGGTAGCGCTTCGGAACTGTCCAAACGTTGTGCCGGAAAGTGGCACAGAGAATGAATGCGACAATGCCGAGCCAGGCGTAGCCGAACCAGGCGAGCTGCTGGTTGAAGTTCCCTCCTGTCCGTAAGAACGTATCGACGTACCCGAGGATGAATTCAAGAACCAGCATCCCGACTACCCCGGAAAACAAGATTTTCCAGTACGACCATTTACGTGGCGGCGAGACTCTCTGGGACAGCCGGGTTTGAATCTGGCCCTTGGTTCTGACCTTCCCGAAACCCAGATCCGCGCCGCCGCCTCCGACGAGAAGCCCCCAACCGCTCGAGCTGGCATTCAAATCAGAGAGACCTTCGGCGTGTACCAGCGAGAGCTTCGTGAATTCCGTCGATCCGCATGTCGGGCATTTAACGTTCATAGGCTTACTCGGAAAAGTTCCAAACTGTTTGAGGTCCTTCTCCGCCACTGCATCTGACTGAGCAGATCAAAACCCCAGCAACGGCGCGATACGGTCAAGCACGTCTCGCAACGTGCTCACCGGGAGCCGGCCGGCAAGCGCAGCGCGCCGCATTCTCCAGTCCACACTCTTAAGGTGGTCTGCAAGTATCACCCCCCCGAAAGGCAGCCCCTCCGGCAACTCGACCTCGAAGGGATAACCCTTCACTTGGCTCGTGATGGGGCAGACCACCGCGAGCCCACTCCGGCGATTGTACTCAGCCGGCGAGAGAATCACCGCCGGCCGCCGGCCCGCCTGCTCGCGTCCGGCCTGCGGATCAAACGTTAACCACACCAGGTCCCCGGCGTCGGGCGTCCATCGGCGTCTCACCACAGCTCACTCCCTTTGGGTTTGCCCCAGTCGGTCTCTTCGTGCCGGTTCCGTGCGGTGATCCGGCCGACAAGTTGCCGGAGTTGGTACTTACGGCGCGACGGCTTAATGACCAGCCCACCGTCAATCGGAACTGTCATCGTGACGGGTTCGCCTTCGCGTAACTGCGCGTCTTGCGCTACCGCTTTGGGGATGCGTACGGCCAAGCTATTTCCCCACTTCGCTATCTGTGTCGTTGCCATGTTCTTTTGCCTCCCTCGTGGTATATACTTCGACTATACGCTGAACAAGTACCCGGGGCAAGCTGTTTTTCTGCGGCGCTTTGGTCGACTTCCCGGCAATATGGTTCCTCTCGCGGCTACCACAGACCTGGAATGAGCCGATGGCGGACCGATCTCAGGTATTCAGGATAGGAGGCGAGGTTTTCAGTTAGAAAGCCGTCCTCTCGCTGCAGCCGCCATAAAATCACGGCCGCATAACAGACCGCCGGAATGAGCGCGGCGAGCGAACCAAGCGCCATCGCCGTTGCCGGCATCATAACGATCATCGCCAGGTAGCCTGGATGCCGGATGAAGCGATACGGGCCGCGTGTGATGAGCTCGTGACCACGCTCGGCCTGAATCCGAATTGCGGTGGAAAAGAACGGATTCACGGCCATCGCCCAAACCTGAAGCGCTGCCGCGAGGATCAGCACGGGCAAAGCCAAGATTTGGGTCGATCTGCTCAAAGCGGTCCAGTGAAAGCGGCCATCATCAAGAGCCGCTACGATTACGGTCACGAGGAAAAGCGCCGTCGCTCCCCTGCGCGAATTAGGATAGGCTTCCTCCGGGCCTGGCCTCCGCCGTTCTTCGTCCAGAGAGGCATGGGTCAAGACGGCAGTTACCAAGCTCGCGCCCGTAAAGATCAATAGATACGCTGTCAGTGGGGCGTTCACCCGTCCGGCACACAGCGTGAGCATCGTGGCCAGAACGAAACTGGATGCGCCCCACCGCGCTAACGGAATCGCCCGAGTCACGGCGTCACCCCCAATCCGAGCTGTTGAGCCTGTTCCTGCCGATGCGCGGGTGCGCCCTGTTGCTGCTCGTTGGCCATTCCCAACTTTGCCATGAACTCCTGGACCGTCTGACGGGCGTACTGCTCGCCGTTCTCGTGAGAGTTCGGCGGATACGCCTGGATCGCCTGAACGACCGCCTCAGGATTGTCTCCCCGGCTGAGTGCGACTTTCGCGTAGGCCCGGGTGACGGTGCGGCGGGCGTAATACTGCGGCCGCGGCTTGTCGTAGCGGTAATCTTCAAGCCGCTGGATCAGCACCGAGATTGACTCTCCGCTCCTGATCCGGTCCTGCGCCCATCGCCAATCGTGATCGGAAGGCGTTCGCTTGGCCGCCACCTGAGGCCGGTTCGAATGAGCCGCCGCCTGAGCGTGCTCGGGCATCTGAGCCTGGCGCTCGCCCAGCTTGAAATCGGCGAGCCGATAAGTAGCGGTTGAGAGCTCGCGCGCTTCCACGCGGTAATCCTGCTGATACTTCTTATTGTAAAAGCCTGGAAGCCTCAAGACGCGGGTTGAATCTGTGGCCGCAGGATCGCCGCCAAAGGCTTCGACCATCCGGCGCTGCAACGACTCCGCTTGAGTCTGGCTCATCCCCTCAACCTTCCAGATCACCTGGTACTTGCCGGGTGAGGTGGAAAGCACGTAGTTCGGCTGCGGGATTTCCTTGCTTGCTTGAATTGCGGCAAGCGACCTTTCGCCATCCTTGTCGAGATCAAGATAGACGTGCCGGATGGCTGCCACGTCAGCCTTCGTCCGGTTGCGCGTGTCTTCCCGCAAGGCGTTGTATGAGATATAGATATTGGCGCCGCGGGCGTTTTCGCCTCTCAGCCATGCCTGCCAGCGGTCGGTGGCAAGCATCTCGGCCGTTATCACCCGCTGGGTCTTGGTGTCAGCCTCCCGGTTAAGCACCAGCACCGCGATCCGGTCCGTCGGCTGGAAATTCCGGCGGATGTATTCTTCGGTTGTCAAAGCATGATCGCCTTCGGGATTCTGTTGCTGTGCGGGCATGGAATGGTCACCTCCCTTCAACTTCGCGGCTGTAAAGCTGGCTGAACTCGTACCGGTCCCCCTCAGGGTCGTATCCCTGGATTTCGAGGATTTCGGAAATGAACCGGCATCCTGGCCGGCGCTCAAGCTGCACGATCAGATGAAGCGAATCGGCGATGTTGGTCTTGATCGCCTTGTAGGGCAGCTCGATGCCGCTCTCGAGGACGCAGCTCGTGAACCGGGAGAGGCCTTGGGCAGCCGAGGTGGCATGAACGGTTGAGAGCGTCCCGGAGTGGCCGGTGTTGAGCAATTGGAGCAGGTCGAACGCTTCGCCTCCCCGAATCTCGCCCAGGATGATCCGGTCCGGCCGGTGGCGGAGCGTGGCACGGAGTAATTCTCGGATGGTGACGGCGGGCACGCCATTCTGCTCGCGCCGGGCTTCAAAGCGCACCAAGTTGTCCTTGTGAAGCTGAATCTCTGCCGTGTCTTCGATCACGACCAGGCGCTCGTCATTCGGAATAAAGCCGGCCAGGATATTGAGCAGTGTGGTCTTGCCGGTTCCCGTACCACCACTGATGAGGATGTTCTTCCGGCTGAGGACTGCCTGCTTCAGGTAGTCGGCTAAACTTCGAGGCAGCGTGCCGATCTCGATCAGGTCCTCGATGCCAAAATGCCGGGCGTTGAACTTGCGGATGGTGAGGGTCACCCCGTTGACGCTACACGGTGGGATGACTGCCGCAACCCGGCTCCCATCTGGCAAGTGTGAGTCGAGGATTGGGTTCGCTTCGGAGATCTCGGCTCCCAGTCGGCGAGCGATGTTCTTCACGGCGATCATCAGCGATTTCTCTGTCAGGCTGAGTCCGGGAACTGACTCAACGAACCCTGCCCGCTCGATAAAGATGCGCTCCGAACCGTTCACCATGATTTCGCTGATCTCGGGATCGAGAATCAGCGACTCAATGGGTCTCAGGAAGGGCAGAATCACTTCAAATCCGTTCATGCGATGGTCTGCTCCAGGGCGGGTTGCCTCTTCTGTTGTTGGGCAGCTTTCCCGAGCTCCTGCACTTGCACGGGCTTCACTTCGATGGCGACTTCCTTTGAGACCTCCCGGTCGAGTTTCGCGGCAAGCGCCGCAGCATCGTTGGTGTAAATCTGCGCGTCCTCTCGGGCGCGCGAAAGCGCAACATAGGCAAAGCGGCGGTTAACCAGCTCGCGATTCTCCAGGTCACGCGCCGCAACATGAACGATCACCCGCTCAGCCGTCTGCCCCTGGCTGCTGTAGCTCGTCATGACATAGCCGTAGTCGAGATGCGGATGCTCGCGGACGTTGAACTCGACGGTGCGCCCTGATTCCAGGCGAATTCTGAGGTCGCCATTCGGATCGATCTTCTCGATGTGGCCGAGCTCGCGGTTGGCGATCCTCTGCTCCCTAAAGGGAGCCGTAAACTGAACCCGGTCACCTTCGGAGAACGCCCGTTCCTCGCCGCGGTAGACATTGACACCCTGTAGCCGGCGCGGATCATACGTGACCTCGTCACCGCCCATCCGCTCAACCGTAATTGAATTGGCCGCGACATTCAGGTCAACGACTGTGGCGTATTCCCCAGCCTTGAGGCCGGCCTGCTTGCTGCCGCGGGTGTAGCGGATGACATCGCCGGGCTCATATTGGGCTGCCCACTGACGGTCCGCACCGGTAAGCTCCTGCCGGTTTACTAGCACGGCCACTCGCTGTTCGGGCCCGCCGATCTTTCCCTCTGCCTGCAACCGCTCATGCACCATCCGGTTGATCTCGTTCCGGCTGCGGTTGTCAGGAGAGATGACCAGACTCCTTTCCGGAGCCTGAAGGTAATCTTCGACCACCGCTTTCAGCCGTGCGGGGCCGTTTGTGACTTCGTGGACGCGGCCTTGTTGCTTGAGCTGGTCAACCGCTTCTTTCACCTTGTCTCTTGAGAGCAGGTCCACGGCCTGCTTCAACTGCGGGTCTCGCTGACGGATGATTTCTTCCAGGCGCACGGTCTTCATCCCGGCCTCCTGGAACTGCTCAAACGGCCGTCCGGCCTCGACCGCCTGATGCTGCCGGATGTCACCTACCAGCAGCACGCGGTCCTGCGGCCGCAGGCGTTTGAAGAATTGATTCACCTGCTTGGTGCTCGCCAGGCTCGATTCATCGAGAACGTAAAGCCGCCGCGCCGCCGCTTCTGCCTCCTGACCCCTTACCAGAAACTGCTGCAAGGTGCCGGACCGGATGCCGGCGTCTTCAAGTAACCGTGCGGCCCGCGAGGTGGGTGCGAAGCCTTGGACCTCGTAGCCCTCGGCCTCTGCCAGCCTCCGAACGGCGGCCAGCGTGGTGGTCTTGCCCGAGCCGGCCGTGCCCTGAAGGCCGGTGATCCGGTCGGTACTCTGAATAACTTCTATCGCCGCCTGGCGCTGGGCAGGATTCAATCCCTGCAGTTCATTGTGGAGCTTGAGTTTCTCAGGCCGGACGAGCGGAGCGAGCTTGTTCCGGCCGCTCTCCATTGTGGAGAGGTTCTCTCGTTCATAGCCGAGCATCTCGGCAGTCGTGAACATGCGCTCACCATTTGCCGCGGTACGCAGATGGATGAATTCGCCTTTCTGGATGCGCGATTCGAGAGCGGCACGAATGTCGTGAAGCCTCGCCTGACCCTGGGAGCGGCGGAGGGCATCTCCGAGGATCGCCCGCTCACCCGCCACCGCCTCGCGCTCGATGTTCCGGTCACGCGCAAAGGTCAGGGCGGCATGAGCAGCTTTCATGATCTCTTCACGGCTTGCGGGCTGCTGCGCGACTGCGTGGCGGCGCGCCTTCGCTTCGTTCACAACGGCTTGTGGATCGTTCCCAAATTCAGCGGCCAGCGCCCGGTTCACCCGCTGCATCTCTTCTGGCCGAAGGTTGATCTTGGCCTCGCGGGTCCGGTGGGCGGCAATCTGCGCCGCGGCGTACCCTTCCATGCCTTGTTTGGCCAGATACTCTTCGATCTGCTTTCGCCGCGGGCTGCTCGCCTGCAGATATTCCTTCGTGTAGCCCTTGATCTGCGGCGTGCCATTTGAGTCGCGCTCGATCTCGTAGCCCAGTTCCCGCAGGCGGCCGACCAACTCGGACTGGTAAACCGCCGTGGCATACCGCTGGCTGCGATAGAGTTCGCGCGGCTGCAGGGCGTGAGCCTTGCCGTCCGGGGTCTCGGTCATATTGAAGATCACAACGTGCGTGTGCAGGTGGGGCGCCGCGTAGCCATCGACCGGCCGGGCGTTGTCGTGCTCGAATTTCGCGGCGATCATCTTGCCCGTGGTCTCAGCCGGATGGTTGCCGCCAATGCGCGCCTGGATGTAACGTTCAAGCTCATTGAGGGCCGCCGCAACGCTCTCCCGATGGGCTTCCCGGACCAATTCATCACCGCCGACGAGCGCCGTGATCGAAACGCTCTTTGGTGCATTGAACGTCGCGTCCCAGCCCGCCCGGTGCTCGGCGCTTTGGACGGTCTCACCCTGCTGATTCTGGTATTCGGAAGCGATTCGGTGGCGGACGAGCTGCTCGCCGGTTACCGGATGCTGACCTTCGGCGAGCCGATAGAATTGATCATCCCGGACGCCTCCACGAAGACCCCACTCGACGGCCAGTTTGCCTTGCCACTCACCCCGCACGGTGTTGTCCTGCGAGTAGTACCGCTGTTCGCTGTTCACGAACTCACGCTCGTGGTAGCTGCGAACTTGAGCGGCGTTCAACGGAGCTTTGGATAACCGAAGCATCAGGCTGCTCCTCCAAACGCTTGAGCGCGGCACCGTTGGTGACACGCAAATCGGATGGTTGCAACCTGCTTGACGATCAATCGCGAACCACGGTACGTTGAGACCCGGAGGATGCCCACGTGAATGTCGCGCTGCCGCCCGAGGATGAAGATGAGATGTGGCTCGCGGAAATTCGCGCCAAAATCGAAGAAGGCTACGCCGCCGCCGAGCGCGGCGAGCTGATTGACGGCGACGAAGTTCGTGCCCGCCTCGAACAACACAAACGTGAGTGGCTCGCTAAGAACAAGATGTGAGCTGCGGGCGCCCTCAGCCATTCCCTGGTTCCAATTCATAAGCATCAGGCTGCTCCCGTTGTGACCGCGTGCGTATCGCCGGTCTCCTGGCTGGATTTAGGCGCCGGCCGGGAGTACACGTCCTCTGTTGGAGGTGGATCAGTAACGGCTGGCTCAGATTCTTCGGCGACGCGTACCCACCGGCTCTTCTTCGGCCGATCCGATTCGAGTTGTTGGATACCAGGCCCGGATACATCGCGCCAGATGAGCGGTTGATGAAGGCTCTCTGGCTGCAGGAACTGAAACGAGAGTTTCAGGGTGTAGCCCGGCGTCTGGAAATACCCCGTCAGGTTTTCGAGGTTGCTGACCTCTGAAGCCAGAATGGCCATCTCGGTTCGCCGGTCGAGTGTGGCATTGGTTGAGCTGCGCAGTCCCCAGTCGCCCTGGCTGCGGCCCTCACGGACATGTTCCGTTTCTGCCTCACCAATACACTTGCTCACCCATTCAGCCGCCCGCGCTTCGCCCGTCCGCAAGAAGATCCGGGTCCGCGGCTGCGAGAGCATGGCTTCGGCCTCCTGCCCGTAGCGGGCTTCCACCTGGCTTTTGCCCTGAAAGCCAATGACGAGCCGCGTATTCGACTTGCGGCTCTCGGCCAGAGCCAGCGGCAGCGTCGGCAGCACATCAAGGCTCGCGAGTTCGTCGAGAATTACCCAGACCGGCCGCTGTCCATATCCGGTCTGGGCCGTGAGCCGGAGAACCAGGAAATCGAGCCAGAGACTCAACAGGGGCCTAAGCCGCTCCCTCGTCTCAGGCGTGCTGGTCAGGAACAACCAGCCCTTTCGTTCCTGAGCCCATTCAGTCGCTGTCCAGTGCCTGCCGTTGCTGGATTCGGGAGGCAGCAATCCGAAGGCATTGCTGACGCGTTCGAGGCCCGAAAGTACCCCGCTCCGTTGCTGCGGTGCGCGCTTGGCGATGAACTCTTCGAGCGGCGTCCTGGCGACGCGAATGTCAATTTCCGGGTCCGCCTCGGCAATCCACTGGCAAAGCTCTTCGGGCGTAGGGCGGTACAGAAGCAAGTGGGCGAATAGCTTTCGCGGGCTTTCGACGAAGAACCGGTACTCGCGATCCCGGTCCGGGTATAGCGATTTCGCCAGAGTCTCAGCTTCGGCGTGATGGAGAATCTCATCCGAAGGGGACCAGTAGGGCATCCGGGCATCGAGCGGGTTGAGGATCACGTCGTCGCGGTCCGGGTCATAGAACTCGGGCAGGTATTCCTGGGCCGGATCGTAGACGATGGCCGTCTCATTTCGGTCGCGGACCTGGCGCAAGATCTGGCGAATGAGGGACGACTTGCCGCTTCCGGTATCGCCGACAAGAAGGATGTGCTCGCGCTCATGCCGGCGGGCGATACGCACGATGCGGCGCTCGGCTTTCGGTAAGTGAAGCCATTCCCAAAGGCTCGCCCGGTCCATAGTCAGCCAGCCGATTCCGGTGAACCACCGGCAGGCACGGTGATAATGAGTTCGGGAAACGACGTTCGCACCCTTGAGCGGAACTCCTTCACGGCGCTTCCGGGCTTGGGCGCGATCTGTTCGGATGGCGAAGGGCAGCCCGATGGCCAGGATCAACAGGCCGGCGTACCAGGGAGTGCGAAATAGTTGCCAGAGAGATTGCCCGTAAACCCACTGGGCAAGCCAGGCGTGAAACCAGCTATCGTCGAGCCGCAGAGACTCGAATCGCAGGGCGCGAGCTCCCTTCGCGATAGCGAAAGGTGAGAGCCGAAACGCCATTACTTTCCGATGCTCGGCGGTTGAAAAGACGACCGGCTCGACCTCACGATCCACTGCCAAACGCTCCCCGTGCGAGTAGCGGATGAGCAGCACCTCCCAGGTGCGGGCCGGGCGCAGATACGGGTTTCGTGGTTTAGCAAGGTGGGCGGTTCGGAAGTAGTCCTGGACGTAGTAGCGCTCAAGCGGAGTCCAGCGCGTCTTGTACTCCCAGGCGAACACCAGCGCGCCGCCGATCAGGGCCAGAAAGCAAACGAGCAGCGTGAATGCCGGCGTATGCCTCGGCCAGGGGCGTTCGTCGTATGGCCGCGTTGGCGTGGGGATTTGGGTGCTCATCGAGCCGATCTCCTGCACTCGGCTTCGGCATCTTTGAAGAGCGCCGCCACATCGCGGTACTTGCGCTCGTGGGCGGCGTCGACGATCTCTTTTGCCTTCTGCGGCGTCAGCCGGCCCTCACGCCCGAGCGCGCAGATGAGGCCGACTACGGTGTCCTGCAGGGCGAGGATTTCGGCGAGGATCGCGTGCTGCGCCGGTGACGGACACCATTCGGCTGGGCACTTGCCAGTCCGTTCGGAAGCAAGTCTTAGGCGCTGAAAATCGCTCTCGGCGAACTTCGCAGTGACAGCTTTGGCTAACTTGTTGGAATTGCTCATCGGAACCACGTCTCCGTTATCGTATTCATATCGCACAAGTTGCCCGTGGGAACCCTTGGATTCCCAAAGGAATCGGATCGCGCGCAAGCGCCGCTTCTTCAACGGCTTCCCGCGGGAATCCAAAGGATTCCCGGCGTAACCCTCCCGAGGGGTGATGTGTCAGGGTCCGGCGAAGCCAGGACCCTCCTTCTGCCGCTGCGAAGCAGCGTCTTGGGCATACGAACCATTCGCCACAGGCGCACATCATGGGCATCACACCTTGGCCCTACTCAGGGCTACTTGCCGCTTCCACAGCGGCCACAAGCGACGGCACTGCCGCGCCGGAGATAGCGGCCTTGCGCGATTGCTTTCCGGCGCCGTTGCGCCGGGACCGCTTGTCAGGCTCGAAATCGGGATGGACTTCGAGCCACTCGTGATAGTCCGTGTCGATCTCGTAAAGCCTGTCGAGACTCTGCGAAATGATGATCGAATAATTGTTCGTGCCGACGAACGCTCCGTAGCGTTTGAGTGCGGCAAACTTCTCCTCTTCGAGCCGGACGGCAAATGTGA
>Ga0209168_10001077_pt1 | contig 22588 bp, 16 predicted proteins | sample Coa_R1_FD_187156 | JGI IMG/M metagenome (GOLD analysis project Ga0209168, IMG submission 187156) | Surface soil microbial communities from Centralia Pennsylvania, which are recovering from an underground coalmine fire - Coalmine... | ecosystem: Environmental > Terrestrial > Soil > Unclassified ...
TGGACTGCGTTTCGATCAGGCCGGAATCGAAACTTGCAGCGGTGGTCTCGAACGGAGCCACCGGATAGAGGAACACGGGTGTCACGCCCTCGCCCAGATAGTCGAGGCGCTCTGCCGCAGCCTCGGACAGGTCGAGGATTCTGTGAAGCCGAAGGTTCGGCCCTCGGTCCGTAATCGTGACTACCACCGATGCTCCATTCTTTACGTTCACCACCCGGATCGTCGTTCCGAGCGGGAAGTACCAACTCGCGGCAGTTAATTTGTGGCGGTCAAATGGCTTGCCGTTCGCCATCTTGCGCCCTTGCCGGTCGATTCCGTACCACGAAGCTGTTCCTGTGTACTGCGTTTTCAACTTTTTCGTTACCGTGCCTTGCACCTTCGCCCTTTGGGATACCGCAGACGTTGGGGATATCCAGAGCAGGCTCGCTACGACTGCAAACACCAAAAAACGTAGCTTGGTCTGCATGAGTTTGTCTCCTTTGCGTCGATACGCTTAAGTGTCCCCCCCGGGCTGTGCCGTGGTTTTTAGCCTCCTTTCCGATCGTGAAATGATTTCGATCATAGTCGTCAATTCTCCGAATGCTCAGGAACAGGCTGAAGTCGGGTTCAGGTTCGTCTCCGTCATTGCAACGGAACTGCTTACGTTGTCCTTAGCCTTGAACGAGTCCACAGCCTCGGAATCGCACATCTCACACCGGCCGTGCTTGCTCAACTTCACTTCTGCCTGACATCCCATGCACCACCAACGCTTCATAAAGTAAGCCTCCAGAAAACGTATTCAATTGGGTGTATGAGAACAGTCTGAACCCAGGCCGGTTTTTTGGCGATGGGCGGATGGGGCCAATTTTTGGGTACAAGAGTACTGGGGAAGTTTCTATCCAAGAGACCAGGTCTCGGGCTTAGGGACTCGCATGGCTACGGCAACCCGATTATGGTTAATACCCGCATTTCCAGCGGGTTGAAGGACGCAGACACCCGGGCTGTGAAATGCCTGCTGTCTCAGTTCGTGAAGAGCCTGCCGATGGCGCGGCACTATCGTGCGGCCTCACGGGGCCGGCAAGTCCTACCGCCCGCTCTTCAAATCGCGGCAAACTCTGACCTGACTCGCGAGCGAAAAAACGCGCCTCGGTCGGTGCACGCCAGAAGCGTAAAATGTGACATCCAAGGCGTTCCCGTTGGCTGCACCCAATCGCCATTCAGCCCCCAATTTGTCCCTTTTGGTACAACCCGGTGGACCTTACGTCTATTGACGTGCAAAGTACACAGTGGGAAAGGTTTATCTGGACGCAAAGGGTGCGTCTTGGTAGGCTGTGTGGATATCAGGGGCCATTTAAGACACCTGGGGGCTCCCGTTCCGAATTGAGTGGTTTGAATCGCTTTTGTGGAGGAGTGTAACAATGGCTCAAACGTTAGGCACACGTGCATGGAAAGCAATGGATTACGTCGTCTGCAAGACCGCCGGCGTGGCCTTCGATGCAATTCATTTTTTCAACAAACACAATCCCAATCCGAATTTCACGCCCAAGTGGTCGGACAAGCCGCTGCTGAAGTCGTGGGAGAAGTCCAAGCCCACACTCGGCTGGCCGCGGCAGACCGATTCGCTGTGCCCGGGCTGCGTGAAGGAAGCGCGCGACGCGATTTTTGAAGGCAAAAAAGACTGGCGCGACCTGATGAGCGAGAAGGTCGGCGAGATCAAGGCGCAGATCATCGAGCGTGACGGCCAGATCTGGATGGTCAAGGAATGCCCCATTCACGGCCGCTACGAAGACATGATGGCCGTCGACGCCAAGTTCCTGAACTGGATCGAGCAGAATTTCCCCGGCCGCGACATTCCCGCGCACAATGATGAGGACCTGCACAAGCATGGCTCCAGCACCGTTCGCTACGGGCGCGGCTCCGTGCTGACCGTGGACCTCACCAACCGCTGCAACATGATGTGCGATCCCTGCTTCATGGACGCCAACCAGGTTGGCTATGTCCACGAGCTGTCCTGGGAAGAAATCCAGGAAATTCTGGACAACGCGCTGAAGATCAAGCCGCGCCGGCAGATGTCCGTGCAGTTCTCCGGCGGCGAGCCGACCATGCACCCGCGATTCTTTGACGCCATCCGCCACGCGCGCAAGATCGGCTACAACAGCGTGCAGGCGGCCACCAACGGCATCGAGTTCGCCAAGAGCAAGGAATATTGCAAGCAGGCTTTTGAGGCCGGCCTGCGCTACGTTTACCTGCAATTTGACGGCATCGGCAACGACGCCAACAGCCACCGGCAGGTGGGCAACCTGTTTGACGTCAAGCTGCGCGCCATCGAGAACATTCACGAAGCGGGCATCGAGATCATCCTGGTTACGACCATCGTCAACAACCTGAACAACGACCAGGTCGGCGCCATCGTGAAATTCGCCATGGAAAATCCCGGAAAAATTTCCTTCGTGGCGTTCCAGCCGGTTTCGTTTACCGGCCGCGACGAAGAAATCACTCCGGAGCGCCGCATGAAGCAGCGCTACACGCTCTCGCACCTGGCCCAGGACGTCAGCAACCAGGTCGGAAAGATCGAGCCGACGCGTGACTGGTTCCCCATTTCGCTGATCAGCACGTTCTCCGCGTTCGCCGACCTGTCCCACGGGCCGGATGCGACGTGGGGCTCGGTGAGCTGCGGCTGCCACCCCAACTGCGGCGTGGGCACCGGCGTCTTGATCAACAAGGTGACCAAGGAATGGGCTCCCGTACCGAAATTCCTGGCCGTTCCGCAACTGGTCGAGGACATCAAGAAGGTCACCGACGCAGCTCGCGGCAAGACTTTCTCCAACCTTACCTTCGCTCTGGCCATGTTGAAGAATTACAACCCGTACGGCGCGCCGGGCAGTTTCCGCCTGATCGACTTGCTCAAGAAAATGGACAAGTCCTGGGGCCTCACCAAGAACCAGCGCGAAAAGTATGGAACGGCTGGTCCTGAGCGCACCTACGAAGACGCCATGAAGCGGCGCAACACGGACAACTGGAATTTCCTGATGATCGCGGGAATGTGGTTCCAGGACCTATTCAACTACGATTTCCGCCGCACCGAAATGTGCATCATCCCGTACGCCACGCAGCAGGGCGAAATTTCCTTCTGCGCGTACAACACGGGTATCGGCTGGCGCAAAATCATCGAGAACATGTACAAGAACGCGACGGTCGCGCAGTGGTACAAGGAACACGGCAAGCATGAAATCTACGCAAAGGGCCGCGCCGTGAGCCTCGACGTCTACGAACATTCGCTGGTGATTGACGCCGAAGACGCCGCTCGTGTCCGCCAAGTGGATCACGAAGTTCCCAACACCGCCGCCGAAGAAAATCGCGCCCGGCGCCGCGCCGAATTCCTCAAGGAAGAGGCCCGCGTCCGCAAAATGTACGAGGAGCTGGTGCTGAAGAAGGCGCCCCAGGAAGTGGTGACCATCGGATCGCTTTCCGACATCAAGAAAGCCACTCCCTCGGTCGCTCCCGTAACCATCAGCAACGCCAAGCCCAACGGCAATGGCGCGGCCAAGCCGGAAGTAGCCGAGCAGGTTGCCGGCGACTGACGTCGGTATAGACCGTAGCACGCAGCGTAGCTTGAATCGAGATTGGGCCATAAATCAAGGCATGGCACATGAAAATTCTGTCCCTGATTTTCAATGTTATTGGTGCCTTTTGTCTTTTCTCACCTCCATTTTTGGCATTTTTCGTTTGGAAGAAGTTCCTTAGCACGCGCCAGACGACTCGAAGCCATCAATGGAGGGATTTCGTTGAGTGGACCGCGATTCTTTCTATTTCTGGTCTCTTCGTTGCGAGCTTCATAGCGTTTCTCACAATCCCTTGCAACGTCGATCTGTACGGTTGGGCATGCGTCGCGAAGTGGAGATCTTTCTCCAGCCTAGTAGTTCGAGCTTCTCCAGCATTCCTTCTGTTAGCAATTCTCGGAAGAAAAGGGACGCGCATCCTGTCGATTTTGTGGATTGTCACAGTAAACTTCGATTGCATCATGATTGATATGATGGCTTAAAACTGATCTCTTGCTGATAGGTCGATCTCATGCCCATATATGAATATGTCTGCGATGACTGCCAAGCGCACTACGAGCGGATCGTGATGTCCGCGAAGCAGAAAATTGAATGTCCGAAGTGCGCGAGCGAACGGCACACGCTGCAACTCTCCGTATTCAGCGCCGGCAAAGCCTCGAACGGCAGTTCCGCTTCGGGCGCGTCGCCCGGCGGTTGCGCGTGCACGCCCAGTTCCTGCGGCTGCCATTAAGCGAAAGACCGCAGAAGTGGCACAGAGCACAGGTGGCACAGACTTCAGTCTGTGGGGTTTCGTAAGTCCCACCGAAGAGGTCCCTAGAGCGGTCGCAAGCCAAACGCTTTTCCGTCGAGTGCGACCCATACGCGGATCAAATCTGTGTCCTTTCCGAAATAACTCAACACCAAGAGAAAAAATCAAGCACGAACACAATCAAGTGCCGAAGGCACGAAAGATCGTAGCCCACCGTTTTAACGGTGGGGGGAGAGTAGAGCGGCGCAAGCCCCGTAGGCGCGACACATTGTTTCAATCGGTCGGTCCTTGCCCGGGTGTGTCACCCCTCCGGGGTTTGTCGGCTTTTCGTCCCTCGGTCCCACCGTTGAAACGGTGGGCTACGGTCTTTCGTCCCTTCGGGACTTGGGCTTACAGCTCGGACATTGGGCTGTCTCGATCGGTTGGTCCTTGCCCGGGTGTGTCACCGCTCCGGGGTTTGTTGGCTTTTCGTCTCTTGGACCCACCGTTGAAACGGTGGGCTACGATCTTTCGTCCCTTCGGGACTTGGGCCTACACTTCGGGAGACTTGGCTGCATTTGACTTCGGATCTTCCTTCGGGCTTTCGGTTTGCACGTCGGGTCGTTCGTTGCCTTTCGGACCTCGGACCTGCCTTTGGGACTGAGCCGGCGGTTTCGCCCCGCGCCGCTTTGCCTTGTTCGTGATACTTTAGGGCCCCGTGAATGCCAGCGCTGCCATCACTGAATTGGTCATCGCCAATCGCATCGTGGCGCATCTGCGACTCGTCGATTCCTTCGGGCACGTCACCGTGCGCAATCCTGAAAATCCGCAACGCTTTTTCATGTCCCGCTCGCGTGCGCCCGGCCTGGTTACCCAGAACGATATTCTCGAATTTGATTTGGACAGCACGCCCGTCGATCTGCGCGGGCTCAGTCCGTACAAAGAGCGATTCATTCACGGCGCGATCTACAAGGCGCGGCCGGACGTGACCGCCGTGTGCCACAATCATGCTCACGAACTCCTGCCGCTGGCCGTTACCAAGACCTCCATGCGCCCTGCGCTGCACTCCGCGGCGGTGATCGGCCATCACGTGCCGGTGTGGGATATCCGGGACGAATTCGGAGAGAACACCAATCTGCTGGTCACCTCGAACGACATGGGCGACTCCCTGGCGCGGGCCGTCGGCCAGGGCCGCGCCGCGCTGATGCGCGGCCACGGCAGCGTCGTCGCTGGAGACTCCGTTAAGGACGCGGTCTTCACAACTTTCTATCTGCGCCTCAACGCCGAGGTCGTTATCAAGGCTATGTCCATCGGCAGGGTCGTAACCTATCTCTCGCCGGGCGAGGTCGACGAAGCCGGCGAACTGCATCGGCAGCCGCTCAGCCAGGGTCGCGCCTGGGAGGACTGGTGCTTTCAGGCAGGGGTTGCCAAATTGTCCCAATAATGCGAGATTGCCAGCAACCGAACTCGGGGAAGCCGCCTGAAACAACCCCTCGGAACCGCCGGTGGAGGAACCAACCATGCCCGCACTGAATCGCTGGTGGATCGCTGTTGCCGGGATCTTCATGCAAATGGCGCTGGGCACGGCCTATGCCTGGAGCGTCTTCCGCATCCCGCTGACCAAGGAGTTCGGCTGGACCATCACCGAGGTCACTTGGACCTTCTCGATCAGCTGGTTTTTTCTGGGCTGCGCGGCGTACCTCGGCGGGTTGTTGATGAAGCGCAAGCCGCCGCGATTCGTGGCTATGACCGCGGGCCTGCTCTGGGGCAGCGGCGTATTTCTGGCCAGCTTTTCCGCACACAAACTCTGGTGGCTTTACCTGACGTACGGCGTGATCGGCGGCATCGGATTGGGAATGGGCTACGTGGTTCCGATCGCCGTGCTGGTGAAGTGGTTTCCGGACCGCCGCGGATTTATCACCGGGCTGGCGGTAGCCGGGTTCGGCGCGGGGGCGCTCTTTTCCGCGCCGGCTGCAGCCTGGCTGATCCAACATGTCGGCCTGATGCCGACGTTCGCCTATCTCGGCGTCGCCTATGGAGTCATCGCCATGGCCTCAGGCGCGTTCATGCAGAATCCGCGCGAAGGCTGGAAGCCCGAGGGATGGACGCCGTCCGCTTCGCAAATTTCGCAGCGCAGCGACCGCGACTACACGGTCGGCGAAGCGCTGCGGACCTGGCAATGGTGGGCCATCTGCCTGCTGATGTCCCTGAATACGATGTCCGGATTGTCGATCGTCACGCAGGCGTCGCCCATCTTTCAGGAGATGGGGAAAGCCTCGATTGCCACGGCCGCGGGACTTGTCGGGTGGGTTGCGCTCGGGAACGGCACGGGGCGCATTTTCTGGTCCTGGGTGTCGGACTGGACCAGCCGGAAAATCGCGTTTTTCATCATGTATCTGGTCGAAGTTTTATTGTTCTGGACATATCACACGATCCATTCGCTTCCGCTGTTGTTTGTGGCCACTTTCGTCGTGGTGATGTGTTATGGCGGCGCCTACGGAATTACTCCGGCATTCGCGGCGGATTATTTCGGGCCGCGGGACGTCGGCTCCATCTTCGGTTTGATGATGGTTCCCTGGGCGTTCGCCGCGGTTTTCGGACCTCAACTCTTTGCCTATCTGCGGCAGATCAACGGGAACTATAACCAGGCTCTGTACCTGATCGCGGGAGTCATGACCGCGGCGCTCTTGCTTCCGATTCTGATTCATCCGCCGCATGGCCGCAAAAGTGGCGACGAAGATCCCACCGGCGCCGCCCTGGAAGCCGAGGCCGAGCCGATTTCGCCCGAGTGAGTCGGTGATTCGCGATTCCTGATAAGTGGTGCGTGAGGACGGGCTTCTCGGGCTGCGTTTCACCGCCCTCTATTGCATCTGCGCCCCGCCCTCACTACAATGCCCGCAATTCGGAAGTTATCCCACCTCGCAGGAGGCCGCCATGGCCCTCGATCAAGACAGACTCAACAAAGTATTGCATCAGGGAGTGAATGACTTTGGGGCGACGTTCCATGCCGCCTGTGTCATCATCGGTGACAAGCTCGGCTTATACAAAGGCCTCGCCGCGGGAGGTCCACAAACGCCGGCAGAGCTCGCCAAGCGCACCGGAACGACCGAACGCTACGTGCGCGAATGGCTGGCCTCGCAGGCGGCGGGAGGCTACATCACGCTGGAAGCTTCGACCGGACGGTTCAGTTTGTCGGAAGAACAGGCATTCACGCTGGCGGACGAAAAAAGTCCCGCGTTTCTGCCGGGCGCATTTCAGGTGGCGCTGGCCGCTACCAAAGCCGTGCCCCGGCTGGTGGAGGCGTTCCGTACGGGCGAAGGAATGGGCTGGCACGAGCACGACCACGAGCTGTTTCACGGGACCGAACGATTCTTCCGGCCGGGATACGCGGCGCACCTGATCAGTGAATGGATTCCTGCGCTTACCGGCGTGGAAGCGCGCCTGAAAGCCGGCGCGCGCGTGGCCGACGTTGGCTGTGGGCACGGGGCCTCCACCGTGCTGATGGCCGAGGCCTACCCGAAGTCCACGTTCACCGGATTTGATTACCACGAAGGTTCCATCCAAACCGCCCGGGCGCGCGCCCGGGAAGCCGGCGTGGCGGATCGCGTGAATTTTGAAGTGGCCCACGCCAAGGATTATCCCGGGACCGGCTACGACCTCGTCACGTTTTTCGATTGCCTGCATGACATGGGCGACCCGGTGGGCGCGGCGCGCCACGTGCTCTCCACGCTCGCGCCCGGAGGGAGCTGGATGATCGTTGAGCCGTATGCCAATGATCGCGTCGAGGACAACCTCAACCCGATTGGGCGCGTGTTTTATTCGGCTTCCACCTTGCTGTGCACGCCGGCGTCGCTCTCTCAGGAAGTGGGACTGGCGCTCGGCGCGCAGGCGGGAGAGGCGCGCATGCGCGACGTGGTGACCAAGGGAGGATTTTCGCAGTTCCGCCGCGCCACGGAAACGCCCTTCAATCTAATTTACGAAGCCCGCGCTTAGGCCGCAGTAGGACAGGCTTCAGCCTGTCTGGTTTAGACGCTCGCTCGACTCAGATCTAAACCTGACAGGCTGAAGCCTGTCCTACTAGAACTCGTCGTCCTCGGATGGTTTTTTCTTTGTGATTTTTGCCGTGACCGCGATTCCTCGCGATTTCAAATCTTTCAAAATCGCTTGCCGGTTTTCCAGCGGGATCGCGCCCGGAGGAAAGACTCCCGCGGAGTCGCGCGGAAATTGCTTGATGAAGAGCGCCGCCATGTGCGCCGTGGCGTAGGAAATCGGAGAGAGCGCCAGCCCGCGCAGTCGAATCTGGTAGAGCGACGGAAACGTCGCGTCGTAGCGCACTTCGATCTTTTGATCCTGCTTCGTCCCGCGTACGATCACTGCGGCGGCGAATCGCGCGTTTTGCAATTTTCCCTGGCGAATCATGCGTGCCACTTGCCGGGGACTCGGCGTTTTCGGAAATCGTGACGCCACCATTCCGCGCGACTTGGAAAGTTTTCCCTGGCGGTGCCACCGCCGCAGCCGGTCGATTTCGTTGCCGCCGATTTTTACATCCATTTCCTTCAGTTTCATAAAATAGGGAACGATGCCGACTTCATCCTGTGCCGCTAGGACCACCGTGGTTTCTCCAATGGGCGGCGGGAAGCGGAATTTCTCCGGTTCGCCGAATCGCTTGCCATATTTGAAATGGCCGTCGCGCACCACGCGCGGCAGGGAAATGGCTTCGTCAAACGAAACTTCCGGCGACCACTGCGAAATGGGATCGTCGCTTTCGATGCTTTCATATAGCCGGATGTACACGCCGTCGGTCGTATCCATGAGCGCTGCGGCGCGAGCCACCAGCAGGTCGGTCAGGCCCGGGGCCGCCCCCGTGGTGATCACCGCGACACGATTTTTGTCCCGGAAACGCTCGTCAAAGCGCAGTTGCTCGGCCTTGAAAGGATTGCGCGTCATGTGCGCGCTCAGGTCCGTGTAGTGCGCGCGAATGCGCAGGGCCGCCCGCAGGACGATCTCGTTGAAGACGGAAGCGCTGGCGTTGACCACCAATTGCGATCCCTTGGCGGCGCGCACGATGCCCCACAGGTTCCGCGCGTTCACCTGCACCACGGGAATCGTGCTCTTTTTGCCGAGGAACCGGCGGGCGCGTTCAAGGTCGCGGTCTCCGCAGGTGACTTGATGGCCCTGCCGGGTCAGCAGGTGAGCGAGGTAAGAGCCGGTTGCGCCGGTTCCCAGGACGAAGATGCGCATCGGGGCAAAACTCTACCACATCGGCGGCGCGGGCTTCAGGGTCTGTGTCAAAACTCAAATCCTGCATGTTCTCGTAGCGCCCGCCTTCAGGCGGGCATCCGTGGTACGCCACAATGCCCGCCTGAAGGCGGGCGCTACACAATTCCGCAGGCTGAAGCCTGTGCCACTCGCCACTGGAAATGCGCGGCGCAATGCACGACAATAGAGGCGCGCCGGCATCGCCGGACGAAAATTCATGGAACCAGAAGACCACGAATCGAAGCTCTTCAGCCTTCCGGAGGCTGAGCGCGCCCGCCGGCACGTGGAGCCGCTGCTGATCGACGCCATGCAGGGGCGTCGCCAGATGTCCGATCTCGAAGAAGGCTTGAGCGCGATCGCCAACCGGATTCAGATCATGGGCGGCGTCACCGTCGATTACGATGTTGCCGCGCGCATGCGCGCCGACCTCAACCAGGTGGTAGCCAAAGTGAAGGACGCCCTCGATCAGATTCAGGCCACCGGATGCATCGTCAAGGATCTGGATTCCGGTCTGGTGGATTTTCCTTCGGTCATCCAGAACGAAGAGGTCTACCTATGCTGGCGCCTGGGCGAAGACCGGATTCGTTTTTATCACCGCCAGGATGAGGGTTTCGCCGGACGAAAACCGATCGATCCCGAAGACGCCGGTCCGCAGCATCCGATCCAATAACGAAAATATTGAGCAGTAAACGGTGCGCGGCCACATCGCGTCGAGCGACCGGGAAGGAACATTGTGAACGAAAAATCCGCAGGCCGCCTGGCTCAAGCTGCCAGCCCTTATCTTCGCTCCGCGGTTCACCAGCAAGTCGATTGGTACGAGTGGGGCGATGAAGCCTTCGCCCAGGCGCGCGCCGAGGACAAACCCATCCTGCTCGATATCGGCGCGGTGTGGTGCCACTGGTGCCACGTGATCGATCGCGAGAGCTACGAAAATCCGCAGCTCGCCGCGGTGATCAACCAGCTTTTCATTCCCGTAAAAGTGGATCGCGACGAGCGCCCCGATGTGGACGCGCGCTACCAGGCTGCGATCAGCACCCTTTCCGGTCAGGGCGGCTGGCCGCTCACCGGATTTTTGCTGCCGGACGGGCGTCCGTTTTATGGCGGCACCTATTTTCCGCCGGAAGACGGCATGGGTCGGCCAGGATTCCGGCGCGTGCTGGAAGCGGTCGCCGCGGCGTTTCGTGACAAGCGCGCGGATGTGGAAGAGGCTGCGGGGCGCCTTGCCGAAGCGGTGGCCAATGCCGAGACGTTTGCCGGCGGGCACGGGAGATTCGATTCCAGCGTGGTCCTGGATCAGGCCGAATCCATCGTCGGACTATTCGATCCGACCAACGGCGGCTTTGGGCGCTCGCCGAAATTCCCGCACTCCGCGGCGATTGATTTGCTTCTCGAGATCTACCAGTCCAGCGACAACCAGCGCATGCTGCAGGTGGCGGCGTTCACGCTCGAAAAAATGGGCTCGGGCGGCGTCTACGACCAGGTGGCCGGTGGGTTTCACCGCTATTCGGTGGATGAGCGCTGGTGCGTGCCGCACTTTGAGAAAATGTCGTATGACAATTCAGAGCTGCTGAAAAATTTCCTGCACGCCTACCAGGTGACGCGCGATCTGTTCTTCCACGAAATTGCCGAGGGGATCATCGACTGGACCAACGCGGTGCTGTCGGATCAGGAGCACGGCGGATTCTATGCCAGCCAGGACGCCGACCAGACCCTGGACGATGACGGCGATTACTTCACCTGGACACAGGCGGAAGCGCGCGCGGTGCTCACGCCGGAAGAGTCGCGCATCGTGGAGATGCTCTACGACGTCGAGCCGCACGGCGAGATGCACCACAATCCGGCGAAAAATGTCTTGTGGCGGGCGCGCTCGATTGCCGAAGTGACGCGCACCATTGGCGGCGGGCTGGAAATGTCCGAGGTGCGACGAACGCTGGCGAGCGCCAAGGCAAAACTGCTGGCGGCGCGCCTGGCGCGTCCCACGCCGTATGTGGATACCACGCTGTACGTGGCCTGGAACGCGATGTACGCCTCGGCGTACCTCGAGGCGGCGACGGTCCTCGGCGGGTCCAAGGGCGTCGCGTGCCGCGCGTTCGCGCTGAAGACGCTTGATCGCATGCTGAGCGAAGCCTGGAGCGACGCGCGCGGATTCGCGCATCGCGTGGGCGGCGCGCGCCTGGAAGGTTCGCTCGACGACCAGATCTTCGCGGGCATCGCGCTCGTGGACGCCTACGAAGCGACGCTCGATCCAAAATATTTTGACGCCGCGCGGCGCGCCACCGATTTTGCCCTTGCTGAATATTTCGACTCCGAGAAGGGTGGTTTCTTCGATCGCGCATCCGGCGCGCCTCCGATGGGCGGGCTGGAAGTGCGCAGGAAACCGCTGCAGGATTCGCCGACGCCTGGAGCGAATTCCATGGCGGCGATTCTGCTCAACCGGCTGTACGGATACAGCGGCGACGCGCGTTATCGCGACGCTGCGGAAAAGACCCTCGAGGCGTTTGCGTCGATTGCGCCGCGATTCGGGATTCACGCGGCGAGCTACGGATTGGCCGCGTTGCTGCACGCCCGCGGGCCGTATGAGGTGGTGGTCACAGGTAGAAGCGACGATCCTCAGGCCGCCGCTTTAGAAGCAGCGGCATATTCCGTTTATCGCTTCGGCAAAGGCGTTCTGCGCGTGACGCCCGAGCGAATGGCCTCGCAGAAAGCCCTGGCGCCCGCGCTGGCCGAAACGCTGCCGCATCTTCGCGCCGACGTTGCGCAAGCGCTGGTCTGCGTGGGCACGTCGTGCCGCCCGCCGGTCAGCGAACCTGCCGCGCTCGTTGCGCTGCTCACGCAAAAACCCATCATGCTGTCGGCGGATTAAATTTCTCGTGGACGAACCGGGCCCGTCCGGTAACTCCCCCGGATCAGGATCGTCCAACCTTCTGATAGCGCGCCTCGAGCGCGCTCATGGTACGCGCAAAGACCCGGTCGGCGCTTCCGGTGGCGTCGATGGGGATCAGCAGGCCAAGGTTCCTGTAATAATCGGTCAGCGGCGCGGTGCTGCTTCGGTAGGCTTCCATGCGGACAGCGATCGAAGCCGGGCAGTCATCCGGCCGCTGGTACAGACGCCCTCCACATTCGTTGCAAACACCCTCAACTTTTGGAGGCCGAGAGGCAATGTGAAAAACCGTGTGGCAGGTTTCGCAGACGCGCCGGCCGCTCAATCGCTGGACGATCTCATCGAGCGGCATGACGTATTCCACCGCGGCGGTCAGCGGCAGCATGGCGTCTTCCAGGAATTCCTGCAACTTTTTTGCCTGCGGCAGCGTGCGCGGGAAGCCGTCCAGCAGAAATCCGACCCGGCAACGAAGACATTCGCCGCGCTCGCGCACCATGTCCCAGACCGTGGAATCGGGCACCAGCTCGCCTCGGCGCATGTAATTCATAGCCTCCGCCACGGCCGGCGTGGGATTGCATCCGATTCGGCTGCACGCGGCCCGGAACAGGTCGCCGCTGGAGAGATGGCAGGTGCCGAGGCGCCGTTTCAGCAACTGCGATTGCGTGCCTTTCCCGACCCCCGGAGGCCCGAGAAGAACCAGGCGCCAGCAGCTGCGGCGCTCGCGGAAGCGCGCCGTACATTCCCCGGCCGAGCCTTTCAACCATCGCGTATTCCCGAAGTTCTTCAATGCGCTCATTTTTCGCCTATGGACGGACCCAGGATGCCTGTCCATAATTTTACTTGTTTGCGGGCCCTTCGATAACCGCTATCTGCTAAGAAGTTAATACGAAGTGCGAAACGCGGGATTTGCGCCGCACGCAAAGTGATACTCGGGCAGCGGCTCGGTCAGGCCTTCGGCATTGGACCGCTTTTGGGAAATAAACTCGAGAGAAGAATCACCGCCGCGGCGCCCGCATAGCCAAAGGCGAAGTGCCATGGCAGCATCGAGCCGGCGCGCCAGGGCAAAATGAACGTTCCCTGCACAGCCGGCGAGTGGATCACTCCAAAGAGGCACGCCGCCGCTCCCACCAGCAGGCAGGCGGCGCTGCGTGTGAAACGGCCGTCCAGAAGCTCGGCGGTGGCCGCTCCCCAGATCAGCGCCGAGATAATGAAGCCGTTTCCGACCAGGATCACCGTGTGCACCGTCTCTCCGACGTCGCCGCTCATCTGCGCCGGGTTCGCGCCGACGGCACCGAGCGCCGCGGTCACTTCGAGCGCGATAAGAAACGCGAGCGAAGGCAGAAGCGAGACCGCGACAGCCAGACCATGCCGCGCGGGCGTTGCGAGAAAAGCCTGGGAAATCACTTCGAGACCGATGTAGACGAGGATCGGCGCAATCGCCGCTGCCGGAATCCACGCCACGAAAAACGGCAGGTAGCCGAAGATTCCGCCGAGCCCGATAAACAATCCAGTCAGGATCACGTAGCCGGCGCCCGCGCCCATCGACTTGTATGCCGGATGTCCGATGTACGGCGTGCTTTCCACAACGCCGCCGCACAATCCCGCCAGCACGGTGCAGAAGCCTTCGGTGAGCAGGATGGCGCGCGTGTCATACGCGTCGCCCGCGGCGGCCGCGCTTTCGGTATTGTCGATTCCGCCCACGACCGTCGCCAATGAGAAGGGCAGAATGATCGGCAGATACGCCCAGGCCAGCGAGAGGCCGCCGAGAAACGCAACCGTCGGCCACGGGAAGGCCAGATGAAACGCCGTCGAACTCATAGTTACCGAAGCGACGAGCGGGCTTACCACGTGAACCGCGCGCAGGATCTGAAACGCGGCGATCCCAACCAGCGCGGAAGCCAGCGCTCCCGGAATTTTCCCCGGAATTTTCACGCTGCCCACCAGCGAAACGAGGATCACGCCGAATGCCAGCAGGCCGGGAATCGGGTCCGCGAACATTTTCAGCATCGGCAGCAACGCGATCAGAGCCAAACCTGCGCCGCCGATGGAACCAAGCAGCGCGGCCCGCGGCAGGGCCTGCCGGACGGCATTGCCGAAAAACGAGAGTACGACCTTGAACACGCCCACCAGAACGGTCACCGCCATGCCCATTTTCCAGGCCAGAAACGCGTCATGCGTTGCGAGGTACGCGGGACCGAGCACGCCGAATGACATTCCGAAAATGCTGGGCGCGTTCAGGCCCAGCGGCATCGCGGTCACGTCGTAGCGGCCGCTTTGCTTGGCCAGCCGTCCGGCCATCCACGCGTAGAACAAATCCCCGGCCAGCACGCCGATCGCGGTGCCGGGAACCATGCGGTACAAAACGATTGAAGAGGGAAAACCGAAGGCGCCGGTCAGAATGCTCGCCAGGATGACGAGGTTTGCCACGTTGTCAAACATCAAGGCGAAAAAGCCGTTGAGGTCTCCCGCCCGGAACCAGCGATAACCAGTGGACATTTCTTGTGCTCCCCATCTGCCGCACGCGGCTGCCCGGCGTGGTGGCGCACTTCATACCACAAGTAACAGGGCATCGTTGACATGTTTCATCGCTGTAGCCCGCCTCTTCAGAGGCGGGGACGTTCCGCAGTGCAGCCCAGGGCGAACCGCTGCGAAAATTCCGCTAGCCCGCCCGGCGTGCGATAATCCGGGCCATGAACCGGCACGCGAAACCCGCCAAGAAAAAATCGCCACGGATTTCCAGCGGAAGCGGACCGAAGGCGAGTTTTCGAAATCTGGCCGCGGCGCTCTCCGAGATTGGCAGCAGCTTCTACCATCGCGGATGGCTCTTCGGAACCAGCGGAAATCTCAGCGCCGTACTCAGCCGAAAGCCGCTGCGCCTGGCGATCACGCCGACCGGCTTGGACAAGGGCGCGCTCGACCCGCGGCAGTTCCTGGAAATCGACGAGCAGGCGCGCGTAATCCGCGGCGCCGGACGGCCGTCGGCCGAGACGGGATTACACCTGGCCATCGTGCGCAGCCGCGGCGCGGGCGCGGTGTTGCATACACATTCGCTGTGGAGCACGGTGCTATCCGATGTTTTCTCCGCCGACGGCGCTGTGCGGCTCGAGAGATTCGAGATGCTGAAGGGCTTGCGCGGCATCCAGACGCATGAGCATCAGGAGAGACTTCCGATCCTCGAAAATTCCCAGGACATCGCGCAGCTCTCCGAGCAAGTTGAGGCTCTGCTGCAGCGCGATCCCGCCGTTCACGGATTCCTGCTTCGCCGCCACGGGCTGTATACCTGGGGCGAAGACCTGGCGGAAGCCAAGCGCCACGTCGAGGTCCTCGAGTTTCTGCTGGAAGCCTTGGGGCGTTCTCGAAACGGAGTATAATAAGCGGAGCCCCACCGAAGTTCGCGACCCGATATTGAATCGAAACAAGGAGTAAATGCGATGGCTCTTCTGAGGATTCCAGACGAGAAGCGTTCGCTCACCGAGGCGGCCGAGATCACCGCGTATCTCGCCGGGATGAATATCGAGTACGAGCGTTGGGAGCCAAGCGCGGCCATCGCGCCGGGCGCCAGCGCCGCGGACATTTTGGCGGCATACGCTCCCAAGATTGAAGAATTGAAAGCGCGCGGCGGATACGTCACCGCGGACGTGATCGACGTGAACCCCAAGACGCCCGGCCTCGATGCCATGCTGACCCGCTTCAACACCGAGCACTGGCACGACGAAGACGAAGTGCGCTTCATCATCGCCGGCCGCGGCGTATTTCATGTTCACCCCAAACAGGGCCCGGTGATTGCGATTGAAGTCGGAGCGGGCGATCTGATTCGAGTGCCGCTCGGCACGCATCACTGGTTCGATCTTTGCTCCGACCGCTGCATTCGCGCCATCCGCCTGTTCCAGGATCCCGCCGGCTGGACGCCGCACTACACCGGCAGCGGAGTGGATAGCGGCTACGAACCGGTGTGCTTCGGCCCCACGTATTTTCCCGCGCCGCCGGCGGTTCTCTAGCGTTGGCAGCGCCGTCAGATAGCGACTCGACTCAAGCCCTGCTTCTTGACATCGAAGGCACCACCACGCCCATCGATTTCGTCTTCCGCACTTTGTTTCCCTTTGCGCGCAGGAGACTCGAGCAATTCCTACTGCAGCACGGAAGCGAGCCCCGCGTGTGCGAAGACATTCGCGCGCTGAAGAGCCAGCGTCAGGCCGACGCTGCTGAAAATCTAAACCCCGCTCCGTGGGTGGATGACTCGCCCGAAGCGGAACTCGCTTCTGCGACGGCATACGGCACCTGGCTGATCGATCGGGACAGCAAGTGCTCCGCGCTGAAATCGCTGCAAGGAAAAATCTGGCAGGAAGGCTACCGCGCGGGAGAGCTTCGCGGTGAAGTGTATCCAGATGTCCCACTCGCCTTCGAGCGCTGGGCGTGCCAGGGGAAGACCATCAGCATTTTTTCTTCCGGGAGCGTGCTGGCACAGAAACTTCTTTTTGGCAGCACCGCTGCCGGAGACTTGACCGGTTTCCTGCGCGCCCACTTTGACACCACCACCGGCCCCAAAAACGCTCCGCAAAGCTACGCGCAAATTGCCAAGGTCATCGGCGCGGCGCCCGCGCACATTCTCTTTCTCTCCGATATCACGAAAGAGCTGGACGCCGCCCGCGAAGCCGGAATGCAGACCGCGCTGTGCGTCCGCGACGAAACGGCGCAACCGGCGCCGAGCACTCACCGTGTGATTCACAGTTTTCAGGAAATATTTCCGTGAAGTGCGCGCCGCTCTCGACAAGGAGAGCCGATTTATGATTAGGTATGGCCGAGGATCGCAATGAAACTTAGGATAATCGGCATTTTTCTCGCAGCGCTGTCACTTCCTTTCGTCCTGAACCTGAGTCCCCGTCCTAGCCCGCAAGAAACGGCGGCTAAGAAATCTTCGGCGGGAACGCATTCTGCAGCCGGCGTGAAGAAAATGATCAATCCTGTGGGCGCGATTCTGGTTCCCGGCAATCCCATTCGATTCGATATCAGCTGGGTCGATCAGAGCCGCGGGCGATATTACCTGGCCGAGGCCGGAAACGCCGCGGTCGATGTTTTCGACGCTGAGAACGATGTATTCATCGGCAGAATCTCCGGTTTTCATGGACTGCCCGCGTCCGACGATCCGTGCGGGCGAATCGAGGGAATGGGACCCAACGGCGTCCTGGTCACGCCGGACAATCATTTGTGGGCCGATGACGCGCACGGCACGGTAAGAGTGTTTGACCTCTCAATCGCCAAGCCTCCCTTTAACGGCGTCGCTCCCGTCGTCTCGATTTCCACCGGCGCGGTTTGCCGCGCCGACGAACTGGGATTCGACCCCAAGGATCACGTCATGGTGGTCGGGAATCCGGAAGAGCATCCTCCGTTCGCCACGATTATTTCGACCGACCCGCCGTACGAAGTCCTGAGCAAAATTCCGTTTCCGGACGCCGATGGATTCGAGCAGCCTTTGTGGGACGCAGGCCTGAAGGGCGGCCGGATGCTGGTGACCGTGCCGGCAAAAGGTGAGGGCTCGGAGATTGCCGTGCTCGATCTGAGCAAACCGAAAACCCCGGTGGTCGAGACGACCTACTCAACTCCCAATTGCGCCTCCGGCCTCGCGCTCGGACCTTCGCAGCATCTGCTCGTCGGTTGCAGCGGCGGCAGGCCGCTAATCATGGTAAATGCCCTGACCGGGAAAATTATTACGACGATCGCCGATACCCATGGCGCGGACGAAGTCTGGTACAACGCCGGCGACAATCATTTCTACGCGCCGAGCGGCCAGAATCCCACGCCAACCCTCAGCGTGATTGATGCCGACTCTGGAAAGCTTCTGTACAACTTGCCGGCCGGGCCGGTCTCCCATTCCGTGGCCGCTTATAGCGGCAATAATCATGTTTTCGTTCCGATCGCCGTGCCCACGCCTGCTTCGCCCGGGGATGCCTGCAACGTTCTCTTCGGTTTGCCGGAAAAGCAGGGATGCATCGCGGTCTACGCCCCGGAGAAGTGAAGAACTTTTCGCAGAAGTGAAAGCTATTGCGGCCCGCTCGGCATCGTCAAACCGATCGCGCGAAAGCTGCTCGACCCTCGGATCCAACCCGTGTGGTCATCCACTTGAATTTGCAGCCACAGGTTATTCCAATCGAAGTAGACCATCTTCACGCCGTCGGGCGCGTTGTCAGCCTGCTTCAGGGAGGCTGGCGCCCAGGCCGCGAGAATCGTCAGCACCTGGCCGCCTGTGGGCTTATCACTCGTCTCGGGCATATCCGGAGATTGCCACCACTTCACGCGATGGCCCGGCGCGAGCGTGATGTCCGTTTTGGTAGCCGCGGCGTCATGGCTGGCGGAAAGTTTGATCGCTCCTAATCCCGACGACGTTCCCGGTTTCTGCCGGCCGCGGGGAGAAAACGCGGAAAACGCAGCCTGATCCGGCATGATTTCGATTCGATGAGTCGACGAATTGAAGTCGAGCAGCACGGAAAATCGGAAGAAGCCGGCATCGAAGGTACGCGAGAGCGCGACGCCCGAGGGAATCTGCGTGAAGCCGTCAACATCCACCAGCGGGGGATTGAATGGCACGAGGCGGGACGGAGAGGGATCCAGGTAATAAATCAGGTGAACCGGCTTCCGTCCGCTGCCGCCGGTGTCGTCACGCGAGGTATCCACATCCAGCACTTGCTGGCCGGCGTTGGCGAACGCGAAGATCCCTACGTACGTGAAGGGTGTTCCGGCGGGCGCGTCCTGCGAGAATTGCGCCTCACCCGCCTCGTTACGCACCTCGAAGCGCAGCACTCCACCCGACTCCGTTTTCTCGCAAAGCCCGGTATCAGACGCGGCGATCGTTTCGCCTTCCCGCGCGCAGAAGAGTTGGTACGTGTGCCCGCCGGTTTTGATCGCCGTACTGGGTGCGTCTTGCAGCAAAACGGCGGATAGAGATGTTAGGAGAACGAGACTCGCAAACCGCATCATCCACCTTCAATCATCCAAAATACTAGCACGCCGGAAAATGCGTGGAGGGGTCCAGCCCGAATCTTTGTAGCGCCCGCCTTTAGGCGGGCGCCATGAGTCAAACCGAGGGGCTGACGGAAGCCTGTCCTACCGCACGAGCAAGTGCTAGAATGCGGGGCGAACTCCGCACAACCGGTACAATCCGGCGGCCCGCTCGATAGCGGGCGACAAGAAAAAGGAGCCGTTCACAATGTTGAGCATGCACGGGAACAGGGCGCGGTCGGCGAAAGTCCTTACGGGAGTGGGATTGCTTGCTGTTTGTTTTGTGGCGGCGCCGGCGGCACGGGCGCAATATCCAGCGAAACCCCAGGTTATGAAGGACGGAACGACGGTCATGCTGGTGGACTATGCGAATCCGCCGCTCTCCAGCGCGACGCATAGCGGCGCGGGATCGGCCATCGACTACAAGGGCCAGCTCGGCCGCGTCACCGCGTTGCGCGCGGAGCCGGCCAACGCTCCCCTGGCGTCCTCACGCGTTTTCGTCGACGATCAGAGCGGCACGCTCTACATTCTCGATACAAAGACCAAGAATTTCACGCCCTACCTGAAATTTACGGACATTTTCCCGAACTTTGCGTCGGACCGCGGCAACGCCACCGGCATCGTCTCCATCACCTTCGATCCCGCTTACGCGAAAAACGGGAAATTTTATACCGTGCATGTTGAGAATCCGTCGCTGTCCGAGAATGCCACTCCGGTCAATACGAAACTGCCGTCTTTGAATCTCACGGGATATTCCACGACCGAAGTCATCAATCCTCCCGCCGGAGCGGTGCACCTGCAATCTGTGCTCGTGGAATGGACCGACACGAATATCCGCAACGAGACATTCGAGGGCGCCGCGCGCGAGTTGATGCGCGTCGGATACGATCGCAACCATCCAATGGATGACACCACATTCAATCCCAACGCCAAGCCCGGCAGCCCCGACTACGGAAATCTTTACATCGGCGTGGGAGACGGCGCGCAGGGTGAAACTCCCGGCCCGTCGCACACCTTGCCGCAGCAGCTGAATTCTCTGCTGGGCAAAGTGCTGCGGATTACCCCGGACATCAATCTGCGCCCATCGGACATGCTCAGCCCCAACGGCCGATACCGCATTCCGTCCACCGGGCCGGACCCGAACCCATTCGTGAACGTCTCTGGAGCGCGCGGGGAAGTATACCTGTACGGTTTGCGGCATCCGCATCGCTTCGATTGGGACGCGCAAAGCAAGACGCTGCTGGTCCTCGACATCGGCCTGCATTACTGGGAAGAGGTCGACGTCGCAGTGAAGGGCGGCAACTACGGCTATCCAGAGCGCGAAGGGAACGAACAACTTTTTATCGATGATATGGGCAAGACCGGAAGTCTGAAGCAGCCGCCGGTGGCGTTCCCAGACCGCGACTTGCTGCAAGTCGAAGGACTCAATGAGCCGGTCGTGCCGCTCTATCCGGCCGCCGTTTACAGCCATCAGGAAGGCGATTCGATGGGCAGCGGGTTTGTGTATCGCGGCAAACTGATGCCGCAAATGCGTGGGAAATTTATTTTCAATGACATGACCACCGGCCGCATCTTTTACACCGATCTGAACGAAATGCTGGCCACCCACGGCGAGCGCAATCACCAGGCGGCCATTCACGAGTTGCAGATCATGTACAAGAGCCCGTACGACACCGCCAACCAGACGCCCGTGAAGCGCCGCATGTTTGACGTCGTGGCGGAAACTTATGCCCACAAAGGCGGCACTCCGGCTGCCGAGCACGTACTGCCCGGCGCTGCCGCCGCCACTACCGGATTCCGTGATGCCGATAAAAAAGAACCGAAAACCGACGCCGAGGGAGCCGCCTACGGTGGCGGGCGGGCCGATGTCCGCATCGCCATGGGCGGCGACGGTGAAATTTACGTGCTCAGCAAGTCCGACGGCATGATCCGCAAGATGACGGCGGTTACGTCCGCCTCGAAATAGACTCGAAATAAATTCGGTCATCCCGGAGAATACGGATTGTGGCCGGCCGCGTTCTCCGGGACTGGCCTCCCCGCAAGCGCTGCTCGCTCTACGAAACTCTCCGCGCGACCCGGCGTGCAACGAAACGCGCAATGTCGTACTCTAAACAAGTGGGATAATGGTGCATTGTGATCTCGGCTCTGGTGTTCCTCGGCTATTTCAGCGTCATCGCAGGCTTCCTCCTGGCTTTCCTCTCGCAGCGCTATTGGTTTGCGCGGGTGTGGAGGCTGGCCGGGCGAATTCATACCCCGGCATGGCGGAGGGCTGCGCGCGGGGCGCTGATTGTGGCCATCTCGATCGTGGCCGGCGCGGCGATGGCGGCGGTGACCCGCAGCATGCGGTCGGGCGTATCGCACGGCTCTTGGTTTACGGCGTTCTTCGGCTTGTGGCTGACCAGTTCCATCGTCTCCTACCTGTTCATTAAAATTGTCGCCGGATTCGAGTGGGCTTGGAAAAATCTCCGCCAGCCTCCGGAAGGGCGCCCGGCTTCAAGCAGGCCCTACGTTCCTGCGGCCGGCCCTTCGACTGGCGCTGCATCCGCCGAGCAAATCGATCTATCGCGCCGCTACTTTTTTCAGGCCGCAGGAGTGATCGCCGGCGCGGTGCCGTTTGTGAGCGCCTCTTACGGATTTGCTGCCGAACGCTTTCATTTTCATGTGCGGGAAGTGGAAATCCCGGTCGCCAATCTCCCCGCTGCTCTGGATGGCTTGCGGATCACCCAACTGAGCGACATTCATATCGGCGCGTACATGCCGGTTTCGCAAGTGCGCCGCGCCGTGGGCATGGCCAACGAACTGAACGGTGACCTCACCGTGGTCACCGGCGATTTCCTGACCGTCCGAGGCGACCCGCTGGAAGATTGCATCACCGAGCTTTCGCGGCTGCATGCGCCGCTCGGCATCTGGGGCTGCAACGGCAATCATGAAATTTACGCGCACGCGGAAGCCAAATCCGCCGAGTTGTTTCAGAAATTTGGAATGAAACTGCTGCGTCACGAAAATGCGGAGCTGCGCTGGAATGGCGGCGCGTTCAACCTGATTGGCGTGGACTACCAGCGCCAGCGCCCGGAACATGGAATACGCCCGCCGATGCTGGCCGGAGTAAAAACGCTGGTGCGGCGCGACGTCCCCAATATTTTGCTGTCCCACAATCCCAATTCGTTTCCCCGCGCCGCCGAACTGGGC
>Ga0209168_10001079_pt1 | contig 22485 bp, 12 predicted proteins | sample Coa_R1_FD_187156 | JGI IMG/M metagenome (GOLD analysis project Ga0209168, IMG submission 187156) | Surface soil microbial communities from Centralia Pennsylvania, which are recovering from an underground coalmine fire - Coalmine... | ecosystem: Environmental > Terrestrial > Soil > Unclassified ...
TGGACTAACTCTCGAGTCGGAATTGAAATCGCTGGAATCGATACGTGACGCCGCGGCTCGGTGGCCCGGAACTGTGATTTCCACGCTGCTTGGCGCACACGTCGTTCCAAAAGAGTTTCAGGGTTGCTCACAAAAATATGTTGAGATCGTCTGTACAGAGATGATTCCGCGGGTGGCGAAACGGAAGCTCGCCCAATTTGTGGACGTTTTCTGCGACAACGGAGCTTTCACGGCTGCCGAATCGGAGCAGGTATTCGAAGCGGCCAAGGCGCACGGACTGGGCGTTCGCGCCCATATGGGACAACTTTCAGAGACGGCGCTGGACCCGTTCTTGCGGTTCAGGCCCGCGTCGCTCGATCACATGGATCACGTCAGCGCGAGTGATATTTCGCGATTAGCCGAGGCGGACACAGTGGCAACGCTTGTACCGGGAGCAAATTATTTCCTGGGGCTGAAGGAATATCCGAACGCGCGGCGGTTCATCGACGCTGGAGTCGCAGTAGCCTTGGCAACCGACTATAACCCAGGGACGTCGCCAACGATCAGCATGCCGATGGCAATGTCTCTGGCGTGTACGCAGATGAAGATGACTCCGGCCGAAACGATTGCGGCTTCCACGATCAATGGGGCGTGGGCGCTGCGAGTGGCCGACCGGAAGGGAAGCATCGAGCCCGGGAAAGATGCGGATCTCGCGGTCTTTGCGGTGAAAGATTACCGGGAGATTCCTTACTGGTTTGGGGCCAATCATTCCGCATTGAGTGTGCTGAATGGCGAGATTTCGGGTTCACAGTGAACTTTTGACGAACAAAGGTCGTAATGACAACTGACGGAGTGTGCTCGGGTACCTCCTGACAAGCCCATAGATACTGATCCGATTCAAGTCTTCTGAGGAAAAATAATGAAGCGAACATTCGCGGTACTGACTTTTATTGTGCTCACGATTACCCTTGCCTCTGCCCAGCGGCTGCCGGAAATCGCGCGGCCAGAAAATTACAAGCTGACCTTCACGCCCGATCTTGACAGTGCGAAGTTTGAGGGCGATGAAGTGCTCACGATCAATGTGCTGAAGCCGACGTCGGAGATCACGCTGAATTCCGCAGACATCGACTATCACGATGTCACGATCAAGAGCGGCGGAATGATGCAGACGGCGAAAGTCACGCCGCAAAAACAGAACGAGATGGTGGTGTTGAGTGTTGCGAAGCCGCTTTCAGCCGGCCAGGCGACAATTCATATCAAGTATTCGGGCATTCTCAACAACGAAATGCGCGGATTCTATCTCGGCAAAGACGAGCAGGGCCGAAAATACGCCGCCACGCAGTTTGAAGCCACCGACGCACGTCGAGCGTATCCGTCGTTCGACGAGCCCGATTACAAGGCGACGTTCGACATCACGGTGATCGCCCCCAAAGGAATGACTGCCATTTCGAACGAGAAGATCGCCTCCGACACGCCCGGTCCCGGCGACAAGCACACGGTGCGCTTCAACACGACTCCGAAGATGTCGTCGTATCTGGCGGCGCTGGTGGTTGGCCCGTTTGAGTACGTCGAAGGCGAGGCCGATGGAATTCCGATTCGCGTCTACGCGACCGCCGGCAAGAAAGAAATGGGAAGATTCGCGCTGCAGATTGCGAGCGACGTGCTCCGCTACTACGACCATTATTTTGCGATCAAGTATCCGTACGCGAAGTTGGACCTGGTCGGGTTGCCGGATTTCTCGGCGGGCGCGATGGAGAACACGGGTTGCATCACCTTCCGCGACGTCCTGCTGCTCATCAACGAGAAGGAGGGGTCGGTCGATCTGAAAAAGACGATTGCCAGCGTGATCGCGCACGAAATGGCGCACCAATGGTTCGGTGATCTGGTGACGATGAAGTGGTGGGACGACATCTGGCTCAACGAAGGTTTCGCCACATGGATGTCGAGCAAGCCGGTCGAGGCGTTCAAGCCGGAATGGAATTTTAATCTCGACGATGTGAGCAATGCAGGCGGTACGCTAAATGTGGATTCGCTGGCGAATACACGGCCGATCCATCAGGCGGCGGAAACCCCGGCGCAGATCCAAGAATTGTTCGATGGAATCGCGTATGGCAAAGCCGCGGCGGTTCTGCGGATGCTTGAGGCCTATCTCGGAGAAGAGACGTTCCGCGCCGGTGTCAATTCGTATATCGGCCAACATAAATATGGCAATGCAACTGCGGCTGATTTCTGGGACGCGCAGGCCAAGACTTCGCACAAGCCGGTCGACAAGGTCATGCCGACGTGGGTGCAGCAACCCGGAGCGCCGATCGTGAACGTGAAGGCCGAGTGCGCTGGCGACTCGACGAAGGTGACGCTCACGCAACAGCGCTACTACTACGATCGCTCGAAGTTTGAAGCCCCCGGCGGTGAGTTGTGGCAGATTCCTCTCTGCATGAAGGGATCGGCTGGTGGGAAGAGCGATGCGAAGTGCGAACTTCTTACCAAGAAAGAAGACACGTTTACTTTGCCGGGATGTTCGAAGTGGGTTCTGGGCAATGCCGGAGCGGCCGGATACTATCGCGTTGGCTATCAACCAGAAGCGGTTCGGGCGCTCGCAGCGGATGCGGAAACGAAGTTGAGTCCGGGGGAACGAATCAGCCTGCAGAACGATATTTGGGCCTCGGTGCGCGTCGGGCGTGAACCGGTCGGCGATTATCTTGCGTTCGCGCAGGGACTGCAGTCCGATCGGAATCGCGCTGTGATGGAAGATGTGCTCGGGCGGCTAAATTACATCGGGCAGTATCTGGTCAGCGATACCGATCGTGCCAACTTCCGCGCGTGGCTGCGCCAGCTTTTGACTCCAGCGATGAACGAAGTCGGCTGGGAGCCGAAGGCCGGCGATACGGATGAAACGAAGGCGCTGCGGGCGCGGCTGTTCGGCGCGCTCGGATATGATGCGCGTGATCCGCAAGCTTTGAGTGAGGCTCGCAAGATCGCCGACCAGGAACTTGCGAATCCTGCTTCCGTTGATCGAGAGCTGGCGGGCGGAGCTTTTCCACTCGCGGCGCTGAATGGCGATGCCGACTTCTACGACAAGGTCATGGCGGGATTGAAGACGGCGAAATCGCCGGAAGAGTACTACATGTACTTCTTCACGCTGCCGCAGTTCACTGACCCGAAGCTGCTGCAGCGCACTCTGGATTTTTCGATTTCTCCGGATGTGCGTTCGCAGGATGCGTTGCAACTGGTCACGTCGGTGCTGGCGAATCCTGCGGGGCAGGACCTGGCGTGGGACTTCATCCAGAAGCACTGGCCAGAGTTGGAAAAAGCCGGCGGACCGTTTGCCAGCGCGCAGGTTGTAGGAGCAACCAGTGTCTTCTGCGATGCGGGATTGCGCAATCAGGTGACGGACTTCTTCTCGGCGCACAAGGTCGCTGCTGCGGAGCGCACGTACAAGCAATCGATTGAACGGATCAATGCTTGCGTCGATTTGAAATCGCAGCAGGGATCGCAGTTGGCTTCGTGGCTGGGACAGCATGAGGTGGCTAGCGGGAAATAAGTCTTACGGTTGTGCATGGCCCGGGAGATTTCTCCCGGGCCTTTTTCTTGATGGGATGCCGAAACAAAAGGTCGCTCCACACGCCGATGGAATGCCTTCGGCAATTCATCGGCTTGGTCGGGATGACGGCGTTACGAACTCTACGGCATCACTGGCAGGACCAGGTGCGACGGCATCGCTGGCGAGCAGTAGACTCGCGGGGTTGCGGGGACGAAATCTGCTGCTGTCGCCTTATAGATGCTGGGCACGAATTTCTGCGGATTGCGATCGATCACCGGGAACCACGTTGACTGAATTTGCACCATGATGCGATGACCCTTGAGGAAGACGTGGTCATGATCGCGCAGCGGGACGTTCCATTGTGTCGGATTGTTCGCTGTGAGCGGATGAGGCGTCTCGTAGCTTGTGAGATAGCGTCCGCGGCGAACTTCCATCGCGATCGGCAACTCGTATCCATTCAGCGATTGCGCGTATTGGCCTGGCTTCGGGCCTTCGTCGGCCTTCCATGCGTTCTTCTGCGCGTCCTGCGGATAGACGTCAATCAGCTTCACGATGAAATCGCTGTCTGTGCCGGAGGTTGAAGCAAAGAGTTCGGCGGCGAGCGGACCCGTGATGGTTAAATCATGATCGAGCGGTGCGCTGATGAACGACAGCACATCGGGACGATGATCGACGAATCGCTGATCGGCGACTTCCCATGTCCGCCAATCGCCTGCAGGATAAGTCGGCGAGATCGGGCGCTGGCGGTACGGCACCGGATTGGCGGGATCGGAAACGTATTCGCGATATTCTTTCGCTGATTTTGCGGGAGCTGTGAAAGAAAGTGTGCCGTCCGCATATAGATAAAGATTGGTACTTTTGGCTTCTTTGGGAGGCCATGTCGCATAGGTGTGCCAGGTGTTCGATCCACTCTGGAAGGTGCTGGCCTGCCACGCGGGCTTGTCGCCTTCACCGTGCAGATAGTGGCGGAAGAATGGCGCTTCGATGTTCTCGCGAAATTCGCGCGCGGTCTCATGTCCGCCAAAGGGAATGATTCCGATGCTCTCGCCTTTCGGCGTCTGCCACTCTCCGTGGAACCACGGTCCGGCGACGATGAAATTGTCGTGCTGCGGATCGTTTTCCTCAGCGTGGCGGAAAATCTGCCACGGGCCCCAGGGATCTTCCTGATCCCAGAACCCGGCGACGTTCAGATTAGGCACGGTGGAAGCGTGAAGCTGGCGCACCCACGCTTCCTTCTTCCAGAAATCATCGTAGTCCGGATGGTCGATGGTCGAATTCCAGTAGGGAATCGATCCGTGAAGATATTTGTCGTTGATGTTAGAGAGCGGGCCGAGATCGAGATACCACTCGTAGGTGTCGTAGGTCTCGAAAGCGAAATGCTTGTTCGTGTTCTTGTCGGACTGCTCCATCACGGCATATTCGAAGTCGTAGCTTTCGCGGAGCGCGCCGTAGCGGTGGTCGTCATCGTTCATCCATTGATCGACCGGTGAAGCCTGCTCGCTGATCGCCTTGAGCGCGGGATGCGGACGGAGAAGCGTGAGGGCCGTGGTTAGTCCGTCGTAGGAGACGCCAAACATCCCGACCTTGCCGTTGTTGTTTGGGACGTTCTTGACCAGCCAGTCGATGGAATCATAGGCGTCGGTGGTCTCGTTTGTTGATTTCGGATCGTTGAGATCCACTTGCGACGAGAGGTTGAAGACGCCTTCGGACTTGAATCGTCCGCGAAGATTCTGGAAAACGAAGATGTATCCGTCGGCCGCGAGTTCTTTGAGCGACGAAGGCATCTGCTCGGGCGGCTTTTCGGGAACGCCATACGGCGTGCGACGAAACAGAATCGGCAGTGGGCCCGTTTGATCGACAGGAGTGAGAATGACGGTCTGCAGGTGGACGCCGTCGCGGACGGGGATCATGACTTCCTGCAGCTTGAAGATCGGCTTGGAAGCTGGCTGCTGATTCTGTGAGGCGGCGAATACGACGAGCACAAAGGGAAGAATGAAATGCAATCTGGAGAGGCGCAACCGTGTTCCTCCGGGAGAAGATCGAGTCGGCGAAGTATATCAACTCTCTGGTAGAGGATGTTTCGACTCCGAACGAGATCTCCTCCGCGATCTCGTCTCCGCTCAGCATGAATGATTGTTTGCTCAGAACAAGCGGCCGATGGAAAAGTTCACCCGGCTTTGGCCCGTGGGACTTACGCTGCCGGCGATGGCGATTGGTCCGACGATAGTGTCGGCGATGAGGCCGAGATTGAATGTTCCGCGCACGACGAATGGGCCGGGTTCTCCAGCAGTGGTGCCGAAGGCGGAGCCGGCTTCGTACCATCCACCCCAGTAGATTCGCTTTCCGACGAGTTGGGGAAGGCGGTAGAGTTCGCGACGGAATCCGAGGGAGGCATAGGCGTAGTGGTTTCCAAAAAATTCGTCGGGAAGGTAGGCGCCGAGACGAAAGGGGCCGCCGAGCGTGAAGACCTGGAGAGGACCGGCTTGGCCGCGGAAAGATGTGCCTCCGGCTAGGTCGGTGAAGAGGGAAGTTTTGCCTCCGATTGGGATGAAGGTGGAGGTCTGCACGTCGAGTTGATCGATGGGATGAAGGAGGCCGGGACTTTGCAGCACGCGGGCGAGCGAAGCCACGATACGCGTTCCGCGGCTGGGAACCGAGGGACTATCCTGGCCATCCCAGACATAGCGTGCCCGGACGAGGCCGGTGCTGCCGTGGACGATGGGCAGACCGGTGGCTCCGATGAGCGGGCTGAGCTTGCCCTCGAAGATTTCATACCCGAGGCGGAATTCGCTGCGGCGTCCGGAATCGTAGCCAAAGTCGAGGCCGCCTCCCGCGCGCTCGTCGCCGAAGACAGCGACCCGTGTAAGGCCGGTGAAGGAGTTGCGTGCGTACTTCGAGGCAAATAGATAAGGCGCGACGAAGAATCTGCTTTGAGCGATTGGCTGGTAGAACTCGGTTGCCGCGAGATTGCTGGATCCGAACAAGAGATCGTTGCGCCATTCGCCGCCGTGGTGAGCGACGTCCATAAAGGTGACGCGCGCGCCGGCGGAAAAATCGAAAGCGGCGACGCCGGAACCGTCGACGTTCACCGCCAGGTCTACGAATGGTGGGCCATAGGTTTTTTCACGGGCCGTTACGCGGAGTGTCGGGACACCGTTCTGAACGAAGCCTTCGTAGCCGAGATTGTCGAATTCGCCCTGGCCTGCGATACGGGTGAGTTGCGTGTCGAGGGTGCGGAGATTCAGCGGGCCGTGCGTATCCTTGCTGAGTTGCTTGGAGATCCGCTTGTTGATATCGGGACTGGCGCCGGTGACTTCGATGGCATCGACTTTTTTGATTGGCTGTTTCTTGCGGGCGGCTCGCTCGTCGAGGTAACGCTGCCACTCGGCGGGATCCTGAATCGAGTATTTCAGCAACGCTCCGCCCTGGGCGGATGCAGTCTTGTATCCGAGTTGAATCAGTTCATCGACGCGAGAGTAGTCAGTGATAAAGAAGCCCTTCATATCGACACTGATTTTGGCGTCGGCCTGGGCGAGGGAACGCTTTTCGTTCTGCGTGATCATCACGTCGATGGCGCGGGAGAGCACACCGGCGAGGGAGTTGAGTTCTCCTGCATCGACGGGAGGAAGGCGAAGTTCGACGGCGATAACGACATCGCTGTTCATGGCGCGGACGGTTTCGACCGGAATGTTCTGCACCATGCCGCCGTCGGCAAGCACGTGTCCGTTGATCTCGACAGGAGTGTAAAGGCCGGGGATGGCCATGGATGCCCGGATTGCCTGAGAGAGCGAGCCATCATGAAGAATGACGGCATCGCCGGATTGCATGTCGGTGGCGACGCAGCGGAAGGGAATTGGCAGGTCGTCGAAGCTGGGGAGGCCGGATTCGGGAAAGGCGATCTGATCGAAGAGAAGTCCGACGCCTTGGCCGGAGTTGTAGCCGTTCGGCCCGCTGAGTCCGTGCTTGAGGCCGAGAGGGGCTTCTACGAGGAAATCACGCGCGTCCTGTTTGCGGCGATAGGATAGCTGAGAGTATACGGGACCGGGGGCGAGCACCTGATCCCAATTGACTTTTTCTGTGAAAGCTTTGATGTCATCAGGCGACATGCCTGTGGCGTACATGGCACCGATGATGCTGCCCATGCTGGTTCCGGCAATGCGATCGACCGGGATGTGATTCTCTTGCATCCACTGGAGAATGCCGATTTCCGTCAGCCCGAGGGCGCCGCCTCCGCTCAGAGCCAGGCCGATTCGTGGGCGAGGATTGGGTTTGTCTTGCGGAGCGGCGGTAGAGGTTTGTGCAGGGCAGAGGTGCGAAAGGAGAAGGACGAATACGAGAAGAATTGCAGGACGATGCTTCAGTTCCATCATGTGCTCCTGAAATGCGGAAGCAAAACGATTCATGGGAGGAGAGGATTTCAAGGCGAGGAAAAAGAGTAGCAGGTTTAAGCGACGAGAGAGGCGTGGATCAGTGGTTCCCCTGGGCATTGAGCGAAGGCTGCCGAGCTTCGTCGACGACGCGATGAACGGCCTCGATGACCATGTCGGGGCGATGGAGTTGAATGTAGTGGGCGCTGTTTTTGGCGATGGCTTGCGTTCCTCGTGTTGAGAGATGCGAGAGTTCTTCCTGCATCTTCTCCCATTCCTGGTTCATTGGCTTGGCAAGGTCGGCGGGGAGTTCGCTGGAAGGTTTATCGGGATCGTGCGAGAGGACGGCGAGCGGCATGTCACCAAGTGATCCGGTGGCCGCGGTTTCGGCGGCGCTCTCCGGAAAAGATCTCATTTCGGCGAGACCTTCGTGGGCGGTGCTCCAGTTGCATCCGGCTGCGCGGAGTTTCGGGTCATTGTCGCAAAAGCCCATCAGACGCGGAATACCGAAGGGCATGGTGTATTCGAGAAATTCCGCTTCGCGCACCCAGCTTCCTTCCATATTCTTCAACTCCGCCGGAAAGCGCTTGTCCTGGTCGGGATGCGAGGCATCGACCAGCACCATGCCAGCCACTTCGTTGCGATACAGGCTGGCGAAGAGGCGAACGTCGTACCCTCCCATGGAGTGGCCGACGAGCACGTAAGGTGGAGCGATTCCAGCCGCTTGCAACAACGCGTGCAGTTGTTCAGCAATGGCGCGGCTGGTGCGCGGTCCGTCGACGGAGTCGCTATAGCCGAGTCCGGCGCGGTCGTAGGAGCACACGCGGGTGATCTTGGAGATTTCCGGCTGGACCTTGCGCCAGGAAAGATACGTGTCGCCGAGACCGGAATCAAGAATCACTGTTGGAGTCCCGTCGCCGATGCAGTCGATGTGCATCTTGCGGCCATCCACTTCGACAAGCTTGCCAGCCATCGGATTGAAGCGGCGATCGCGGGCCTCGGAGATGTTCTGGTACATGAATCCGGCTCCGGCGAGGAAGAGAACGAGGAGGAAGAGAAGAGTCAGAATCCTGCGGAGCAGCGGATGAGACGCCGAAGGTGGGGAGACTTCGTTGTGCATGAGCAGATTCGCAGGCAGTTGGAATTCGGCCGCGCGTTTGCAGGCATTCTACATGACCGGCGGCACGGTGATGCCCATAACTGCGAGCGTGCGGATCAATTCCCGACGGACAACCGCGACTGTCGCGAGTAGAAATCGTTTTCGTTCCTCATCCGGTTCGGTGAGGATCGGATGGCGATGGTAGAACGTGTTGAACAGCTGCGCCAGCTGAAAGACATGTTTCGCGAGGTATGCTGGCTCGGTCGTGGCGATGCATTGGTCGATAACGTAAGAAGTTTTCGATGCGGCGAGCCAGAGTTCCCAAATCTCGTCATTCTGAGTGCCAGCTAAATATCCGGCCAGATCTGCCGTCGACAATTTGTTCGCGAAATCTTTGCAGAACATGTCTGCATCCACATCGGCTTTGCGGAAGATGCTGGTTGCGCGGACGACGGCGTATTGCGCGTATGGACCGGTTTCCCCCTCGAAGCTGAGCGCGTCTTTGAAATCGAAGGCGATGACCGACTGCTTGGTGTACTTCAGCATGAAGTAACGCAGCGCGCCGATGGCGATCTGCGTGGCGATGCCGAGGCGCTCGGGCTCGCTGAGCTGCGGATGGCGCGAGTCAACCTCTTTCTTTGCGGATGAGATCAGCTGATCGAGTAGGTCGTCGGCTTTGACTCCGAACCCCTTACGCCCGCTGACGCCGATAAAAGATCGAGTTTTTTCTTCTTCGCTCAGGTCATAGCCGAGTTCGGCCGCGCAGCGCGGGGTGAGCACGACCATTCCATAGGAGAAATGCGTGAAGTGGTCAGCTGCTTCGGCGTGACCGAGATCGCGCAGGGCGTCCTTAACCGTGTTTTGCGCTTCCGACTGTCGTACGTCGATGACGTTGTAGATTTCTGCTACGTGTCCGAAGTGAGGATGATCTTCTACTCCGTCTGTGGTGGAGATCCAGCAGTCGTGGTTGTTGGGATAGCGGAAAAACTTACGGTATCCGAAATCGCGGCCGAGCAGGCCGAACTTCCACATGTGATAGGCGATGTCTTTGCCGACATAGCCGACTGTACCATTGGAACGGACGATGACTTTCTGATCCTCTTCGGAAACGCGATCAGAGTCTTCAATGTTATCTGAGGTCTGAACGTTTTCCTGGGCTTCAGTACTTTCTGTGCCCGCACGCCGCATCACCCAGCAGCCCTTGTTCTTGCCTTCTTGTTCAAACCGGAGGACGCCGGTTTCTTTCAGCTTGGTAAATGCTGCTTCCCAGAAATGAAGATGAAGAATCTCGCTCTCCCGCGGAAGGAAGTCGTACTCGATATCGAGACGGTCCATGGTTTCAAGATGACGGCGGAGAACGGCGGTCGAGATAATGTCGGCCACAGCCGCAGTTTCGCTGTTGGCATCTTCGATTGCGTGGAGCGTTTGCAGGCGCGCCTGCTTGTTCTCGGGCGCAGCCTCATACCAGTGGTAAACGCGGGCATAGAGATCCCAGCAGTAATAGTCGAAGCGCCGCTGACGAGTGAGAGCCTCGATTTCGGTGCGCGATTTCTTCTCAAGATGCGTGAATCCGACCACGACATCCGCGACCTGGACTCCGGTGTTGTCGATGTAATTCTGAATGTCGACCTGGCGGTCGGCGAAGCGCAGCAGGCGAACGAAGGTGTCTCCGAGAATGGCGTTGCGCAGGTGTCCGATGTGCGCGGCCTTGTTGGGATTAATGCTCGAATGTTCGACCAGGATTTTTCCTGCTGGGATTGCTTTCGGCGGTTTGCGGTCGGCCGCAAGCGCCTTCGACATCCATGCGCGGTCGATGCTGGCATTCAGATATCCGGGGGGCGCGACTTGAAAGCTGGCGATGCCTTCGACGGGTCCGATTTCGTCCTTGATGGCCTGGGCGACTTTCAGCGGCGCGGAACGCAGCGGTTTGGCGAAAGGGAAGAGTGGGATGGCGAAATCGCCGAGTTCGACCTTTGGAGGTTGCTCAACAACGACCGGAGGCAACGCTGCGCCGGGATGGCGCCGAGTGAGACACTCCAGCACCCGCTGGGCAAGATGTTGCTCTAGATAACGATACAAGGAATCCCTCTAAACTATTGAAGAAACGGTGATTTTATCAGAGTCGGCGGCGCGTCGAAGTTTGACGCAGTTGTCGGGGGTTCCCTATGATGAAAAATCTGGATAACGGGTCGATGGTCGTTCGTCGTTGGCCGTCGCCGCAGGATTCGCTGACGTGCCCGGCACCACGAACGACCAACGACCAGCGACTAACGAGTTTTTTATGCGCATCGCGTATCTCGAGTGTTTTTCGGGCATCAGCGGCGATATGTTTCTTGGCGCTTTGGTCGACGCCGGAGTGTCTCCGCAGTTGCTTGAGCAGACGGTTGCGGCGCTCGGTCTGGGCGCAAGACTGGAGATTTCACGCGTCGTTCGCAGTGGGATTTCGGCGACCAAAGTGGATGTATGGGTTGATGGCGAGAAGGATCTGCCGCGGGAAGAGTACTGGGCGAAGCAAGAGGCGGGGCATCATCATCACGCGCACGAACATAAGCACGAGCACGCCGACCACGGACATGGAGACGAGAGCTCGGGCCATCGACATGAGGAATCGTCTGGGCAGGTGGCGCAAGCTCACTCGCACTCACATCGTGGGCTGGGCGAGATTCGCAAGATCATCAGCGCCGCCGCGATTTCGGAGTCTGCGAAGCAGACTGCGATCCACATCTTTGAGGCGCTTGCGGCGGCGGAGGCAAAGATTCATAACGTCCCAGTCGAAGAGGTTCACTTCCACGAGGTAGGTGCCGTTGATGCGATCATCGATATTGCTTGCGCAGCGGTGGGAGTCGAGGCGCTTGGAGTGGACGAGATCATCTGCTCGCCGTTGAATGTCGGCGGCGGGACGGTGAAGTGCGCGCACGGGACTTTTCCGGTGCCTGCACCCGCCACATTGGAACTGCTGAAGAATGCTCCTGTGTATTCGTCCGAAGTGCAGGCGGAGCTGGTGACTCCGACTGGTGCAGCAATCGTGAAGACGCTGGCTCAGCGGTTTGCGGCTTTTCCCGAGATGAAGATCGAGAAATCGGCATACGGAGCGGGGTCGAGGGATTTTCCGGGGCATCCGAACGTGCTGCGACTGGTGACTGGTGAAGCGGTGCAGGCGCTGGCTGCGAAGACAACGTCCGAGACGATTACGGTGCTGGAAGCGAATCTCGATGACCTGAACCCGCAGGTGTTCGGGTATGTGATGGACCGGTTACTGGAGGAAGGCGCGCTGGATGCGTTTGGCATGCCGGTGCAGATGAAGAAGAATCGTCCGGGCACGCTGTTGACCGTTCTGTGCAAGCCGGAGGATGCGGGCAAGCTGACGCAGTTGCTGTTTACCGAGACGACGACGCTGGGAGTGCGACGGCGCGAAGAGATGCGGCGGGCGCTGGCGCGGCGCTGGGAAAATGTCCGCACCCCGTGGGGCGAGGTCCGCATCAAGATTGCAAGCATGAATGGGACGGTCACGAATTATGCTCCCGAATACGAAGATTGCCGGCGGATTGCGGCCGAGCAGCATGTGCCGCTGAAGACTGTGATTCAGGAAGCTACTCGGGTTTATCTGAGCGGCGCCGGCCAAAAGAATTAACCACAAAGGTCACGAAGTTACACGAAGGGGTTCTGGATTCGTGTATGAACTGGCCAGAAAAACATCTATGAGCAAGAAGTTCTACATTACGACTCCTATTTATTACGTGAACGCGCGGCCGCATATCGGGCATGCGTATACGACCATTGCGTGCGACACGATTGCGCGGCGGCATCGGCTGCTGGGTGACGACACGTTCTTCCTCACAGGCACGGACGAGCACGGGCAGAAAATTGAGCGTGCAGCGCAGGCTGCGGGCAAGACTCCACAGCAGTACGCGGATGAAATCTCAGGCGAGTTCCGGCGGTTGTGGCAGCGGATGGGCATTTCCAACGACGACTACATCCGCACGACCGAAGAACGCCACAAAAAGCGCGTGCAGATGTTGTTTCGCCAGATTCGCGACAACGGTTACATCTACAAGGGAACGTACACGGGCCAGTACTGCGTTTCGGACGAGCTTTACGTCGATGGAGCGCAGCCGGGCGACCCGTGTCCGACTTGCGGACGCATCACTGAGACCGTTCACGAAGAGAATTACTTTTTCAAGCTGTCGGCGTTCCAGGACAAGTTGCTCGAACTGTATGCGAATCCGGATTTCATTCGGCCGGAGACCCGCCGCAACGAAGTGATTTCGTTCGTGCGGTCGGGATTGCGCGATCTTTCGATCAGCCGCTCGACATTTTCGTGGGGCATTCCGGTTCCGGACGATCCGAAGCATGTAATTTACGTATGGCTGGACGCGCTTGCGAACTACATCACAGCGATCGGATACGGCTCGTCGCACGCGGGAGCGCAGGCGGCATTCAAGAAATATTGGCCCGCCGACGTTCACATGATCGGAAAGGAGATTGTCCGGTTCCATTGCGTGTACTGGCCCGCGTTTCTGTTGGCCGCAGGATTGGAGTTGCCGAAGGCAATCGTCGCGCACGGATGGCTGCTGTTTGAAGAGAGCAAGATGTCGAAGTCGCGCGGAAATATTGTCCGGACCGAGACAATTCTCGATGTGCTCGGCGCCGATGCGCTGCGATATTTCCTGCTGCGCGAAGTTGTGTTTGGGCAGGACGGATCGTTTTCGTTCGACGCATTGGTGCAGCGCTATAACTCTGATCTGGCCAACGGCCTGGGCAATCTTGCGAGCCGCACGTTGACGATGATCAACCGGTATTTCAAGGGCGAGGTGCCGTATCCGTCGCACGCCGTGGCAAAGAAGCCTGCCGACGATGCGGTTGCGGAGACGGCGACGAAGGCGATCCGCGAGTTTGGCGTTCTGTTCGATCAGTTTCATTTTTCTCGCGCGCTCGAAACGGCGTGGGGACTGGTCGCGGCTGTCGATCGGTATATCGTCGAGAACGAGCCATGGGCGCTCGGAGAGAAGCAAGACGATGAGAGCCGGGCGCGGCTGGCGACCGTCCTTTACACGTCGGCGGAAGCTTTGCGGATCGCGACGGCACTGGCGCATCCGGTGATTCCGGAGTCGACGGCTAAGATTTGGACTCAGATGGGGCTGGGCGACATTAAGAAACTTGCGCTGGCCGGTCTGGCCTGGGGACAGCTGCCGTTGGGCACGAAGCTGGGCGACGTGAGTCCCGTATTTCCTAGGGCGGATAAGAGCGCAATTGAAAGGATGCAGAAGATGGAAGATCAGCAACGGACGCCGGCCGAGGAAACGAAGGAGCAGCCGGCACAGACCGCGTTACCTGCGGCTGGAACGCCTCAAGCAGCGGCCGCACCGCAGACCAATGTCGACGGAGGCAAGATCACAATCGACGATTTCGCCAAAGTCGAGCTGCGCGTGGGGCAGGTGAAGGTTGCCGAGCGCGTGCCGAAATCCGACAGACTCCTGCGGCTCGAAATCGATATCGGCACCGAAGTCCGACAGGTGCTGGCGGGGATCGCGGAAGCTTACGCTCCGGAGACGCTGGTTGGGCGGAAGGTCGTGATCGTGGCCAATCTGGCACCGCGAAAGCTGCGCGGATATGAATCGAACGGAATGATCGTTGCCGCCTCGCTCGAGGGCGGAAAACCAGTTCTTGCCAGCTTCCTGGAAGAGGTTCCGGTGGGGGCGCGCTTGAAGTAGTCGCGCCCTTTCGTGTCACCCACTTTGGGATGTAGCTCGATCCGCGCAAAGCATTGAATCCATGCCGTCTTTTCGCGGTGAAACACCAAGGTAACCCGCCAAGCTGATTACCTGTTTTTTCCTCCGTTTTCCCTGTGCTACCGTCTATTTTTGCGACAAATATCCGAAGTTAAAATAAGGTTTCGGGCCAAGTGTCTTCCGACAATCGCAAACCGGGAATCCACGTTGCGTGGACGACCGTTACATACCGCAGCATGGCGCTGCTGATCCTGGCAGTGACTGCGGCATTCTTCATTGCGGTGAGGTTCACTTTCCCCCAATTCACGCAGAATAGCATTAAGAAAGCCGACGATCTGGCGAGCGGGATTCTGGAGCGAGTTGCGGGGATGGCTCCGACTACAGGCTCAGGAACGACGACGGCGCAGCAGGCGCACTTTACCGCGCTCGACGGAACGGTCCGAGTCAAGAAAGGCAACGGGAATACCTGGCTCACGGCTGATTACAACATTCCGCTGGAGAAGGGCGACGTTGTTCAGACTGGCTCCGAGGGAATGGCCAAGGTCGTCTTCAATGACGGCACAAGTTACACGGTGAAGCAGGATTCGTTAATCGTGATCGAAGAGAACTCGGCGAACGATCAGCAACAAACCAATATCGCAGTTGCCGTCAGCACCGGAACGGTCGATCTATCCACGGCAACGTACAGCCAGGGATCGAAATCGCAGGTCATCGTTGCCGGCGCTACGGCTTCACTGGCCCCACAATCCGCCGCCCAGGTACACAACGATCCCAAGTCGGATGAGCACGAAATCTTGATGAAGAAAGGTACCGGCGAGGTCACGCGCAACGGCGAAACTGTAACGCTGGCCAATTGGGAAAAGGTAAGTTTCTCGGGGCAGGAGCAGCACATGGAGAAGGCGAAGGAGATCGGGCCTCCGACGCCGATTGCTCCGGCCAACATGGCTCCGCTGTTCGCGGCGGGCGACTCCATGAAAGATGTGGAGTTTTCGTGGACGGCGATGGCGAATGCAGTTGGTTACCGCCTGCGTATCTCCCGCAATCCGTACTTTTCTTCTACACTGGTTGACAAAAAGGTTAATACAGCGGCCGTGACAGTCACGAACCTGGGCGAGGGCGCGTACTACTGGATGGTGCAGTCGTACGACTCGCAGGGAAAAGAGTCCGTCGAGAGCGAAAAGAACCGCTTCACGATCATCCCGAAGGGGAAAGAGACGGAAGCGATTGCGCTCGAACTTGATCCCTTTGTTCAGCACGGGCACGTGATCGAAGTGACGGGCAAGACACAGGTTGGGGCGCGCGTGATGGTGAATGGCAGCGAGGTTCCGTTTGTCAGCACCGACGGCGCGTTCCATTACTTTACGCCGCCGCTGCCGGCGGGAGAGGCCGTGATCACCGTAACGGCGCAGACGGCGCAGGGCGGAGTGAATACGCAACAGAAGAAGATCATTATTCAGTAAGGGCAGTTACAGCAAGGTGAGCGGACGGAGTTGTCTGGCAAAGAACTAGTGGTTCAAGCAGGGTTGGCGACTATCTCGTAAAATAGGATGTCACCCCTGAAAAGATTTTGAGAGCAGCTCCCGGAAGCCCCGGGGAAGGGATCGTTGTAGGGCGGAATACCTCGTCATGTCAAATAATGGATTTCACGCAGGCGCGACGCGCAATCACAATCTTCGTTCGCTGTTCAGTATTTTTTCCAGCGATCTGGCCATCGATCTCGGCACCGCCAACACGCTCGTCTATGCGCGCGGCAAGGGCATCGTCGTCAACGAGCCTTCCATTGTCGCGATCAACAAGAACACAGGCGAAGTAGAAGCAGTGGGCAAAGAGGCGAAAGAAATGCTGGGCCGCACGCCGGGCAATATCGTCGCCATCAAGCCGATGAAAGACGGCGTTATCGCCGATTTTAAAGTCACCGAAAAGATGCTGAACTACTTCATCCAGAAGGCGCATAACCGCAAGATGCTGGTGCATCCGCGGATCGTAATCGGCGTGCCTTCGGAGATTACGCAGGTAGAAAAGCGCGCGGTCATGGACTCGGCTTATCGCGCGAAGGCCAGCGAAGTGCATCTTGTAGAACAAGCCATGGTCGCGGCGATCGGAGCTGGCCTTCCTATCACCGAACCAAGCGGCAACATGGTGGTTGATATTGGCGGCGGCACCACCGACATCGCGGTCATTTCGTTGAGCGGCATCGTTTATTCGCGTTCCGTGCGCATGGCCGGCAACCAGATGGATGAAGCCGTCATGAATTATCTGAAGCGGAAATATAACCTGCTCATCGGCGAACGGACGGCGGAACAGATCAAGATGGAAATCGGCTCGGCTCATCAGCTCGATAAGCCGATGACGATGGAGATCAAGGGCCGGAACCTGATTGAGGGCGTGCCCAAGACGATTACGGTTGACGACGGCGAAATCCGCGAAGCTTTGAGCGAGTGTGTTTCGACGATCATGAACGCGATTCGCGTGGCGCTGGAGCGGACGCCCCCAGAACTCTCGGCCGACATCAGCGACCGCGGCATTGTGCTGACCGGCGGCGGAGCGCTGCTGAAGAATCTCGACAAACGCATCCGCGAAGAAACAGGCTTGCCGGTTTCGATCGCCGACGATCCTCTCTGCAGCGTGGTGCTGGGCACGGGCAAGATGCTGAGCGACTTCAAGCTGTTGAGAAAGATATCGATTGAGTAAGCCCAGTTTCGAGTTTCAGGTTTCAAGTTTCTAGCAGTTCTCTCTCGGGCTGAAGCAAACTTGGTCGTCTTGAAACTCGAAACTCGACACTTGAAACTGGTGTTATGGAATCCGTCCTCGGCCGTTATCGCAATCTGATCATCCTGGTAGGGGTGTTGTTTCTGCAGGTGCTCGGATTGGCGATGCAGGTCAAAAAGACCACCAACGCACTGCAGGATACCCGCCTGATCCGGATATGGGCCGTGGGCGCGATTACTCCTTTTGAGCGTGGGCTAATCTGGATTGAGAACAGCTCCGCAAGTCTCTGGCACAACTACTTTTATCTGCGAGGAGTGCGCGCCGAGAACCGCGAACTGAAGCAGCAGATTGAGGACATGCGGCTGCAGCAAGTACGGCTGCAGGAAGACGCAGCGCAGGCGCACCGGCTGCAAAATCTGCTGGCCTTCAAGGAACAATACGTTTCCAAGACCGTGGCCGCGCAGGTGATCGGTACCAGCGGCAGCGACATGTCCCGAACGGTCCTGATTGATAAGGGGGAGAAGGCTGGAATTGAGCCGGACATGGCGGTGATGACCGCGAACGGTATCGTCGGGAAAGTTCTGCTGGTGTATCCGTCGGTCGCGGAGGTTCTGCTGATCAATGATCAGAGCAGCGGGGTAGGAGCTATTCTCGACAAGTCACGCTTACAGGGAGTCTTGAAGGGCACCGTGAACGGCCAGGTTGTTCTCGAGCGGGTCATGAGTGACGAGACGGTCAATGTGGGTGAGACGGTGCTCACCAGCGGCGGAGACCAAATCTTTCCCAAGGGATTGCCCGTCGGAACCGTGGCCAAAGTCGAAAGAGGGAAAGATCTGTTCCTAAGAATCGAGATCAGGCCGGCCGCCAGCCTGAGCAAGCTGGAAGAGGTGCTGGTGCTCGTGCAGAAGCAGGAGCGGCCGGCGACGACGGAAGCGACTACTCATGTACGCGCTGCAGACATTCTGGCGCAACGGCTGCCATCGGTGCCGGACAAGCCCGTGGATGCTACTCCAGCGAAACCGGGAGAGGGTCCGGCGAAGCCAGCCGGAGCGACCGGGACAACGACACCGAAAACAACGGCCACGGCTGCTAGTCATCCAGCGAAGGCGCAACCTGCATCGACCTCTGTGGCGCAGGATGTGCCGCCAAAACCGGCGACCGGGGCACCTTCTGCAAGTAAGCCAAAGCTGGCGAACGCTTCCGCAACGACTGCCAAGCCGGAAGGCGTCGCTGCCAGGCCGGTCAACAACGGGACGGCTGCAAAAACGGAAGGCGCTGCGGGGAACTCTGCTCTTCCCGCGCAGAAACCGAAGACGGTTCCTACTGCGGCTCCGACAACCCAAATGAATCCTCAGCCGGCAGCCGAGGACAACAGCCCCCACTAGCGTGCCCATCACTTACACATCCGGGGAGCAGGTTGAGGTTTACCGATTCAGCATTCCGGTCACGATCGGGGTGCCGCTGCTCGCGCTCTTTCTGCAGGCGTTTATTCCGCTGCGATTCCCGCGGTTTGCGGTCTATTTCGATCTGCCGCTGCTGGTGACGATCTTCTTCGCCATGGCCCGGCGGAGCCCGATTGCGGGGTTGTTTACCGGGGCTTTCATCGGCTTGGCGCAGGACATGCTGGGCCACAATCCGATCGGCATTTACGGCATCGCCAAAACCGTGGTTGGCTATGGAGCCTCCTCGCTTGGCGTAAAACTTGACGTGGAAAACGCCGGTGCGCGCTTTCTGGTGACTCTCGGCTTTTACCTTGTGCACTCGGCGGTTTATTTCACAGTGGCCCGTGCGCTGGTGAACATGACGCAGGGCTGGAGTTGGCTGCATGGGATTCTGGCCGGGCTGGCGAACGCGGCGCTCGGCGTCATCCTGTATTTCTTTCTGGATAAGTTCAAGCAAAGAACATGAAGGCAGTTCCCAGTCGTCGGTTCTCAGTTCTGAGTCGCTCTGTTGTGACTTACGTTACCTGCCGAGGCATACCGGTTATCCCAGCAAAGGTTAGAATTGAGTTTCCCGATCCTGACTTTCCCCTCTTAACGCGAGCTGCGTGTTTGTGCACGCTGGGTCCTGCATTTTCTGGGAACCGGGAACTGAGAACAGGCAACTGATGTTAGGCCGCGACGAAAAAGTATCGGAGATCCGCCTGACGGCGACCCAGTACATCATTCTGGGGATATTCCTCGTGCTCGCTTACGGGCTGTGGAACCTGCAGGTGATGAAGAGCGATTTCTATGCGCTCGCGGCGGAAAAAAACCGTATCCGCAACGTCCCGATACTCGCACCGCGCGGCAAGATCCTTGACCGCTACGGTCGCATCATTGTCGACAATTATCCCTCGACGACGGCACTGCTGCTGCGCGATTCCTCCCGCGACCTGATGGCTGATGCCGACCTGATCGCGGCAGGTCTGCACCTCGATCCGAATGAAGTGCGCGCACGCATCAAGCGCTTCGAGAGCATGCCGCAGTACCAGCCGATCTTCATCAAGGAAGACATCACACCCGACGAGCTGGCATTCATCGAGGCGCACAAGAACGAACTGCCGGAGTTGGACACCATCGATTCGGCGCGCAGACTTTATCCGCGCAAGGGATTCATGGCGCACCTGATCGGCTATGTAGGTGAAGTCACCGATGACATGCTCAACCAGCCGCAGTTCGAGCTGTATAACCCCGGCGATGTGGTGGGCATTTCAGGCGTGGAGCGGCAATACAACTCGATGCTGATGGGGACGAACGGATCGCGACAGGCGCTGGTCGACAGCCACGGGCGCGAAGTCGGGCGGTTAGGCGAGACCGAGGCGATTCCAGGCAAGCCGTTGAGGCTGACGATCGATGTCGATTTGCAGATTGCGGCGGAAGAGGCGCTGGAAGGAAAGAATGGCGCGATCGTCGCGATGGATCCGCATACGGGCGAGATTCTCGCGATGGTTAGCGGGCCGACGTTCGATCCGAATGATTTTGCGGTGCGCGTCTCGCGGGAAGATTGGAACAAGCTCGTCAATGATCCTGAAAAGCCGCTGCTGAACAAAGCGATTCAGGCACAGCTGGCGCCCGGGTCGACGTTCAAGATCATCATGTCGGTGGCAGGCTGGCAGGAGGGCATCGCGCAGAATTTGCATGTCCACTGCGGGGGTAGCGCGGATTTCTACGGCAGGAATTACAAGTGCTGGGTCTACTTCCTGCACCAGTCGCACGGGGATGTGGATCTCGAAAAAGCGATTTACCAGTCTTGCGACGTCTTCTTCTACACACTGGCTGACAAGCTGGGGATCGAGCGCATTGCGAAATACGCGACCATGCTCGGACTGGGCCAGAAGACGGGAATTGACCTGCCCAATGAAGTGAGCGGGGTCATGCCGTCGGAAGAGTGGAAGATCCGCAACTTCAAGCAGAAATGGTTCGCGGGAGAAACGATCTCAGTGGGTATTGGGCAGGGTGCGGTCGCTGTAACCCCGGTTCAGCTGCTGCGAGCTATCTCGGCGATAGCTATGGGCGGACGGATGGTTGTCCCTCACGTTGCGAACCCGAGCGATTTGCCGCCCGGGATTGTCGAAGCCGCGCACTCTACGGATGTTAAGAATATCCCCATTGACCCGGATGGACTGACCTACATTACCGATGCCATGACGAAGGTATTGTTGCCTGGCGGCACGGCTCCATCGGCGGCAGTGCCGGGCGTCGATATTGCCGGAAAGACCGGCTCTGCGCAGGTCGTCTCGCTCGCGCTCCGGGCAAAGTACAAGAACAGCGAAGAGTTCGCGCAAAACGGGTGGTTTGTCGGCTTCACGCCGCGGCGCAATCCCGATATTGTCGTGGTCTCGTTGTTTCAGGGCGGAGAGCACGGGAAACTGGCCGCACGGCTGGCAACACAGGTAATTAAAGCCTATGTCGAGAAACGGCGGAAGATGCAACCGAGTGTGGCCGGGAAGCAGCCTGCGGCGGTCGACATCGGAGGGCTTTGGAGCGTGCCCGATCCAGATGGACAGCACCAGACATTCCAAGGTGGGCGTTTCGTGGTTCCATTGACGAAAAAAACCCCGGTGCTTGCCACGGCCGCTCCTGGGCTGGAATGAGAGATAGCCAGTGAAATTGGATGTCGGCCTCGGCTGATTGTTAAGTGCTGATTGCTGAATGGAGAACTGGTAACAGACTTTGGCACGTTACGTTTCATTTCGCGATTTCGACTGGCTCCTGCTGGGATTCGTGCTGCTGATCTGCGGCCTTGGGGTCATGGAGATTCATAGCGCTACCGAGCACACGAAATTCGCCGGGGCGCACGTGAGGCAGATTTACTGGGTTTGTGCGGGCGTCGGGGTGATGTTCCTCATGAGCCTGGTCAACTATCAGGCGCTGCTCGAACAGGCTCACTGGTTCTACATTGCCGCTATCGTCTCGCTAATGGGCGTGTTGGTTTTCGGACAGCGGTATCTGGGCGCAAAACGCTGGATCAAGATGCCGGGTGGCAATCACTTCCAGCCGTCGGAATGGGTGAAGCTAATCCTGATCCTGGCGGTGGCTAGATACTTCGCCGAAAATCGACAAAGGGAACTCTCGTGGTCAGACCTGATCAAGGCAGGTGCGATTGTCGGCGTCCCGATGTTGATGGTGCTCAAGCAGCCGGACCTAGGCACAGCGTTGACTTACCTCCCGATCGCCGCTATGGGCGTGTTCCTGGGAGGGATGCAATGGAAGCAGGGCGTGGTGATCGGATTGTTGGCTGTGGTGGGGATCAGCGCCGTTTTTCTGGTTCCCAGGGTGCACGTTCTGAAGACGTATCAGAAACAGAGATTGACCAGCTTTATCGATCCTGAACTGGATCCGCAGGGATCGGGGTATCAAGTTGAGCAATCCAAGATTGCGGTCGGTTCAGGAGGCCTGTGGGGCGGCAAAGGCTCGCAAACACATGGGAACTTCCTGCCGGTGCCGCAAACGGACTTCATTTTCGCCGCGTTTTCCGAGGAACATGGATTCGTAGGCGCTCTCGGGGTTCTGCTGTTATACTTCATTGTGCTGATGCGTTTGACCCAGAACGCGCAAACAGCGCCCGACCGCGCTGGCA